>MDSZ01163232.1_pt1 | contig 34742 bp, 30 predicted proteins | sample 811201 | NCBI WGS metagenome assembly MDSZ01 (sample SAMN05326647, study PRJNA326480) | marine metagenome | isolation source: seawater | place: Indian Ocean: North | collected 2010
TAATAAAAATTTTTCGGGATTTATTTTTAATCAAAACCACGTACTTACTGAGATAGTTGATGAGAATTTAAAAAAAATCTTTCAAGAATATTCGATTGAAACTGTAGAACATTGGTTAATCTCAGCAAATCAAAATGACTGTTCTAATGAAATATGTCTAAATAAAATTTTCAGAATTAAATCTTATAAAAGTCCTGCTAATGATATAGTAGAAACTTTGAGTGAGCGATCTGATGTAATTTTTGTAGAATTTGAGCCTATAAATAAATCTTTTTATACACCCAATGATCCTCAATATAGTCAGCAATGGTTTTTACCTCAAGTAAGAGCTAATGAAGCATGGGATTTATGGTTACCACAATTTGGTATTTATCCAGGTGATCAATCAGTTTTGCTAGCATCAGTTGATACAGGGGTTGATTGGGATCATCCTGATTTAAGAAATAATCTCTGGAATAATTTAGGAGAAGATATTAATGGAAATGGTCAAACAGTTATTCAGCAAGGTAATTCGTGGATATTTGATCCTGGGGATCAAAATGGTATAGATGATGATAATAATGGATTTATTGATGATTTTATAGGCTGGGATGTTTCTGGTGTATCTGGTTTACCTGATAATAACCCCAATCCGCCAGCTGGAGTTTCAAGTGGAGGTACGTGGGCACATGGAACTCACGTAGCAGGATTATTAAATGCATCTACGGACAACTCTACAGGGATTTCTTCTGTTGGATTTAATTGCAAAATTATATCAGTTAAAGCATCTGAAGAAGATAATAATCCTGATGTATTAATCACAGATGGATACGATGGAATACTTTATGCAGCAAAAGCAGGATTTTATTCAGAAGGAGGTTCAATCATCAATTGTAGTTGGGGAAGTACACAATTTTCAACTTCAGGACAGACTGCAATCGATGTCGCACATCAAAATTATAATGCAGTAATTGTGGCTGCTGGCGGTAATGGAGTTGAAAATGGTTGGGGCCAAGAATATTCAGAACATTATCCATCTAGTTTTGAACATGTAATTGCTGTAGCTCCTTTAGGTACTGGAGACTCATGGAATAATTGGGCTACATACCATGAAACCATTGATATTTCAGCACCTGGTGAGGGCATAAGAAGTACTAGGATTGGAACAGGTTATGTTAATTGGACAGGCTCGTCAATGGCAAGTCCGATTGTTGCGAGTAGCATAGGACTATTGAAAGCCCAAAATCCATCATGGCAAAATATTCAATTAGAAACAATGATAATCGAAACGGCAAATCCAATTATTTATGAGATTAACTCATCCTCTTATCTTGAAAATCGTATTGGAAAAGGAAGGGTTGATGTATATCAGGCACTCACAACTCCACTATTCCCAAAATTAAATTTTGATGGAATAGACTTATACATGCTAGATGGAGAAGATAATTATATCAATCCAGGTGAAATTGCCCAGATTGGTGTCATATTATGGAATGAAAGTAATTGGGGTGATGCTGTTGATGTGAGTATTGAGATTTCCACAGAGGATTTAGATATTAATATTGACAACACAGTATCGTTCATCCCAGAAATTAGCTCTGGAGGAGTTTCAATAAATTATGATAATCCCTTTATCATTGAGTTTTCAAATAATATCAGTCCTGGCTTGAAAAATTTTCAAATAACAGTTACCTCAAATTTTTTTAATGATAGTTTCTATCAAAAAGAATTCAACTTTACTGCAGAAGTATACGAAATACCTATTATTTATGGTGATGTAAATAATGATTATATTGTAAATATTGCTGATATTTTACTTCTGGTAAATATTATTTTTTCGAGTGATGCAGACCAATGGATTGGATCAGGGGCAGATGCAAATCAAAATGGTTCAATTGATGTAACAGATATAATAACAATTGTTGGTTTTATTTTAGGAACTGGTTAAAAATAATAGACTATATCAAATTTAAAATTTGATATAGTTTTCATTAGATTGAATTGGTAATTTGCATCTTTAGAGTAGTAATTGCTTCCAATAATCTTAGTAAGATTAGATTTGATCATAACATTGTCTGATAAATGATAATCCAATCCAAATGTTACTAAACCACCATATAATCTTAAAATATTTTGGTTTATATCTTTAAATTTCTCATCGTTATCCCATATCCCATTAAAATTTAAATCTGTAAACTCTTCATTTGTATCATAATTACCATTCGGTTTACTAGTAAAATCTAAAAGTGTTCCAAAATTAATTTTTAATTGATTATCTAGAGCAGATTTTTTGACATTGAATAACAATGCTTTTTCAGTTAAAACAGATAATGCAGATCCCATACCAGGTTTAAATAAAAGTTCAGGATTAATATCATTTAGTTCTGTTGGAATATTCGGTATATCGGGTATTTCTGGGAATTCATCAGATGAATAATTATTGTTATGATAGTAGAATAATTGTCCAATAAACTCTATATTGTTTGAAAGTGAGTATTCAAATTGAAGTGTAGTTTGAATATAATTAGATTCTTCATTTCCTTTGTATACAAAGTGCAGTGAATCATATAAGTTTGGATTCTCATAGGCTAGATCTCCAACTTGTAAATCATTTGATATTTTATTTATATCTTTTGTTGAAAATAATCCGAAATCTGATCTAAGTATTAAATTATTTAGAATAAATAAGCTGCTTAATCCGAATACGTTGGTTTTTCTAAAACCATAATAAACATCAGTATGAGGAAAAGAAATATCTGGTCCATTACCATAAACATTTACGCCTGCAAAATTGAAAATTCTATCAAAACCACTGAAATACGAAAAAGCTAAGTCAAAACTTTCAAACGAATTTTTGAGACTAATTCCGTATTCTTTTGGATTTTTAATATTAATTACCTCATTTCTTTCAGGTACAATAGGTATTATATCAGGAAACTCTTTATCAATTGCTCCATTAACTATAGGCATTCTACTAGAATTATGAAACGGAGAAAAAAACATCTGAAGATTAATATTATTTAAATAAATATTCGATACTAATGAATAACTACCTATCTTTCTGGAAACATCACCCTCAAAAAGGTAGTAATAATCAAGTCCATTTATGTTATCTAGTGGACTATTATTATCTACAAATCCCCAACTTTGGAATTGCTTACCAATTTTAATTTCTCCAAAATCAATAAACCATGTTAAATACATCTCGCGTAAGTCTAGAATAAAATCTTGTGGATTGTTGTCAACTAGAAAATCAATATCATTTTTTCTGTTCCATTCAAATGCAAATTCTGTGTTTATTGCAAAATTATCTTTTTCATGAATATATCTTAATTCCAGTAGGCGATAAGGCAGATTTAATACTCTAAATTCATTAATTTTAATTGCATATGAAAAATTTGCATTACCTGAAAAGTCTGACTGCGTTAATCCGATATGTAAAAATAGAAAAAATATTATTATCTTTTTTAAATTAAACAATTAATATCTCGCATTATTTAATGATATATTTAACCACTCTAGCACCTCTTCACCTTGTTTCTTCCAAGCTTTTGTCATTGCCCAATCAGGAAAATCACCCAATAGTTGGCCATTCCAAATGTAAGTAACTTTTGTTTTATCATGGCTTATTTTTTTAATTATCCATTTTCCACCTGCATTAGGAAGGAGAACTGAATCTTTAGGTCGTATTGATTTAGGATGTTTAACTGAATGAAAATAAAATTCACTGTAATTTTGTTTATTTACCAATTCATATTTTACAATATAATCTCTTTTAGAAAATGGAAATGGCATATTTAGGTGAATATGTATAATATCGTCTTCATATAATTTTATTTTAGAGATTCTTCTAAAAACATTTGGATAATTAATTTTATTTTCAATTATTTTAAAAACATCAGAATATTTTTGATTTAAAATTCGTTCAGCTTTACAAATTGGGAAATTATCATAATTAGTCCAATGAATAGTTGTCTTATTATCCAATAAAATATTCCATTTATCATAGTTATCAGGAGGAAGATTAATTTTTTTATTTGAAAACCCTAAACTAAGTAAAAATATAAAAATATGAAATTTTATTTTCATTTAAAATTTACCACTCAAAAATGTTGAGTAAATCTTTTGAAAATCTTTTTTAATTTTTTCTTGACTTAAACCAAATTTTTCTAAGTTATAAGTGTGTTTAGATTTGAATGTCTTTTGTTTTTTAGCCGTATCTATAATTATTTTTTCAACCTCTTCAGACTTATTTATTTCAAGGAATTCTAAAATTTCTGACATTAGGTTATCAAAATCACTCATTAATCTATTAAAAGTTATAATTTTAACTCTAGACTTATCAATTCTATCATTAATCCAATCATCATGAAATCGAATTAACAATTCTTTCAATGCATCATACAGTCTAAGCAAGTATATATTTTTTAATTTTTCTGACTTATTCCAAAATCCAAATTTTTTATCAAGTACACCCGTTAATAGGCTTAATCCTGAGGGAATTAATTCTAAGGGGTCTCTGATCATGTATAATATTTTATTATCTTTGAAATCATTTTGGAATTTTGGCATGTTTGCACTGAGCGAAAAAAGTTTACCAAAATAATAATTTTGACCAGATTTAAATAGTTTTTTAGACCAAATAGATTGCAACCATTTTAAGTCTCTATCGCTTGTGTCCCTACTTTTTGGATCGAACCAATGGAATAAATCTGATTTATTCCAAGCTAAAATGAAACCATATAGAAAAAATCCGTCATTATATCGAAATAAAATTGCTGCATCATCTGTTTCAATAGATCTAAGACTTGTTTTATGGGCCACGGTGGAATGATGTTTTGTTGGGCTAAATCTTTCTAATATCGGTAGAATAGGTTTTATTAACTTTTGAAGAATTATTGAAGGAAAAATCATTTCCCATAATTCACTGCCTGTGCCAAAATTTTTTGATAAAAATCGTTGTAAAAAAGTTGTACCAGATCTTGGATTACCAACAATTAATATTGTATTTTTTGGTTTACTTTTTATTTTTTTTGAATAGAATATTGAGTCAAAAGTGTTGAAAATGATTATTATTATCTTTAAAAAAGATAATAATAAACCGGTTAAAATTGATGAAAACCATTCTCCAAATATTTTACCAATTGTAAAATAAGCGGTAAATAATCTTTGTAATGTATTAACTTTTATCATTGAAAATAAGTTAATTATATACATAAGCTATTATTATACTCATAATTGTAATGTTTTATTACAATCAAATTAATTTCTTATCTTTAGTGACAATATAATTTACTTTTTTTAATTAGTTTTACTTTTGTGATAAATTTTTTAAAGGAATCAATTTATGTATAAAATAATTTTACTAATCATCTCATTCCCAATATTATCATTTTCTCAAGAGATTTACGATGGCTTATTACTTTATTCTCCAACTGCAGGAGGTGGAGGCGGGGGAACAAATAATGGTACAACATATTTGAAGGACAATAATGGTAATACCGTACATACCTGGAATTTCTCAAACGGTGCTGCAAGTATGCCATACTTACTACCAGATAGTTCAATTATTTACCCATATCGTGTATCAAATCCAACTATGAATTCAGGTGGTGTAGGAGGTGGTGTGGCTAAAATAGCCTGGGATGGTGAAGTTTTATGGAACTATGTAGTCTCAGACGAGAGATATCAACACCATCATGACGTTGAACCATTACCTAATGGAAATATTTTGATCATTGCATGGGAGAATTTTTCATGGTCAGAAGCTCAAGCAATGGGAAGAACATATATTAACAATCCTTTAAATCAAATGTGGAGTGAGGCAATTTTAGAATATGATCCAATACAAAATGAAATTGTATGGGAATGGCATTTGTGGGATCATTTAGTTCAAGATATAGGTCCTGAGTACGGTGCAACTTATGGAGAAATATCTGAGCATCCTGAGCTTTTAAATATTAATCAGGGTAATGTTGGAAGCTCAGGAGGACCAGGGGGTGCGAATGCTGACTGGATTCATATTAATGCAATTGCTTATAATCCGATATTAGATCAGATTGCGTTTTCTTCTAGGCATTTAGATGAAATATTTGTTATTGATCATAGTACAACAACAGAAGAGGCTGCCTCTCATATGGGAGGAAATTCAGGTATGGGTGGAGACTTTCTTTACCGTTGGGGTAATCCACAAAATTATAACAGGGGTTCAAATTCAGATAAAAAATTTGAATCACAGCATGGTATTAATTGGATACCAGAAGGATATCCTGGAGCTGGTAACTTTATTATTTTTAATAATGGATATACTAATAATATGTCTGCTGCAATGGAGTTTACCCCACCTTTAAACAGTAATGGAATATATGATATTATTGGTAATCAACCCTATGGACCTAGTGATGTTATTTGGATGCATACTCAAAACGGTGTAGACTCTGACGTACAAAGTGGTGCCTTTAGGCTTCCAAATGGAAATACAATTATTACAGAAGCAGATGATGCATATGTTTTTGAGGTAACAATGGAAGGGGAAGTTGTTTGGACATATAGTCATCCAGGTAATAATGTTATGATTGCACGATGTACGAAGTATGATTTATTGAATTTAGGAGGGGATTATATTAATTACGGAGATGTCAATTCTGATAATATAATAAATGTCTTAGATGCGATTCAGCTTGTTAATTTTATTTTAGGAAATTCAACTCCTAATAATGACCAATTAGTTTTGGCTGATTTAAATCAGGATAGCCTAATTAATGTAACAGATATTATCTTACTGGTAAATATTATATTAGAAGGATAAAAATAGAACTTTCTTAATTTATTAAATGAATATAAAAATATCAGAATTTGGATATTATCTTCCAGAAAAAATTCAAACCTCATTGGAATTATCACCTAAAATTGGTAAGAGTGAAAGTTGGATTCTATCTAGAACAGGAGTTAGTGAGCGTCATATATCTGATATTGATGTAGATAAAATGGGTGCAAAGGCAGTTCTCTCGATGAAAATGAACACTAAACCTGACCTAATTATAAATGCAAGCGGTGTTGGAAAACAGGTTTTACCGGATACATCTGTGTTTATACAAAAGGCATTAGGTTGGACTGGAATTCCATCATTTTCAATTCATGCAACTTGTTTGTCTTTTATGGTAGCACTTGTAAATGCTTCTGGATTATTAAATTCAGGATTTTATGATAGAATATTAATTGTTTCATCCGAAAGAGGATCAAAAGGTAGAAATTACAATCAGCCCGAAAGCGCAAGTTTATTGGGAGATGCCTCAGCCTGCGCTATTGTTGAAAAAGATAATGAACGTAAAAGTAAAATAAATTATTGGTGGATGAATACTTGGCCGGAAGGGGCAAATTTAACAGAGGTTAGAGGGGGTGGAACAGCACGTCATCCTCATGATTCAATTACATCCTTTGATGATAATTTATTCCATATGGATGGGCCTAAAGTTTACCGATTAGCACGTAAAAAAGTATATGGATTGATAAATCAAATCTTAGAAGAAAACAATTTAACTCGGGATGATATTGATTTAGTGATTCCACATCAAGCATCAGGATCAGCTGTTCAGGCTTATGTGAAATATGGTGGTTTCCCTAAAGAAAAAGTAATAGATATTATCGCAACTACCGGAAATTGTGTAGCCGCATCAATTCCACTTGCAATGGCAATTGCTTATAAAAATGGACAACTAAAAAGAGGTAATAAAGTTCTTATTATAGGAACAGGTGCCGGTTTATCTGCTGCAGGCTTACTTATAACTTTTTAAATTAATCATCGCAATTTTGAGGCATTCCAACTAAAAATGAATAATAAAATTGGTCTAAACTAAATTCAAAATGTGAACTAGTTACTACACATTCTGGGATATTTTCACATAATTGATTACCACCTATAGCAAAATACGGATACCATGCAGCATCCATTTCACTCCAATTTATATTTAAATTACAAAATCCATTTGGTAATGTTTCAATTTGGTTATTAAATAGCCAAACATATTGAAGATTTGTAAGCTCAGCGAATGAATCAGGAATAATTTTAATTTGATTATAACCCAAATCCAAATTATAAAGTTCCGTTAAATTTCCAATATTATCAATAATATTTGTAAGTCCATTATTCGAAAAATAGAGGGAAATTAAATTTGTTAAATTTTCAAAAGATTCAGGCATTATTTTAATATTATTCCATTCTAAATAAAGAGAACGCAAATCATTTAAATCACCAAAATTTTCAGGTAATGTATCTAGAGGTGTACTTATTCCATTAAAATAATTGCCAGCGACCCAAACCCTTAATCGCCCTTCAGACCATGTTTGTGTACCAACTTCTAAAGGTGAACTGTAATCTAAGTTATTTAAAGAAATAACCTGATTTATGACATCCAAATCCTGATTTTTAAAACAATTCTCACCCGATAAAATATTTATTGAAGATGGGATCTCAGGAAAATAAGTATGTTCACAATCTCCACATTCATCATAATCCGAAAGACAATTCCCATCACAATCATAATTCATTTCAGGATAAGTACATGAACCGTCATCAAATTCTGCTATTTCATCATAGTTACACGCATTAGTATCCATACAACCTTCTTTTTGTGAACAAGAAATAAATAATAATGACATTAATAATAGAATAATTTTTTTCATTATTTTTCCAAAATATTGTTTTGTGATTTAATTAAATGTAGGTCTTCATATAAAATTTGAATTTCATGTGATTTTTCTAAGTGAGGAAAATGAATGGGTGTAACAGAAACAGTAAAAGTAATATTCTTACTTTCAATTTGGTTGACTGGAATTTGGACTTTTTCGGTTTGTTGAGGAGCTAATTCTAATTCCAATGATTGTGTTGCTATAAAATTTTCTGGAGAAGAAATATCAAATTGAAATAACTCATTATAATTTGATTCATTTACTATTGAGAATTTTAGTTCATTTCCAATTAAAGATCCGTATAATATATTTTCGCTAAAATCAATCTCTTTTGGCAGAATTAATGAGAAGTTCCCAGCAAAAAAACCATTTATTCGTTGTGCACGATAAACTGCTCCTGCTGGTAATGTTAAATTATATTTTCCTTCCCATACTATTTCTTTCTCTGAGTTTATTTCCAATGAAGTCCCACCATCACCCACTGTTGTAATCAAATAATTATTATTTGCTAATTTTTGTACATTGCCCGAGGCAAAGCCAAATAGGTTTTGAGGCAAAATGTATTCCCAAATAATTTCAGCACTTTTATTCCCATTAATTTGGATTTCTAACCCACGAGATGTCGGATAATCGGTTCCAAATAAGGATTGGCTTAAATTTCCATTATCTAATATTACAATATTTCTATTTGGTAAAATTTGTAAACTATGCTGAAAACTAAATTGCAAGTTTTCACCAAAATTTACCTCGCCCGATCCAAGTTCAATTCCCATATTCCATAATAAGTCGCCACTTGGATATGCAATTTTAGAAATTCTAGATAAGTGTCTCGAACTTATATAAATAGCATTTTCATCAACATCAAAAGCAAGTGCATTCGCGTGTGTCCAGTCATATCGACCTGCTTGGTACGCTTCCATCCAAGTTCCACCATTAACATCATAATCATTCATTGAAAAATTATCAAATGTAGACCAACTCCAAACCTCAGATCCAGATTCATAATCCCATTCAACAATACGATCACCTACCCATCTAAATTCTACAGTTTCACCATCTGCAACGTATCCAATACCTTGAAATAATTGCACCCAATCACCATTGTTGGGGATAGGACCACCTCTAGATTCTTCTACAATTCCGATGTAATTTCCGCTTGGTAATTGAATGATTTCATGATGCATGAAATGTTCGTTAGGTTCTCTCCATATAATATCATTTTCATAATTAAATTCTACACCTGGTAAATTATTCTCTAAATTAGGACTGTATTGACTACCAAAAAACTGTCCCCATTGATTATTAGAATAGAAAACAAATTGCGAATGACCAGAATTCCATATTTCATTTCCTGCTGCATCTATAGCAGCAGAATAAAAATCAAAAAATGAACCATAAATTGTGATATTATCTTCTAAATTGTTGTTTGAAAAATTTGTATATGCATCTCCTAGTTTTTCACTAATTTGAAATTGAGAAGAATCAATCCAATTATCTATCGGATTAGATGAAGATATTGATTTCACTCTCCAAAAATATAAATTATTCCATTCAAGATTAGTTTTTATTATTTTTATTAGTGAACTGGAACTTTCATTAATTTGACAATTAGTAAAATCGTTGTTTTTACATACTTCTATAATATATGAATCTGCAAATTGTTGTTGTCGCCATTCAAATAAAACATGGGTACTATTAACTATTTCATTAAATCTAGGTCTAAGTAGTTTACTTTCATATGGGTTGGGAGATACAATTATATCATTATTTTCATTTATTGAATCTTGAAAATCGCAAGAAATTAGAGTTATAATTAAGAAAAATATTTTAATTATCATTTAATGCTATTTTGGAAGGCGTTTAAGGTTTTTTTCTTGAAATATTTCATCTTTAACATTTGTATTAATTTTAATATTATCTATAATTACTTTACTAGATTTATTATTCTTAATATTCATTATTTCAATTTCGTTTGCAATCCAAAAATCATCTATTTTTCGATAATAAAATTTCTTCTCCTTGATGGGATTATTATTCTTGTCATAGGACTTTTCCTTGATCGGAATTAAGTTTGACTTGCTAATCCATGTAATATGTTTACTATAATTACTTTTTAGTTCTTTATTTGGAATAGATTCAAGTACATAGTAACTTTCATCTCCTATCTTATTTTCTGGTAATAACCTGTATGTATAATTTTGTTTATTTCTATTAAACAGATCTTCGTAGCTAAAATCTGAACCCATGAATGAATTACTCTTTTTTGATGATGATATTCTTCTTATTTTTTTAAATGCAGGTAACCACATTCGTAAATCTTCTGAAAAATTTTCTTCAGTAATTTTTAAAAATGATATTCCTTTTTCAGATGGTGGATTTGTAAACCAAATTATTTGTTTTTTCCCATTATTTTTAATAATTGATCTAAAATTCAAAGTTTTAACTTTTTTCCTTTTGATTTCTAAAGTAATATTAACTTTAATATCATTTGGTTTAGAAATGCTTTCCATTTGATGAATTAAATCTAGGGCATCAGATGAATAAAGATATGACAAAATGATGAAAAATAATTTCATATTTATTTTATTTGCTTTAAGTTTTTGGCGAAAATTGTTGATATTGATCCAATTATTAATAATGTTGATAATGAACTTGAAATCATAGCAAAAAATAATAATATTCCGATATATTTTACTGGTGCAAAAACTGATATTACTAGAGAAATAAAAGCCATATTTGATGCAGCATCTAAAAATATGGGATATCCCACATCTGTTATTACATTTTTTGCTATCGAATTGTGATTTTTATGACTTAATAAATTTTTATATCTTGATACGTAATGAATCGCAAAGTCAACACCTACTCCAATAATAATTGAAGATAAAATTGCTGTTACATGGCTGAGTTCGATATTAAGAAAACCCATTATTCCGTAATTTAAAATTATTGAAAAACTAAGTGGTATGATAGAAATAAGTGCCCAAATATATGATTTAAAATATATCCAGCTAATGAAGAAGATAAAAAATATTGCACTAAAAATATTAACAAATGAATATTTAACTAATAAATTAGCCATATCTCTTAAAACAACTAAAATACCAGAAACTACATAAGAATCTTGATTGAAATAAATTGATAATTCCCTTTTTATTTCATTAATTATAGTATTCGCTTTTTCTGTACTAACCGACCTCATTCGAAAGTTAATTAATCCCGTTGAAAAATCATCATTTGCAATTGAAGAGAAATTATTATCTTCTCCAGCCATAGAATATAGAGAAAATATGTTATTAATTTTTTTTTGGTTGTCTGGGATAGTCTCAAAATTTTCATCATTGTCCATTAAAGATTTATGAATTTGCTTGATAATATCTGCTATTGAAAAACTAAAACTGATTTTTTCATTACTTTCAATTTTTTCTTGAATTTTATTAATACTTGCTAAATAATATTGAGATTTAAGATCGCCCTTAATTTTAACTGCCATATTAAGATAACCACCCATTATGTCATCCATGAAGTTAATTTCTTGTCGAATTCTTGTATTTTCATCAAAAAAGTTTTTAAAATCAACATCTATTTTAACATGTAAAATGAAAATTGATGAAATCATCATTAATAATAAGGAGTAACGTAATATTAATTTTGGATATTTCTGTATTCTTATCGAAATCCAATTTAGAAATCTTTCAATATGATTTTTTTCTGATGATGTATTAATTGTCCATTCAAAGTTCGATATCATAGCTGGAAGAAAATTGATTGAGAGTATCCACGCCCAAATTATACCAAAGCAAATCACAATTCCATATCCAATTAAGGGATTTATTGGTGAGGAAACTAAAGTAAGAAATGATATTGCCGTAGTAATACTTGTTAAGAATATTGGAGGCCTAAGCTGTGAAATAGAGATTTTAAGTGCATTATTTATATTTTTAGAATTATTATATTCTTTAATGAATTTCGTTACAACATGTACTCCATCTGAATTTGCAATAGTTAACAAAATAATAGGCATTGAAGAATGTACAATTGAAAAATTAAAAATCTTAAGACCTGTTATTTTATACATCCAACCCATAAATCCCATCATTCCAAACATTGAAAGAATTATAGTAAGTAGGATTAGATATACAGCTTTACATGATTTTAAATTTAGAAATAGAATTATTATCATAATAATAAATCCAATTATAACTAATGAAAGAACATCTTTCTGTATTAATTCAGGTACATAACCAGTTAAATATGGCTGTCCTGAATACTGTATTTTTATTTGATTTGTATAAGGTTCTATTTTTGGAATTATAGAATTTATAAGTTGATTATTATTAACATTTTTAACCGGTCGAATTATTATATTTGTGAAGAAATAATTTTTGTCAAAAAATTGGGAGCTTATTTTTGAATTATCTTTGAAATAGTTGATTATTGATGAAAGTTGGTTTTCATCAATTTGACGATTTTTTTGGAGTGATGAAATATCTAAAAATCCGTCGCTGCCCTCAAAAAAACTAATTGTAGATATTGACATAACTTCTTCAACATAAGGAGAATCATCTATAATTTTCGTTAAATCCCAGATAATTTTCAAATTTTCGGTTGTTAAAACAAATTCGTCTTCCTCACCAATTGTAGCAAACATTAAATCTATATTTCCAAATTCATTTTGAATTTCACTCCAGGATTCTCTAGATTCGATATTTTTTGGTAACATTTCGAGTATGTTATCATCAACAATAATCCATTGTACCCCAAATGTTAAGAATATTGTTATTCCAATAAAAGAAAGGATGACTGAAAGACGGTTTTCTAAAATAAAATTTATATTAAATAACATGATTTAAATTTATTGATTGTATGGTATCATTTTTACAAAAATTTAGTTAATTTTAGCTAAGTATGGGCATTACTCAGATGAATAAATATCTCCTTTTTATTTTTAAAGATGATTAAATATTCGTAAAATTTAGCATGGATAGACTGATAAAATTTTTATTTTATTTATTACTATTTTCAACATTATTTGGAAGATTTGGATATGTTGAAGTTGATGTTGACCTAACACAAATAAGAGATTCTGATAAGCAATTTCTCAAATCATTACCTGATGATATCAAGTCTTATTATGAGAATGTTATTTATGATTCAGATTCTGAAGATTTAGAGCTTGAAATTTACCTAAAATTAATTTTGGAAAATATTCCCCGAAATGGAAATGAAAGAACTATTTCCTCGCAATTTATATTTACAAATAACTTTGATTTAACTTTATATTCTAAATCATCATCTTTTAATTATTCCTCAGGTGTTGATCTTTCTTATAACTCAAGCTTTCATAGCCTAAGATCAATTTTAGACTTTTATGGTTTACTTTTTGTGGGCAGTGAAATTGATATTTTAACTGATTTAGGGGGAGAAATATATTTTAGCAGAGCTCAAGAAATAGCTTATCAAGGAGAAGATTCAAGGTTTAGTGATGGTTGGAATAGTCGAAGGGATTACGTTGAAAATATCATTGATTTTAAAGAATTTAGAAATTCCAAATTTAAATTTTTTCAAGCTTTAGATATGGTGTATTCAATAGATAAAGATGAAAATAAAATCAATTTAAAATTAGCTGAATTTTTTGAAAGCATATTGCAAATTCCAGATTATATGTTTGAATCAAAGTATGTTAAGAATTTTTTTAAAGTTTATTCTGAAGAAATAGCAAAATATTTACATGAGTATAATCTTACTAACGAACTCAATCAATTGCAATTAATAGATCCCGATAATGAGGAAGTTTATAAAAAATATTTTAATGATTAATTTCAATTCATTATGTTTTATTTTATTTATTTATTCACTCTTATTTTCTGATCAAGCTTCTACTACTGAAATCCAATCAAAAATAGACAACCAAAATCAGGAGTTAAATCAGCTAAGAAAAGAGATTAAAAATATTGAAAACAGAATTAATGTAAAAAAAAAAGAAGTAACAAACATTGAAGATATTCTCATTGAATTGAATGATAAAATTAGTTTGACGGAGAAACTAATTAAATCATTAAATAAAGAGGAATTAATCATTTCATCAAATATTATTGAAAATAATGAAATTATTAATAAAAATAAGGTTAATCTATTTATTTTAAGGGAGAATTTATCTCAACAAGTATATTATTTGTATAAATACGGTCGCTCAAACCAAATAGAAGATATATTCACCAAAAGAGATTTAAATTTAGCTGTTTACAGAAAAAAATATTTGAATGCAGCCACATTTCATCAAATTTTAGCCTCATCCCAGATTGATACAGTTATTGAAAAGCTAGAGTGGAAAAAAAAACAATTAAATGAAAATTTGATCCGAAAGAAAAAAATTAGAAAAGAAAAAGAAAAAGAAAATATTAATCTTTCAAAAGATAAAATTTTGCGTAAAAAATATTTAAAAGAAATAAAACTTGACACAGAAAAATTAAATTCAAAATTAACCAAACATAAAAAACTTTTAGATGAAGTGACTAAAATGATTCAAAACCTTGTAGCTGATAAAAAAAAAGCTATGCAGCGTGAAAAAGAATTATTGGAGAGAAGAGAAAATAAAGATATACTCGGAGAAAATTATTTTGCGTCCATGAAGGGTAAATTAGATTGGCCAGTTGAAGGAGAAATAATATCAAAATTTGGTCCAACATATAATAAGAAATCAAAAACTTGGTCTGATAATCCTGGAATTGATATCAGAATTGATCAAGGCACAGCTATATATCCTGTTTTAGATGGATTAATAACAACAATTACATACTTAAGGGGTTATGGAAATATAATTATTATTGATCATGGTGGAAATTATTACTCTGTGTATGGTAATTTGGAAAAAATAACAGTTAATGAAAATGATTATGTGGATGAATCAATTAAGATAGCTGTTGTTTCACAAAATCAAGATCAGGATTCAATTTTACATTTTGAGGTATGGGGTAATTTTCAAAAATTAAACCCTGAAGACTGGCTAAAATGATATATAATAATCTAATTTTAAATAATTCAATTTTTAATACTTTAATTAGAGCTAATAAAATAAATAGACTGCCTCATGCTGTAATTTTTCATGGAGATGATGGAATTGGTAAGGAAGCACATGCCATAGAATTTGCAGCTTATTTAAATTGTAATTTCAAATCAAAAGGGTATGCATGCGGTAATTGTTCAAATTGCATTAGAATAAAATCTTTTCAACATGGTAATGTGAAATTGTTGGTTCCTATGCCTTCTTCAAAAAATTCATCAAAAATTAATAGCGGTAGTTTACATACCTTATCAAAAAGTCAATTTGATACTTATTTGAAATCTTTAAAATCTAAAAGTAAAAATCCTTATTCAAAAATTGATTTAAATGCAAAATCCATCCCAATAGGTTTAATTAGACAGTTACGAAAAGATTTGTCTATGTCGTCATTAGATAATGGATGGAAGATTGTGATGATTTTCGATGCTGAAAAATTATGTACTGGGAATCAGGCACCAGCAAATGCTTTACTGAAGATTTTGGAAGAACCTCCAATAAAAACACTTTTTATCCTTGTTACATCTAGATTTAGTAGATTATTAGAAACAATAAAATCTAGATGTCAGTGTTTCTATTTTGGGAATCTACCAATAGATGAAATAAAGAATTACTTAAAATTCTATGAAAAAAAATTAGAAAAGATTAATATTATTTCAAAAATGAGTGAGGGCAATTTAGGATTAGCATTAAAATTGTTAAATAACTATGAAATAATACTAAAAGATTTAGAAATGATAATAAATGTTTACTTCAAGTTAAAAACAAATTATTTTCGAATTTTTCAAGATCGATTATTGGACTTAAACAGAATTGGAAATAGAGAATTATTTAATATTTTTTTTCTCTTACAAATACAGCTTATCAGAGATATTATTTTTTTCAAAATAGATGAAGAATCAAATCATATTATATTTAAAAATTTCAAAACTGAGTATGTAATGATCATAAAAAAGTATCCAAATGCGGATTTTTATTCAATGATAAATATGGTGGACGGTGCATATGCGTATGAGCAGGCTAATGTTAATTTATCATTAAATGCTTTAGGACTTATTTTCGATATGCATTCATGCTTGAAAATTGATAATACTAAATTATTTAATCATTAGATTTTATAATTTAAGTGATGTAATGACAATTAATCCAAAAATAGTTGCAACTTTTAATATAGTTGAAATTTTACCGTATTCCTTTGATTTTAAATAAAAAATATAAAACCAAGTAGTAAAAATCAAAGGAGTAAAAAGAATCCAAAAGAATAATAAGTAATATAAGTTTTGATTATTGTAAGTTAGTACTACACCTCCCCAAAATAATAAAAGCATAGATAATATTAAATACAATTTTAAGCTTGCTTTTATTCCAAAATAAACTGGAAAAGTATTAATACCATTTAGTAAGTCTCCATTATAATCTTCAATATCTTTGATTAATTCTCTTAAAATTGTTAAATATGTTGCGAGTAAGGCAGGAACACATAAAAGATCTAAATTCTCAGTTAAACTAATCTCTGTGAACAAAAATACACTCCCTAATGTAAACCCGATCAGAATGTTTCCAATTAACGGTATAGATTTGAAAATTGGCGTGTATGTTACAATTATTGGTAAAATGATGAAATGAAAATAATTTTGGGAGATATTATTTAAATTATACAATGAAAATTGTATCGCTATAAATAAGATAATTATTATGTAAATCACTTTTGATATCTTAATTTTATTTAAAACTTTTTGTTTCTTAGGTCTATTGATTTTGTCTGTTTTGATATCAAATATATCATTAATTAAATTTGATATTGCGATAGTACCTGAAACTACTACAACTATATGCAGGATATCAGGATTAAAAATAGTAATTCCTAATAAAATCGAAGAAATATATACAGAGATAATTCCAATGAATATATTTATTGGCCTCATCATTAAAAATAGGCTCATGAATTACTCCTTACCTCTATAAATCTATCTTCACCATTTTGATCTTTGTGAAAATTAGTAGTAAAATCCAAGTTTAAAAAAATTTCATTTACCTTTTTTATTTGGTTTTCCCCTCCTGTTTCAAGTAGCATACATCCATTTTTAGTTAATAAATTTTTACCTACATCAGAAAATCTTTTATAAAAAGATAGTCCATCAAAAGAATCGGTAAGTGCGATGTGAGGTTCATGATTGAAAATTTCACACTGAAGTGAGTTTAGTTCTTTAATTGAAATATAGGGAGGGTTTGATACTATTAAATCAAATTTTTGATCAATTATCTCGGTCAAAAAATCAATTCTTTTAAAAGTTAAATTGTTTACAGATAATTTTGTAGTGTTTTCTTTTGCGACTTCTATTGTTTTTTCGCATATATCTATCGCCAATCCTGATTTAAATATATTTTCTTTTAATAAAGTTATAGCAATACAACCAGATCCTGTACCAATATCAATAAATGACGATTTGAAATTTAATTTTTTTGAGATTTCTATAATAGTTTCAGTTTCAGGGCGTGGTATTAATACATGAGGCGACACTAAAAAATCACGACCATAAAAGGATGCTTTATTTAAAATATATTGAAATGGTTCTTTGTTTTTTCTTCTGGAGATGAAATTCCGTATTTTTTCAAGTTCAATATTATTTAAAGGCTGATCAAAGTTTAAATATAAGTCTATGCGAGAGCATTTCAATATTGCCGCAAGGTACCATTCTAATTCTAGTTTACCATTTGTTATTCCATGATGAAGTAAATAATTTTTTCCCCAATTAATTATTTCAAGAATCGTCCAGACCTTTTTATTTATGTAGGTCAATATAACATTACCTATATTTCAGATAGTTGACTTTTACGCTCTTCTATTTTTAATGCATCTATAGTTTCGTTGAGATTTCCATCTAAGATTTCGTCTAATTTATAGACTGTTAAATTTATTCTGTGATCTGTAAATCTTCCCTGGGGAAAATTGTATGTTCTTATTTTTGCACTTCTGTCACCTGTAGATACCATTGATTTTCTAGCTGATGCTCGTTTAGAATTTTCTTCATTTTGTTTAACTTCATATAGGCGGGTACGTAATACTTTCAGAGCTTTATCTTTATTCTTGTGTTGTGAAGATTCATCTTGGCAGGTAACAACTAGGCCAGATGGAATATGTGTAATTCTTATTGCTGATTCTGTTTTGTTTACATGTTGACCTCCAGCTCCTGAAGCACGATATGTATCAATTTTTATATCTGAATCATTAATTTGGATATCAACATCAATTGCTTCAGGTAAAACAGCTACAGTTGCCGCAGAGGTATGAAGTCTTCCGCTAGATTCAGTTGTTGGTACTCTCTGAACACGGTGAACTCCACTTTCATATTTCAATTCACCATAAGCACCTTTACCTTTAATGGCAATTATGGCTTCTTTGATACCTCCTGTTTCAGAATCACTTAAACTTAATACCTCTGTTGTCCACCCTTTTCTTTCCGTGTATCTTGAATACATTCTATATAAGTCTCCTGCAAAAAGTGCAGCCTCTTCACCACCAGTACCCGAACGAATTTCTAATATGGTATTTTTGTCATCATCTGGATTTTTAGGAATCAACATAATCTTTAGTAATTCTTCCATTTCAATTAATTCCAATTTAATATCCTCAATTTCGCTTTGTACTAATTCTTTGAGTTCGGAGTCATTACCTTTAAGAATTTCTTCATCCTCTGTAAGTTGATCATGCTTGGAAATGTATTTTTTAGAATTGATATAAATTTCTGTTAAATCACTGTGTTCTTTTGATAGTTTTTTGAAACGTTCAAGGTTTGAAATGACATCAGGGCTACTTAATTCTTCTGTAATTTGGTCATATCTTTTAACTACTTCTTGAAGTTTTGTTAACATTATTATTATGCAGGTTTAGCTTTTAAGTTCTTTTTCAGAGAGATTATATTTTTTCATATATTTTTCAATTCTACCAGCAGTATCTACCAAGTTTTGCGTTCCTGTAAAAAATGGATGAGATTTGTCTGATATTTCTAATTTATATAATGGATATTCTTTACCATCTTTCCATTTAATTGTTTGATCAGTATCTATTGTTGATCTGGTCATAAATTGATAATCGCAAGATGAATCTTGGAAGACAACTAATCGGTAATTTTCTGGATGTATATCTTTCTTCACAGTTTTACTCCTATTTTATTTTATTTAGCGTTTGTTTTAAAGCATTCATTGCTTTAAGGATATTTTGTTCTGAAGCAGCATACGAAAATCTAATATTGTTTGGTGAACCAAAGCCGTTACCGGGTACAGATACAACATATTCATTTTCTAGCAAATACATGGCTATTTCCGTAGCAGATTTAATTTTATTTCCAAAGAGGGATTTCCCGACAAAGTATGAAAAGTCAGGGAAAACGTAAAATGCACCACCGGGTTTAGGACAACTTACACCAGTAATTGAATTTAATTCATCTAAAATTAAGTCGCGTCTATCTTTAAATATTTCTCTCATCTTTTTTACAGCATCCTGTCTTCCAGTTAATGCTTCAATTGCTGCAAATTGTGCAATGGAATTGGGACAAGATGTACTCTGGCCTTGCAGTTTACTCATGGCATTTATGACTTTGTTATTTCCTGCTGTGTAACCAATTCTCCATCCTGTCATTGCATATGTTTTTGAACAACTTTGAAATGTTAATATTTTATTATTATTACTGTAAGATGCAATACTTTGAAATGACTTATCATAAGTAAGTTGTTCATAGCATTCGTCAGAAAAAATCCATAAATTGTGATCTTCAGCAATTTTTAACGTTTTTATTATTGCTTCATCACTCCATACTCCACCTGTAGGATTAGAGGGAGAATTTATAATTATTCCTTTTGTCTTGGAATTGATTACGGATTTGAGTTCCTTAAAGTTAGGTTCAAATTGCATATCTGGATTTGTGCTCACAAAAACAGGCTTTGCTCCAGTTACAGATACGAAATCAGGGAACGAGACCCAATATGGCGTAAAAATTATAACCTCATCCATATGTTGGAACAAAACTTGACAAGCATTATAAAGAGAATGTTTACCACCACAAGAAACAATAACTTCATTTGGTTTGTAGTTTAAATTATTGTCTCTAGCCATTTTTACACAGGCAGCTTCTCTTAGTGATAGCATGCCCGCGCCAGGGGTGTAGCGCGTTTTACCGTTGTTTATTGCACTGATACCAGCTTCTCTAATATTTTTTGGAGTATTAAAATCGGGTTCACCTACACTCATATTTATGACATTTTTGCCTTTAGAACGTAATTCAGCTGCTTTGCTTGTCATTTCTAAAGTTAATGACGGTTTTATTCTATCTATTCGGTCTGAAAACAAAACTTTTACCTTAAAATTTTAAGAAATATGTTACTTGAAAAATGAAATTGATTCAAAGTATTCTTTATCTAATTTGGGAATTTTGTTGTAATTGTTGTTTTAATGCCGCCTCTTGGGTGAAAATCACCTACAACAGTTATGCTCTTCGGATTACATGCTTTTTTAAAGTCATCTAAAATGATATTTGTGACATATTCATGATAAATTCCTACGTTTCTAAATTTCACCATATATAATTTCAAAGATTTCAACTCTACAATATTCTTGTTTGGAATATATCTTATTTGAATATTTGCAAAGTCAGGTAATCCAGTTTTTGGACAAACACAATTAAATTCAGGAACAGATATACTGATTTCATATTCTCTATCAGGATGCCTATTTTCTACAATCTCGAGCTCTTTGAATGACGGTAAATTTTTTATTTCCAACAGTAAATTCCTTTTTTAAATAAAAAAGGCATCAATTAAGATGCCTTGAAACATTATTTCCCTTGTCTAGGAGGCCTTACTTTGCGTCTTCTTTTATGGCGACGTTTTTCAACGGACTTGTCATTATTATTAATTTTTTCGAAAGGGTACTTGTTTCTTTTAAATTCTAAATGACTTTTTTTTGATGAAAGATTAATTACATCATCTCCAGAAAATACGTATGATTTTTCTGAATCAATGTTTGACCCAATTAATATTGAGAATAATATATATAGTAACGTTTTCATGTATTTTTTGTAGTTTTTTTCTAAAAGAGACGAATCCTACTACATATAATATAACATCTAAAGAGAATATGAGACAAAGTTATTTTTCATAAGTGCTATTACTTATGCTCCTTCGTACTCGAGTTTACTTCGTCATCTTTCCATTCTAAAGGGGTAATAGAGTCAGTTATGACCTCAGTTTTGTAGTGATTAATTTTATTTTTATCTTTCCACTTTTTAGTTCTTAATCGTCCTTCGATACTAACAAGTTGACCTTTTTTGAGGAATTCTGAAACAAAATTTGATTGTTTTCCTATTGATACAATATTATGCCACTCGGTATGTTCAATTTTTGTCCCTTCTGCATTTTTTAAAATTTCATTTGTAGCCAATGAAAAGTTAGAGATAGATAAACCGGATTGTGTGAAAGATTTTTCGGGTGTAAGTCCAATTCTCCCTATCAAAATTACTCTATTTAAACTTTTTTTATTCAAAAAAAATCCTCCAATAACTATTTTTTATATATAAAGTAACATATCATTATGTTTAACTCAGGGATAAAGAAATTGAAAAAGTAGTAGATTTATTTAAGGTACTTTTTATTATTAATTCTCCATTGTGCGCATCAATTATTTTTTTAGTGATTGATAGGCCCATGCCAAATCCGCTTTTTTTATTATTATGTTTGTCTTTAATTCTAAAAAAAGGATTTGTGATTTTTTTTAGATTCTCTTCATTTATACCTTTCCCATAATTCTTAACATTGATATTTATATTATTTTTACTGAATAAATTTGCAGAAATTTCAATTTTACTATTTTTTTTACTGTATTTTATGGCATTTTCGATTAAGTTTCTTAAAGCTAATGTTGTTTTAGTGATGTCAACCTTAACTGATTTTGGTGGTATATGTTTTAAAATTATTTTATTTTTAGTTTCGGGGAACATAGCGGTTGTTTTATTGATCAAATCACTTACACGTATAGTTGAAAGTTCTAAATTGGCGTATGGTCCTGATAAACGATCTGACATTAACAGATTAGTCACCATTCCTTTTAGAAATTTGATTTCATTGGTAAGTCTATTTTTATTTCTATGCTCGGGTAACATTTCTGTAAGAAGTCTTATTCTTGCTAAAGGAGATAGTAATTCATGACTTACTTCTGATAATAATAATTGTTTTCGATTTAATAGTTCTTTAATTTCTTTAATCATATTATTTATTTCATTCGATAAATCAGCTAGCTCATCTTCTCCTATTATTGGTATTTTTGAATCAAGATCTCCTTTTTTCAGAAGTAAAATTCTATTTTTCATAAGCTGGATAGGTTGCAAATAGTTTTTTATTACAATAAAAAGGAGTATAACTGCAATTAAAGTCATTACTGAACCAGGTATAAATTTTGTTGTCACTTCAGATGGCATATTATGCTCTAAAGCCATAATATATTCATAGTTTTCATAATTCGCATAGGTTACAGTATAGTCATGATCTTCAGTGTAAATTTCACCAAAAGATACATAGACGGGGATATCTATATTGTGAAGGATACCTAAAGTATCACTATCAGAAAAACTAATATAACCATCTTTTTTGAACCAGTTTGGATATGACCAAATTTTTTCATTATTGTTATAAATACAGCCATATAGTTTTAAGTTCTCAAAAGTATTTTTCACCTTAGTTGTATCGGGAGGGAAACCCCAAGATTCAACTAAATTAGAATACAAATAATATTCATGTGCATCTAGAATTGTATCTTGCGTATATGATGATTTTTCCGTTAAATAGTAAAAAACAGAAATAATTGTTAAGGCAAATAAAGAAAAGAAAATACCGATTTTAAGAAATAATTCTTTTCTAAATCGGAATTGAGATTTTTCTTTAATTTTTTGGTACCCCTATAAACTTGTAGCCTACACCATGTATTGTTTTAATAAATCTATTCTCAGTCGGGTTTTCTCCAATTTTTGATCTTAGCCTACTAACAAGGACATCTACAGAACGATCGTAAGATTGCCACTTAATCCCTCGAATATTTTCTACGAGAAATTCTCGGTCTAAGACTTCTCCAGGATGTTCGACAAAAAGTAATAAAACTTCATATTCAGTCGTTGATAAATGTATTGATTCATCATTAATAGTAACCTCTTGCTTAAGTTTGTTAACAGAAAGTCCTTCCTCAAATTCAACTACATCCAATAATACAGATGGTGATTGACTTCTTCTTAATATCGACTGAATTCTTGCAAGAAGCTCCCTTGGTTCAAATGGCTTTGGCATGTAATCATCGGCACCTAACTCTAGCCCAACGATTCTATCAGTAACTTCGCCCCTAGCAGTTAACATTACAACAGGTACTGAAGAGAATTCTCTAATTTTTCTTAAAGTTTGAAAACCATCCATTTCAGGCATCATTATATCTAAAACAACCAAATCAACATCGTTTGATTGTAAATATTCTAATCCGCTTTTGGGAGAATGAATCGTTTCTACATCAAAATTAAATGAAGTAAGGAATTCTTCTAATAATTGTGCTAAATCGACATCATCGTCAATTATAATTATTCTTTGTTTTTTCTTGTCAGAGATTGATTTTAAACTCATTCTGAAGTAGGTCCTCCAAGTTCTTTCTTTAGTTTTGTAATAGTTCTTTTTAACTCAGGATTTGTGTTAATCTTTTTTTCAATTGTTTTGCATGCATGGATAACGGTTGAATGATCTCGCCCACCAAAATATAATCCAATATTGACTAAGGAGCTACTAGTAAGTTCCCTAGACAGGTACATTGCGGTCTGCCTCGCTATTGCAATTTCCATCGTCCTTGTTTTACCAATTAATTGTCTTTCAGTTACTCGCATTTCTTTCGAAACAATTTTTAAAACATGCTCGATTGTGATTTTCTGAAAGGCCGTAGTTCCCATAATATCAAGAATGACTTGTTTTGCAAGAATCATGTTTATGTCCTGCCTTTTCAGAGATGCAAATGCCAATAGCCTGATCAAAGCACCTTCTAAATCTCTTACATTTTCAGTGATGCTTGATGCAATAAATTCTATGATTTCAAAAGAAATTTCAAGGCCTTCGGAATCAGCTTTTTTCATCAGAATCGCTATCCTTGTTTCCAAATCAGGGGGTTGGATGTCGACAATTAATCCAGATTGAAATCTAGAAATTAATCTATTTTTTAATCCTCTAAGTTCATTTGGATGTCTATCAGTTGTCATGACAATTTGCTTGCCTCTATGATGTAAATCGTTAAATAAATGAAAAAATTGTTCTTGCGTTTGTTCTTTATTTTGGAAAAATTGGACATCATCAATTAGTAACATATCAACATTTCTATACTGCTTAGAAAATTCTGCTGATTTGTTGTTTTGTATTGCTGTTATAAAGTCCAACATAAACTTTTCGCTCGTAAGATATACAATTTTAGAATTGGGTGAAATCTCCAGCAAACTGTTTCCAATAGCTTGTAGTAAGTGTGTTTTCCCTAATCCAGTTTCACTGTAAATTAGAAGAGGATTAAATGGTGTTTGCCCCGGAGATTCAGCCACAGAAAGGGAGGCTGCTTTGGCTAATTGATTACTTTTCCCTTCAATATAATTGTCAAAAATATATCTATTATTTAATTGACTAGCTTTGTGCAAACCGTTTCTAATTGGTTGTTCTATGGAGCGTTTCTTCTCTAAAATCAAATCAGGAATAATATTTTCTTCCTGATCGCTTACTATTACGCTATAATTTATTTTTAATTCTTTCCCAATGTTTTTTTGGATTGCTGAGTTAATGAGATTGTGGTATTTTGAATCTAACCACTCATAATGAAATTGATTGGGCACTTGTAGCATTATCTCGCTATCTTTAGTCTGAGATGCAGTGATGCCGTCGAACCAAGTTTGAAATGCTTGTTCAGGAATTTTAGACTTTATGTAATCTAAGCATTCACCCCATAATTCATTTGTGGTCAATAGGAAGCTTCCTTATTTTTAAATTAGCCATAAATTGCTAACATTTCATCAACAAAAATACAAGTAAATTTTATATGGTATTAAACTTAAATTAATTTAATATTTTTTTATTTTCTTAGACAATTATATTATTTAGATCATTTTAGATTTCTAAATATTTTTTACAATAATAACTAATTTTTCATTCACCTTTTGATTTTCGGTTAATATATGTTCCTTTTAAATAAAAATAAGTTTTTAGTTTTTGGGCATAGAGGTGCTCCTATGTTTGCCCAAGAAAACACACTCCTTTCATTTAAAAAAGCAATAGAGTTTGGAGTAAAAGCAATCGAATTAGATGTTCATTTAACGAAAGATGAGCAAGTGATTGTTTTTCATGATTTTAACTTAATACGTCTTGCTGATCGAAAAGATGAAATTGAAAACTTGAATTATGACCAAATTAAATCATTTGATATTAGCAAGAAATGGAATTCTGTTCATGGAGCACAACATATTCCCCTTTTAAAAGACGTTATTGATTTACTTAAGCCAAGCAATATAATAATTAATATCGAAATAAAGTCAAAAAGATTAATCCCAACAAAAATTGTTGAGCTTGTTAATGATATAATTATAGAAAACGAAATCGAAAATAAATGCATTGTTTCAAGCTTTAACCCATTTATTGTTCGTAAAATTAAAAAAATTAATTCAAATATTTTTTCATCATTAATTTGGAGTAATAAAGGAGTGCCTATATATTATAAATTTTACAAGATTTCGTTTTTAATATCTAAACCAGATGGTTTTCATTCAGATAAAAGCTTCGTTAATAGTAATATTATTCGATGGGCAAGAAGTAAAAATATGTACATTTTTTTATTTACTGTAAATGATAAAGAAGAGTTTGAAAACTTTAAAAATAAGGATGTTGACGGAGTTTTCACAGATAATCCTAAAGAAATAAAATGATTATTCGCTGAAAACGTAATTATCATATTATAATTATTCAAACTAAGTTTTGAACATAAAATATTATAGTCCTTAAATTTAACCTTGTTAATACATTTTATAAGAGTTACTTTAAAAAACAATTTTTAAAAAAATATATGAGTAATTAATGTTTAAAAATATAACATTTCGATGGATAACTATCATCTTAGTGCTTTCTTTTTCACTATTTAGGCTTTACCCAACTGTGGTATTTCACAATTTATCAGAAGAAGAAAAAAAACAGTTATCCGAAACTAAAACGCAAGAGTATGAAGAATTACAAGATCTTGCGATTAATTTGGGTTTAGATTTACAAGGAGGCATGCATGTTGTTTTAGAGGTTGATATGGATACACTTGCTCTGAATCTTGCTGATAAGCAGTCTGATGAGTTAAGATCTTTTGTCCAGAAATGTGCTAAGATATCATCTCAAAATGAATCCTCATTTTTCGATGTTTTGGAGCGAGAGGCTAAAGAAAATTCATTTAGATTAGTTCGATTTTATCATAAACTTGGTACAGAGTCTGACAACGAGTCTGTAGTTGAAGAGTTGAGAAGAAGAGGTGATGGTGCTGTTGGAAGTGCATTAGAAATTATTAGAAATAGAGTAGATGAATTTGGTGTTTCAGAACCAGTAATTCAACGATCTGGAGAAAATAGAATAATTGTTGAATTAGCTGGTGTGAAAGATCCAGAGAGAGCAAGAAATCTTATTCGTAGTACAGCGTTGTTAGAATTTAATTTAGTACGTTCACCTGAAGATATTTCATCAATTATTCAGGGGATTGATGATGTATTATTAAAAAATAAAGATTTAGAATCAGGAAAAAAACTACAGAATTCAATTAAAGAACAAACAAATGTATATGATGAGAATGATTCGTTAGATATTTTTTCAAGAAAAGAAAGTAATTTTTCGCAGTCTAACTTAGCAGCAGAATTTGAAAATTATTCTACTTCTGAAGAGATTTTAGAAGAGTATCCTTTCTCCGGTTATTTACAAGCATTACCTGGAGGTATGGCAGTCATGGAATCGGAAGTTATTGCAGTAAAAAATATTTTATCTAAAGAGTCTGTTTCAAAGATTATCCCCAGACAATCGAAGTTTGTTTGGGGAGCAAAGGCTTTAGATATTCCAACAGAAGTTTCTTCGATAAAAATGAGAAGCTTATATTTAGTTAAATCTGACCCTTGGCTCACTGGTGGAGTTGTTGAAAATGCGATTCCCAATTTTGGCACTGCAGGATCAGAAAATTCAGGACAAGCAGTTGTTAATCTATCAATGAACGCTGAGGGTGCAAGAATATGGAGCCGAAGTACAGGTGCGAACATAGGTCGTAATGTTGCTATAATTCTGGATGGTAAAGTTTATATGGCACCTGTTATCAGAGACAGAATTCCGGGTGGACAAACTCAAATAAGTGGATTAGATAATATAGCTGAAGCTAAGGATATATCAAATGTCTTGCAGGCTGGATCATTACCAGCTCCTGTACACATTATCGAGGAAAGAACTGTAGGACCTTCTCTTGGAAGTGATTCAATTAATTCAGGTTTAAATGCGTTAGCGTTGGGCTTTGGGATGATAATTATTTTTATGATTGTGATATACACTGGTTTTGGTATCCTTGCAAACATTGCTGTACTTCTTAACTTGGGATTAATAATTGGTTTATTATCCTCGCTTGGTGCGACGCTTACATTGCCTGGTATTGCTGGATTAATATTGACCATTGGTATGGCAGTAGATGCAAACGTAATAATTTTTGAAAGAATTAGAGAAGAATTGGACCATGGCAAGACAGCTATGGCAGCAATTGAGTCTGGTTATGAGCGTGCTTTTGTTACAATTTTAGATGCGAATATAACAACATTGATAGCCGCATCAGTTCTGTGGGGAATTGGGACAGGGCCAATTAAGGGTTTTGCAATTACATTGAGTATTGGAATTTTATGTTCGATGTTTACCTCAATTTTTGTAACCAAGACGATTTTAATGTCAATAGGGGCAAAAAGAACATTTAAAAAACTATATATTTAATAAAAGACATGAGAATAATTAGAAAAACAAATTTAGACTTTTTAGGTAAAAAATACATTGGATTGATATTATCAATAACATTTATTTCCTGCGGATTAGTATCTTTAGCTCTCAATAGTGGACTAAAATTATCTATAGATTTTACTGGAGGTACTGTTGTTCAAGTTTTATTCAAAGAAACACCTGATATTTCAACAATAAGATTAAATTTAGATGAAAATGGATTTGAAAATGCAGAAGTAATTGAATTTGGCAGTCCAAATGAATTGTTAATAAAAACTAACTTAATTGAAAATACTGATGAAGCTAATAAAAAGCTGAGTGCTATTTTCTCAGATTTGGAATATGAAATACGTAGAATTGAAATGGTTGGACCTAAAATCGGTAATGAGTTAAAAAAAGATGCAATCTATGCCATAAGTTTTGCATTGATTGGCATATTGATTTATGTTTGGTTTAGATTTGACAAATATTATGCAGCAGGTAGTGTCATTGCACTTATCCATGACGTATTCATTACACTTGGTTTGTTTTCTATATTAAATAAGGAAATAGACCTATCTATTATAGCTGCAATTTTAACAATTGTTGGATACTCTTTAAATGATACAATTGTAGTTTTTGATAGAATTAGAGAAAATATTCATAAAAATACCAAAGAAAAATTAGAGTATGTAGTCAATATCTCATTAAACGAAACATTGGCAAGAACTTTAATAACGTCAATAACTACTCTAGTCGTTGTTGTTATTTTACTATTTTTAGGTGGGGAGGTGATAAATAATTTTGCGTTTGCGTTGACATTAGGCGTCCTAATAGGAACATATTCATCTTTATTTGTGGCGTCTCCTGTAATGGTATACTTAGAAAATAGACGGTCTGAAAAAATAGTTATTGAATAAGATTTATTTAGATATATTTTAATTTAATTTCACCATAATTAGGTGATTTTTGTCTGGAGAAAATATGAGTGTAATATCTGTTGTTGGTGGTCAGTGGGGCGATGAGGGAAAAGGTAAAATAGTTGATACATTGAGTGTTGATGCAGAATTAGTAGCGCGTTACCAAGGTGGCGCAAATGCTGGACATACGGTATATTTAAAAAAAGAAAAAATTGTACTTCACCAAATTCCATCTGGTATTTTGAGAGAAAAATGCATCTGCGTACTTGGTAATGGTATGGTTGTCGACCCCGAAGGTTTATATGACGAAATCAAACTCGTTCTTAGTAAAAATATTTCCATTGAGGGGCGTATTGTTATAGCGCAAAATGCTCATATTGTTACTCCGATACATAAAGCTATAGATTTTGATAGAGAAGAAAATTTAGAAAATCCCATCGGAACTACAGGAAAAGGTATTGGTCCAGCCTATGTAGACAAATATAATCGGGTAGGAATTAGAGGAATCGATTTATTAAATATTGAAATTTTGGAAAATAAATTAAAAAATCGACTAAGGTTTGCAAAAATAAATAATGAAATTACTGAAGATAAAATCTTTAAAATTGAAAATGAAATACGAAATTATTTAGATACAATTAAAAAAATATCAAAATATATTGGTGATGTATATCAGATTATAGACTCATGTCTAAACAACTCACAAAAAATATTAATTGAAGGTGCTCAGGGAGCATTACTAGATATTGATCATGGAACTTATCCGTATGTAACATCTTCAAACCCTTCAACCGGAGGTATATCATCTGGTTTAGGCCTGCCTCTTCATAAAATTAGTCGTCATATAGGAGTTTTTAAAGCATATTGTACTCGTGTCGGAGAAGGACCTTTTCCAACTGAGCAAGATAATAGCCATGGTGAAAAATTGCGTAGCATTGGTAAAGAATACGGGGCTACAACTGGAAGACCAAGAAGGTGTGGATGGTTTGATTTGCCTGCCGCTAAATTTAGTGTCAAAATTAATGGATTGACAGAAATTGCATTAACGAAGCTTGATGTTTTAGATCTATTTGACGAAATAAAAGTCTGTACAAGTTATAAAATAAATAATGAAGAAAAATTTCTTTATTCGGAAGTAATGTGTAATTTAGATGAAGTTGAGCCAGTTTATACCATTTTCCCAGGTTGGAAAATAGCAACTGTTGGTAATACGCATTTAGAAAATTTGCCCGGGAAAGCCAAAGAGTATATTCGTTTCCTAGAGGAAAATCTTGGCGTCCCAATAAAGATAATATCAACTGGGCCAGAAAGAGAACAGATTATAGAAAAATAATAATCAAAACAGATCTAATTTTTTTCCTATTATTCTATCTAAAATTCTATCGGGAATTATTCTAGATAGAAAGTAGTTAATATAACTTCTTGTTATCAAATAACGTGTTTTTGGTTTTTTTGACTGAATGATTTTATAAATGCAGTTGGAAATAACTTTGGAATCTAAACCTGATTTCTTGTTATCAATTGATATTTTTCTGAATATTTGTAATTTGTTTTTATAATCGCTAATTTTAAAGTAGTTATTTTTTTTACTGAGTATTTTGTTCCATATCGGTGTTTTTACTGGACCGGGTTGAACTAGAATGACATCAATACCATATATCATCAATTCTCTTCTAAGAGAGTCTGAATATCCTTCCAATGCAAATTTCGATGCAGCGTAAGGAGCTAAAAAAGGTAAAGCTCTTTTTCCACTTACTGAACTTATGTTGATAATTTTACCTTTATGGGGGTTTTTTAAATCCCCACCTAAAATTTTAATTAATGCATTTGTTAATGTAATAATTCCGAAAAAATTGACTTCAAATTGTTTTCTAAATTCTTCTGTTTGAAGCAAAATAGATGGTCCGCCAACTACAATACCAGCGTTGTTAATTAAACAGTCTAAATTTTTATTTTTAAGTCTGTTCTTAACTTTTTTAACTGCGATCATTACGGCTTTTTTGTCTGTTATGTCGAATATTAAAGGTATGAAGTTTGATCCATATTTACGAGCTAAGTCCTTTATACTCGAAATTTTTCTTGCTGAACCAAAAACAATGAACCCCTTCTCAAGTAAATTTTCACAAGTAACTCTTCCAATCCCAGATGATACTCCTGTTATTAATATATTTTTCATTTCTATTTTATGATAATTTAAAGGATAACATTTTATTTTAAATTATGGAACTTATGAAAATATACAGCATAAAAATAAATAATAACAATAAACGGAGAAATTTTGAGAAAAATACCTATTTTAATTTTTTTAATAATAAGTTCTATTTCAGCAAATGATTTAGTTAAAGAACTAAATGGATTGTTTGCAAATGTAGCAGAAAAAGGAAAACCCGCAGTAGTATCAATAATATCTGAAAAATCTATAAAACAACAAGTGCATCCTTTTTTCTTCTCTCCTTTTGAAGAAAATTTTCCAGAATTTGAACAAAAGGGTCAAGCGCTTGGTTCGGGTGTAATTATAGATGCTTCTAATGGATATATTTTGACAAATAATCACGTCATTGAGAATTCAGACCAAATCAAAGTAAAATTACTTGATAAAAGGATAGTTGAAGCAGAAGTAATAGGGTCGGATCCTCTTTCTGATGTCGCAGTAATTCAGATTAATTCTGTTGAATTAACGGATGCAGTTATAGGTGATTCAGATAGATTAAAAGTTGGAGAGTGGGTAATCGCTGTTGGTAGTCCATTTGGACTTCATTTAAATCACACTGTTACAAAGGGTATTGTGAGTGCTCGAGGGAGAAATGATGTTATTTCGAAACTAAGTTATGAAGATTTCATTCAACATGATGCTGCCATTAATCCTGGAAATTCTGGTGGAGCATTGTTTAACCTTTATGGTGAACTTGTAGGTATTAATACTGCCATAGCCACTGGAGGTATGTCCAATTCGAATGTTGGAATAGGTTTTGCTATTCCTATTAATCAAGCAATGAGAATAACTGAAGATTTAATATCTATTGGATTTGTTACTAGAGGTTGGTTAGGTGTTTCAATTCAAGACATAGATGAAAGTCTAGCAAAAGCCTTTGATATTGAGATTTTAGATGGTGCAATAATATCGCAAGTTTTAAAAGATAGTCCCGCTGAGTTAAGTGGGATTTATGAACAAGATATTGTTACTTCTGTAAATGGTAAAAACATAAGTAATTCCTCTGAGTTAAAAAATATAGTTTCTAGCTTAAGACCAAATAGTGTTGCTAGATTTGAAATTATCAGAGATGGCAATAAAAAAATTATTAATGTTGAGCTAGGAGAAAGGCCAGCGGAAAATGAACTAGCCCAGGTTTACAGAAGTGGCCAATCTTTTTATGATGATTTGGGATTGATGGTAGTAGATCTGAATTCATCTTTAGCAAAGGAATTGAATTTAAATGAATCGTATGGTATTGTTGTTAAGGACGTGAAAAAGAATAGTCGTGCGTCAAAAGAAATCGCAATTGGGGATATGATATTAAAAGTTGGTAGAAATGTGGTTAATTCAGTCTCTGATTATCGTTTAATGATAAAAGAATACGAAAAAGGTGATTCGATACTTTTATTGATAAAGAGAAATGGAGCTTCAAGGTTTGTAGCTATAGATTTTTAATTTATTATATATGCTTTGAATTCGGCACATTCCTAATTTAAATTTTCATTCGTAAAATGAACAAGTTTTTAGGAAAAACAATAGCAATTGCCAATCAAAAGGGTGGTGTAGGAAAAACGACTACAACTGTAAATTTATCCTCTTATCTTGCAGTTACAGAAGTACCCGTACTGCTTATAGATATGGATCCGCAAGCTAATGCTACTACAGGTCTTGGGATAGAGGCTGGTTCTTATAAAAATTCTGTATATGACGTTCTAATAGGTGAAAAGTCAATAAAGAATTGTATAATTGAAACGAACGTTAATTATTTAAATATTTTACCCTCTTCGCCACAGTTGGTTGGAGCTGAGATTGAACTAGTTAATATGTATTCAAGGGAATCAATGTTAAGAAACGCAATAAAAGAAATTTCCAATGAATATGAATTTATTTTGATTGATAGTCCACCTTCTCTGGGCTTGCTAACTGTAAATGTATTAACTGCAGCAAATTCTATTTTAATTCCAATACAATGTGAGTATTATGCTTTAGAGGGGTTATCGCAACTTTTAAATACCATTCGATTAGTTCAAAAGCATTTAAATAAAGAACTTGATATTGAGGGTATTCTTATTACTATGTATGATAATCGTCTAAATTTATCAAAGCAGGTGGTTCAGGAGGTGAAAGATTATTTCGGAGATAAAGTCTATGACACATTTATCAAAAGAAATGTAAGACTTGGAGAAGCTCCTAGTCATGGGAAGCCTATTTTATTGTATGATGCTTCTTGTAATGGAGCACAAAATTATATGAATTTAGCAACAGAGGTATTGATAAGAAATGAATAAATCGTTAGGTAAAGGACTTCAAGCTTTAATAAAGTCTCAGTCAACCATTGTTGAAAACGCAATGGAGGATGGTATTGATCTTGATTTAATAATACCAAACCATCATCAGCCAAGGCAAGTTTTTGACGAGTCGATACTAGAGGATTTAACGAAATCAATACGAGAAAAGGGAGTATTGCAACCGATAACCGTTCGAGAGTTGAATGGTGGTAAATTTGAGATTATTGCTGGAGAGAGAAGATTTCGTGCTTCAAAGAATATAGGTTTGAAAAAAATTCCTGCATATATCTTAGATGTCAGAAAAGATGAAGATATGTTAGAAATGGCATTAATTGAAAATATTCAAAGAGAAGATTTAAATGTCATTGAAGAAGCAGAAGGTTACATGTTGTTAGTTGAAAAATATAATTTGACCCAAGAGGAGGTCTCTAAGAGGGTTGGGAAAAGTCGTCCATTGATAGCAAATAGAATGCGACTTTTAAAGTTACCTTCGCAAATTAGAGATGCTTTAAAAAAGAAAATTATTTCTAAAAAGCATGCAGAATTATTAGTAGGTCTCAAAACTCAAGGTCAAATTATTGGCGCGTTTCAAAAAATAA
>MDSZ01111852.1_pt1 | contig 34732 bp, 37 predicted proteins | sample 811201 | NCBI WGS metagenome assembly MDSZ01 (sample SAMN05326647, study PRJNA326480) | marine metagenome | isolation source: seawater | place: Indian Ocean: North | collected 2010
TCAAAATACTTTTTTAAATGCTCTTAAAATGAAAGAATAATGATAAAAACTATTTTTTTTAATTTAATGAGAAGACTAAAACTTTTCTTAACAAATAAAACAAATAATGAGTTTCTCTGTAAATTATATATTGAGGAAATTCATAAAAAAATTAAAGAAAAAAAAATAAATCAATATGCTTTGAGTGGATTTAAAGTATATTCTCAGAATGAAGAGGATGGAATAATTGAAGCAATTTTTAATGATATTGGTATAAAAAATAAAATATTTTGTGAAATAGGCATTGGAAATTGCATTGAAAATAATACACATTATTTGCTATTAAAAGGTTGGAAAGGAACTTGGATTGACTCAAAATCAAAATATATTAAAAAATTAAAAAGTAAAATTAATCCTAATCAAAAAAAATTAGATTTAAAAATAAATAAAATTACTAAAGAAAATATAAATTTTGTAATTGAGAATAAAAATTTTTTTAAAAAGAGATATCCAAAAGAAATTGATTTTTTTAGCATAGATATTGATTCATTTGATTTAGATTGTTTAATTGCACTAAAAATAACAAGTCCGAGGTGTATTTGCATAGAATACAATCCTAAATTTAAAGAAAATATAGAACTAGAAATAAGCAAAATAAAAGATTTCCAATGGAAATATGATGATTATTTTGGCTCATCATTAAATAAAATTAACAAACGACTTGTAAAAAAAGGTTATAAATTAGTTGCCACAAATATAACTGGATCTAATGCTTTTTTTGTAAGAAAAGATTTAATTGGTAAATGTAAAACAAAAAAACAAAACTTAAAGCAGTTATACTCACCTGCAAATTTTGAATTGTTTAATTACAATGTAGCTCATGCACCATCAAATAAGTATCTTATTGATAAATTAAATGAGTAAAAAAAAATTATTAATCGTTACAGATTTTTATAAGCCACATATTAGTGGCATTGTTACTTATATAGATCAGATGATTTCTGCAAAAATACTCAGAGATTTTCAAATAACTATTTTAACAACTAAACATAATAAAAATCTAAAGAATAAAGAAACTCTCAAAAATATTAAAATAATAAGATGTAAACCAACTATAAGAATATCAAGAGGATTTTATAGTTTGGATATGATTAGAACCTATTTAAAAATTTATAAAGATTATAATTTTATTAATATCCATTTACCTTTAGTTGAAATATTTCCACTAATTTTTTTTCATAAAGGAAATAATATTATAGTAAATTATCATTGTTTACCTGAATTTAGTTTTTTTGGTAAAATTTTTAAACTTTATTTTTATTTATTTGGTTTTTTAGCAGTAAAAATTGCCCAAAAAAATATAGTATTATCTAAAGACTATTTTGAAAATATTTTCTTACATAAAAATATTATTAAAAATTTAATCGAGATTCCTCCCTACATTGATAAACATAATAAAGTTAATAAAACTTTATTTAAAAAAGATGTTGTTAGAATAGGATACTTAGGAAGAATTAGTAATGAAAAAGGAATTGAAAATCTTATTAAATTAAGTAATTTAATGAGAAAGTCATCTTTTAAACATGAACTATTAATTGCAGGAAACATAAAGGATACAAGGTTCGCTTCTTATATTAAATCTATTCTTTTTGATGCAAAAAATAATTCTAATATAAAATTTTTAGGTCAAATATCAGAAAATGAAAAAACAAACTTTTTTAAATCAGTAGATGTTTTGGTTTTACCTAGTACAAATTCATTAGAAGCATTTGGTATAGTTCAGCTAGAAGCAATGAGTTTTGGTGTTCCAGTAATATCTACTGATATTTATGGTGTTAGAACTATTGTTAAAAATACAGCCAATGGCTATCTTTTTAGAAATAAGGATATATATGATATGTATCTAAAACTTTTGCTTTTAAGAATAAATAAAAATGACCCATTTAAAATTAAAGAAAATTTATTTAAAAATTATAATAAATTAATATTTGAAAAAAAATTATCAAAATTATTTGAATTTTTTCAGGTAAAAATTAAATAAATAATAACAAAATAGTATGAATGTAATTAACCAAGCCAAATAAGCATATCTACTATCTGGGTGTGTAATTAAAAGAACAAAGTGTTGAGATATCACTATAAGAAACAAAATATTTATTATTAAATTTTTCTTAAATTTAAAAAAACAAAAAATTGTAAAGAATAATATTATTAACCTATGTATATTATATATTGGATTCCATTTAGTTATTTGATGTACAAAAAGATTGTCACTTATATTAGTTAGGTTGAAGTTTCTAAAAGATGTATCAAAAACAAAATGTAAATTTGATTTAGTAAAAAATGAAAGTGAATTTCCAAAATAGATATTATGGAATAAACTAGTAAAGACAAATGAATATCCAAGTAAAATGAAGAAAATATATCTTATTTGAATTTTATAAAAAACTATTAAAAGATATAATATAATCAGATTAGCAGCTGGAAAAAAATTTGGTCTACAAAAAACTGAAAAAGCTAATAAAAATGAAGTATAAAATAAGTTAAAAGAATTTGACTCAACTAAATAATTTTTACTTGTTAATTTAGACAGTACATAAACTATTATTGTTATTGATAATGTTTCGCCATGATTCCTCATTATTTGATGGATGTAGTTAAAGTGCCCAAATCCCATATTTTCAAAAATAGGAATTATTAAAAAAGATAGAGTTAAATAAAATGCAACATTTTCTGAGATTAAGTTTTTTAATAGTCTGAATATAAATAAAGGTAATAGAATTCCAATAATAAGATATCCATAACTACTCTCTCCAAAAAATATCTTTCCAAATGCAATAAAATATCTCAGACCAGGCATAAAATAATAAATATCTTCACCACCTTTTAACACCTCTAAGAAATTCATATTATACAAACTATGCAGTATCAGTATTGCTCTATCTTCATGAAATAAACCATCCGCACCCCCTCTAAAATATCTTAATCCAGTAATTAAATTAGAGTCTTTTAAAAATATAATTATTATAGAAGATACTACGGAAATTAAAAAAACTAGATTTTTAGTTGTGGTTAATTTTTCAATATATAAATAATTTCTAAAATAAATAATTATAAAAATAAAAACTAATAATAAATTTAATATATCATTGAATTTTAAAAGTATATTTTTGTTCAGTTTTATTTCTAAATTATCCTTTAAATTAATTGAATAACCAATTATGAATAATTTTTTATTATTATCTATAAATTTGATACATGATTGTTTTGGAAGTTTTTTGAAATTTAAATTTTTGACAATAATATTTTTATCATTTTCTAAATATGTAAAATAAGCATTTCCTTTAGTACAAATTTCTGAATTAACATATCTTTTTGGAATTTCAAAATAAACATAATAAGGCAACTCTCTTCTTAAATATTTATCATTTACAAGATTATATTTAATATTGTTAATTTGACCTATTCTTAAATCTTCTCTATTTTTAAAATCAATTTTATTTACAACTCTGGTGTAACTACTTTTATAAAAAAAATTATCAGATGAAAAACTAAAAGGCTCATTTATGTGACTGATTGCATTAAATTTATCTTCATTGCTATAATTAGGAGAGTCCCAGGATTTTAAAACTCTATTTATATCTAAACTTTTATAACTATGATTAATATCATCCATGATTTTTTTAGGTAAAAACTCATTTATGATATCGATATCTTTTTTAGAAAAAAAAGTTGAGTTTGCTTCTCTAATATCTTTGTAATTTGTAAAATTACTAATAACAATTATTGCAAAAGTATAAATTATTAATCTTAAATTATAGGCAAATTCATGCTTTAATTTTGTGCTATAAATAATAAATAATACCAAAATAATTATAACTAAATGTATAATTTCATTAAAAGGAGGTCGAATAATTAAAAAAATTAAAAGAATAAATAACGATTTTACTGTAAAGCTATTATACATTAGTAATGACTCTCTCAAATATACTACAATTAATCAGAATTAAAGATTGGTTTAAAAATTTAATCATTTTTTTTCCAATAATTTTTTCTGGTAAATTATTGGAATATTCTAATTATTTTTACTTATTAATAGGCTTTATTTTTTTTTCTTTTGTTTGTTCATTAATTTATATTTTAAATGATATTATTGATAGAGATAAAGACAAAAAACACCCAATAAAGAAAAATATTAAACCTTTAGCTTCTGGTTTAATATCTATGAAAACCGCTATTATTATATTAATGACACTAATAATAATATCACTTTTAGGTTTTACTTTTAATAATGATATTAGATTAAGTATACTGATGTATGTTGGTATTTCGCTGCTATATATTTTTTTTATTAAATATATACCATATGCAGAATTTCTCTTTTTGCCATTAGTTTATGTCATAAGAATTGATTTAGGATCAAATATTATAAATATTGAAAGTAGTAATTTAATGCTGATATGTACTTATTTAATTTCAACATTTTTTATTTTACTAAAAAGAATTGGTGAGCTAAATTTATTTCAAAATGAAAATGAATATAACAGTAGGAAAGTTTTAAAATATTATTCAACAATTTTTTTAAAAATTAAAGCAATATTCATTGCAATTTTGTTATTTATTTTAATTACACAATACATATATTTTCAAAATATTTATCTTTTAATTATTTTACCAATGATCATTCTTTTTTTAGTTCGATATTATTTAATTACTAATGATAATTCAAAAGGTGAATTTCCTATAAATTCAATATTAAATGATAAAATATTAGTGTTTCTTATATTAATTACTTTTGTGCTCTTATTATTTATTTATATTTAAATAAAAGAATTCTTTATTATAATAGTTAATATATTTAGGGAGAGATGTGAGAGCGGTTTAATCAGCACGCTTGGAAAGCGTGTAAAGTAGCAATACTTTCGAGGGTTCGAATCCCTCTCTCTCCGCCATCTTGATTAATATTTATTGAAATTTTAGTGTAAATAAATAAATAAACTTAAAATGAAATTAAATGTTTTTAAACTAATAATTTTTTTATTTCCAATAATTTTTTTTTCAATCTTTCTAATATTAATTTATTTTGAATATAAAGCATATCTTGTTACCAATAAAAATATAACTTTTGGTTATTTTATAAAATCTAATATTTTAAAGGTAATAAATTTTGATATAAATTCCAAAAGAGTCAAGGAAAGAAAAATAGATAAAAGTTTTTATTCTTATGACGATTTTACTGATAACGGTTTTTTATTAGTATCTGGTTATAATCTAAAAAATAAAACTTCAAATGTGATTCTTTTTTCAATCAAAGATGAAAAAATTTTGCATACTTGGCAGCCCCCAATTAATAAAATTCACGAAGGATCTAAAAATTTTACATCAGAGTATAATTTAAAAAAAAATTACAGAATGCAACACCCTTTATTATTAAAAAATGGTGATCTCATTTTTTCAAGTGGAGAGGGGCCTTTGGTAAAAATTGATAAATGTAGTAACTATATTTGGTCAAATAATAGACACTTCCACCATTCAATAGAGGAATATAATGAAAAACTAATTATAGCTCCTATGGTTTTAAATGATAATTTAGGAAAAAATTATCCAATTTTGAACCATGGATTTGCATTGGTAAATAAAGAGGATGGAAGTATTAAAAAAAAGTTTTCAATTTTTAAAATTTTAGAAGACAATAATAAAATAGGATTACTATACGGAGTGGGTGAATTTGAATATGATAGAATACATTTAAATGATGCAGAAGTAATCATTAAGAGTGATAAGTTTGTTCAAAGAGGTGATATAATGTTAAGTTCAAAGCATCTGTCTACTGTTTTTCTATATAGACCAAAAAATAATAGTATTATCTGGTTAAAAACTGGTCCATGGTTAAATCAGCATGATGTAGATTATTTAGGAGATGGAAAATTTTCTATATTTGGCAATGATACGTTTAGATATAATAAAGTTGATGCTCATGATGTTTTTTTAAGTCAAAATAATAAAATATATATTTATGATTTAAATAATGATGAAATAAAAACTATATATGAAAAAACTATGGCTGAAATAAAAACACCAACACAAGGCCTTCATGAGATTCTTGATAATGGAGATGTTTTTATTGAAGATACAGATAATTTTAGACTGACTAGATTGAGTGATAAAAATAAAAGATGGGATTATTTTAACTACTTAGGAGAAAATAAAATCGGGTCAATACATTGGAGTAGATATTTAAATGAAGAAAATAAATTTGAATGGATGAATAATATTAATTGCTGATATTAATATAATTATCTAATTTAAAAAAAATTTCATTAGCTTTTTCAATTTGATTTTTATCTATATTATAATTATTTGTTTTATGATTTGAAATAATTTTAACTTTATTCGTATGATCATTAACTCCAATTTTGGAAAAAATTTTATTTAAGTAATCATTCTTATTTGTGCACAACTTATTATAATTAACAAAAATAATTCTATTTTTATTTTCGCTATTTTTAGAGATTTCAAGAATATATTCATAGTAATCTATCCATATACTTATCCAATATTTAATTAATTTTTTATTACTAATATAATTTTCATTTTTAAATTTAAATGGTTTTTGATCTATACCAAATTCATGATGTCCTAACCAATTCATATATTTTAGAACAAAATGATCATTTTTTTGAAGATCAATAAATTTATTATGCTGTTTTATAAGCGAATTTGTGTGACTTATAGGATCTCTAAAAGGAATTAGAAAAAAAGATTTTTTGAAATAATCCAAAATTTTTTCGACTCTAAAAATTGAGTTATTATTTTTAGATAAATAATTTTTTTTTCCATATCTAGAACAAACTAAAGTTATAAGTTTAGAATATTCCAATAAATGTTTTTCTAAAATGGATCTATTCAATATAAATTCATTAGTTATATAATTATTTTTTAAAATATATTTCCAAAATACTTCATCGAATGCTTCTGGACTGTTTACATTGATATTAATTAGATCATTGTGAGCTCTTTTTTCTAATGTATTAATTTTTGTTTTATTTTTAAAAAATTTTGACCATAGATTTGGTGCTAAAATCATAGGCATATCATTATATGTAAATGAACAAAAATTATTATTTTGATGCAAAATATTTAATAATAAAGTTGACCCTGAACGAGCTAAGCCTGAAATAAATATATGTTTATGATTTTTAAAATCATTATTTTTTAAGAATAATTTTTTTTCTATATCAAAAATAAAATCAGATACAAATTGATTATTCAAAATAAAATAATGCAAATATTTATCTACAAAATTATATTTTTCTTTTATCAAATTTTTTTCTCAAAAAAATGTAAAGTAAAAATCCCAATATACTTATTGATATATTGTATAATGAAAATATCAAATTATAAGTATTTTTTTCATTAACTTGTAAAACAAAAAAAAATATAAGAATTGGTAATATAGAAATTAAAAAATAAAAGAATAATTTAAAAGAGTTAATTAAAATATCTTTAGCAATTAGAGTAAAAACTTTCTCATTATTAATTTGAGTATAAATTTTTTTATATAGACTTATTTGATATTTAAAAAAATATGGAATTTTTAAATAAATCAATATTTCAAAGCAAAGAATAACCAGTATAGTAAAAATCAAAATAATCATTTTTTATTTTTTTTCATTATTTTGTTTTTTATTTTTTTTAAATATTTTCTTAAGTGGAAACCATAAAATGGCAAAAATAAATAATAATATTGAAAATATAAGTCCTATTATTGAGGCAACAAGACCCAATCCTAATCCTGGACCAATGTAAGCTAAAGCAGATTTTGATAAAAATAAAATTAATAATATTATAATTAAATGCATAAAATTATTTATATATTAATTTGTTAATTTTCAAAACTATCGATTTTTTGACACCAAAATTGATACATTCCTGCAAAAATTCTTGGATTTTTAATTTCAAAGCTTTTCCAGTTTTTAAGATCATATAAATCTACTTTTTTTATATATTCATTTTTAAATAAATTGATTAATTCTTGATTTTCGAAACCACAAAATTTTAAATTTATTTTTTTAAGAAAATTATTTATTTCATCAATATCAAATCTGTATTCTTGAACATGAAACAATAAATCTCTAAAGTTACTTAAAGAATAAAAATCTGGACTATTTTTTATTATCTTTTCATCATTTTCATTTGAAAATAATACTTCTTCTCTAAATTTAATAATATTTTTATTATTTGCTTCTATTTTTCTTTTTTTGATTTTGCTTCTTATTCTTTTTATATGTTCTCTGGCAAGTTTACTATAAAGTCCTATCATTATCATTCCATCTGATTTTAATGTTTCATATAAAACTTGCCAACCTTTATAAGGATCATCCATATGATGAAGAACACCAACACTTTCTATTATATGAAACTCTTTTCCATAATATTTTAAATCCAATAAATCCATTTGAACAAAATCAATATTATTAATTTCTAATTCGATTGCTTTTCTTTTAGCAAAGCTCAAACTATTTGCACTCAAATCAATTGCAGTGATGAATGAATTTTTATATTTTGTTGCAGTTGTAATAGCATGCTGACCTGTTCCACATCCAGCAACTAGAACCTCTATATTTTTCCACTTTTTCATATTCTCTTTTTTAAAATTCAATTCAAGATTATTAAAAAAATTAAAAGGTTCTTTAGGATTATTATTTAAAGCAATTTTTTCCCATCTAGGGTATGGATTATTTTCATATTGATCTTTTACTTTTAATGAAACTAAATTTTTAATATTTTTTGTATATATTTCTTTCTTTAAATTTTTTTCTTTTTTCGGATTAATAATTTGTTGTTTTATTAAATTTGAAATTATATTCGTATCTATTAATTTATTTGACCAAGTATAAGTATTTAAAGGTTTATATGCGGCTAAACATGTTATTTCTAATTTAACATTTTTAAAACTATTACCTTTTATATTTTTAATCTTTTGTTCAACTATATTAAGTATATCCTCCTCTTTTTTTTGAATAGGGTATATGTATTCATTAATAAAACATTGAGATGCAATTAATTCCATAGCATTAAATGCCATTTCCTTGTCTTTAATACTTTCTATATTTAATAAAATTTCATATCTTAAAAATCGTAAAAATTTTTCGATTTGTGTATCTGTAATTGGAGTTATTTTTAATAATTTAACTAATATTTTAAAATTTAAAAATTCAGTTAATAATTTATCTAACGAATAACTTTTTTTTAAACTTTCAAAATTTAATATTATATTATTTAAATTTGTATCTAAATACATATAACTTATTAAAGAGTTTATAATGTCAACAGGCCGTAATATTTTATTTTTTTCAAGTAAGCTGATTATGTGTTTTTCTATCACATTAGATCTTTTAGATAGTTTATAATTTTGTAAACAAATTCCGAAGTTTTGAAGGGCAAAATTATAATTAGGATTTATCTCTAAACAATTCACATAACATTCAACTGCTAGATCTATATTTTGTTTATCTTTGTATATATTACCAAGGTTATTATAAGCTTCAAATTTTTTTGGATTAAATTTTAAACAGTAATTATAGTTATTTATTGATTTTTCTATTTCTTTAACTTTTCTATAAACAATTCCTAAATTATAATAGCCATCTGAAAAATTAGGATTTATTTCAATAGTTTTTTGAAAACAAATTATTGAATCTTTATAATTTTCTAATTCATTTTGTGTGCTTCCCAATATACTAAAAAGAAATAAAGATCGAGGATAGTCTTTTGTTAAATTAGATGCTGTCTTAATTAACTCAGAATATTTTTTAGAATTAAATATATTTATTAAATTCTCCCTTATCTCTAAATCTGGCTCATTATTCATTTTATATGCATTTTATAATACCGATCTAATTAGTTTATTTGTATAATCAGATTTTGGGTTTTGAAAAATTTCATTATTATTATTTTTTTCAACTACAATACCATTTTTTAAAACAATTACTTTATCTGCAACTGATTGAATCACTTTCATATCATGGCTAATAAAAATATAGCTCAATGATAGTTTTTTTTGTAAATCGTTTAGTAAATCAATTATTTGACTCTGAATTGTAATATCTAGAGCAGAAGTAGGCTCATCAAGTACTAAGATTTTCGGCTTTAAAATTAACGCTCTTGCGATTGCAATTCTTTGTCTCTGACCACCAGAAAATTCATGTGGATACTTTTCTATACATTCAAGATAATCTAAGCCAACTTCATCTAGAACTTCTTTTAATTTAGACTTTTTTTTCAATTTTGAAAGTTTTGGATAATGTACATTTAATCCCTCAGAGATAATTTCCTCAACATTCATCCGAGGGCTTAGAGAAGAAAATGGATCTTGAAAAACAATTTGGATTTCTTTACGAAGGTTTAAAATTTCATTATTTTTATATGAATTAATTTCTCGATCATTAATAAAAATTTTACCTTTTGATTTAATCAACTTTAAAATTGCTAAAATCAATGAAGTTTTTCCTGAACCAGACTCACCTACAATTCCTAAAGTTTCACCTTCATTAAGATTAAAGCTAATATTATTTATAGCTTTAACATGATCAATTGTTTTTTTAAGTAATCCTTTTTTAATGGGATACCATACATCAAGATTTTCTACTTTAAGTATTGTTTTTTTTGATTTAACTAAATTTAATTTTTTATTACTTTGTGAAGATATTAAAGTTTTTGTATATTGGTGATTAGGCTGTTTAAAAATTTTTTCATTTGTTCCATGTTCTACAACTTTACCGTCCTTCATCACATAAATGTAGTTAGCCATTTTTTTTACAACTGAAAGATCATGGCTAATAAAAAGCATTGTCATACCTAGTTTTTTTTGTAGATTTAAAAGTAAATCTAAAATCTGAAGTTGGATTGTAACATCAAGCGCAGTAGTAGGTTCATCTGCTATAAGTAAATCTGGATTATTAGCTATACTCATTGCAATCATTGCTCTTTGTCTTTGCCCCCCAGATAATTCATAAGGATACACTTTTGGTCTTTTAGCAATTTCATTAAGACCAACTTCATACAATAAATCTTTAGTTTTATTTTTTGCCTCATTATTTGTAACCTTATTGTGATTTAAAATTATTTCTTCTATTTGTTTATTTATTGTATGAAGAGGATTTAAACTTGTCATTGGCTCCTGAAATATAGTTCCAATTTCATTACCTCTAATTTTTTGAATTTCACTATCAGATAGTGATAAAATATTATTATTCTTAAATATTATTTTTCCACTTGTGATATTTGCATTGTTAGGTAATAATTTTAATATACTTAGTGCAGATAATGTTTTTCCCGAACCTGATTCACCTACAATAGCTGTAGTTTTGCCTTTAAAAATATCTAAATTAACATTTTTAATGACTGTATTATTATTATTAAAATTAACATTTAAATTTTTAATTGATATTATCTTTTCCATTTTTAATTGAAGGTTTTTCTTGGATCTAAAGAGTCTCTAATTGCTTCACCAACAAACACCAGAAGACCGAGCATTAAACCTAATGTTAAAAAACTAGTTATTCCAAGCCATGGGGCTTGAAGGTTATTTCTTCCTTGATTAACCATTTCTCCTAATGATGCTGACCCGGGAGGTAAACCAAATCCTAAAAAATCTAGTCCTGATAATGCTGTAACTGATGCACTTAAGCTAAATGGAAGAAAAGTAATTGTAGCTATGGTAGCGTTTGGAAGCATGTGTTTAAGTATTATTTTAGTATTTGATACACCCAAAGCTTTAGCTGCTCTAATATAATCAAAATTTCTAGCTCTGAGAAACTCGGCTCGCACAACACCTACATAACCCATCCAACTAAACAGTAACAAAATAATTAAAAGCCACCAAAAATTTGGCTGAATAACACTTGCCAAAATTATTAACACATAAAGGGTTGGTATTGCTGACCACACTTCCATAAATCTTTGAAAAAACAAATCAGTTTTTCCCCCAAAATAACCTTGTATTGCTCCTGCAGAAACTCCAATTATCATTGAAAAAAAAGTTAATGTAAAACCAAATAAAACTGAAATTCTAAATCCGTATATTAGTCTTGAAAGAACATCTCTTGCTTGGTCATCTGTTCCTAACCAATTTTTTTTTGATGGTGGCGCTGGCGCTGGTGATGCAAGATCTCTAATAATAGTATTGTATGAATATGGTATAATTGGCATAATAACCCATCCATTTTTATTGATAAGACTTTTTACATAAGGATCTTTGTAATCAGCCTCAGTTTCAAAATCACCTCCAAAGGTTGTTTCAGAATAATATGAAAATATAGGAAAATAATAATTTGATTGATATTTTACTAACAGTGGTTTTTCATTAGCAATGAAATTGGCAAATAAAGAAATTATAAATAAAATTGAAAAAATCCAGAAAGAGTAATATCCTCTTTTATTATTTTTAAAATTATTCAATCTTCTTTTATTGAGTTTAGATAACTGCATATTTATCTCGACTCAAAATCAATTCTTGGATCAATTATTGAATACATAAAATCCCCAATAATTCCCATTATTAATCCTAATAAGGAAAAGAAATATAACGTAGCAAAAATAACCGGATAATCTCTAGTAAGAGCTGCCTCATAACCTAATAAACCCAAACCATCCAAAGAAAATATTACTTCAATAAATAAAGAACTTGAAAAAAGGATACCTATAAATGCAGAGGGAAATCCTGCAATAACAATTAACATTGCATTTCTAAAGACATGTCCATATAGTACTTTTTTTTCAGTAAGGCCTTTTGAACGAGCAGTAATTACATACTGTTGATTTACTTGATCAAGAAAAGAATTTTTTGTTAAAAAAGTTAATCCTGCAAAACCGCTTACAATCATTGCTGTTAAAGGTAATGCTAAATGCCAAAAGTAATCTATAATTTTATTATATAAACTTAATTCATCAAAATTCTCTGAAAATAATCCTCTTAATGGGAAAATATCATAAAATCTTCCACCTGCAAAAAAAACTATTAATATTACAGCAAACAAAAAATTTGGAATTGCGTATCCAATTGTAACAATAGAACTAGAGATTATATCAAATCTTGAACCATCTTTTATTGCTTTACGTATTCCAAGAGGAATAGAAATTAAATAAACCAAAAGTGTTGTCCATAGACCTAAAGAAATAGATACTGGCATTTTATCAAGTACTAATGAAGTAACCTTTTGATCTCTAAAGAAACTTTCACCAAAATTAAAAGTTAAATAATCTTTTAACATTTTAAAGAAACGTTGATGTGCAGGCTTATCCATCCCATACATTTTTTCAATTTCTTCTATGACATCAGGATCTAATCCTTGTGCACCTCGATACTTATTTTCATTGAAAGAAGAAGAACTATCATTATTAAAATCAATTGTTTCACCTTCACTTCCTCCTGAAAATCGTGCAGTTGATTCTACTGCTGTACCTGTCATTTGTGCAATCATTTGCTCAACTGGTCCACCAGGCACAATTTGGACAATTGCAAAATTAATTAACATTATTCCAAATAATGTTGGAATTATTAGAAGTAACCTTTTTAATAAATAAGCTCCCATTACAGAACTATTTTATATTATTTAAAATAAACTTTAATAATTAGTTTGATATTCTATTAGGTCGAATTTTACTAAATTTATTTTGATTAATCCACCAGGTATCAAAACCCAGTGAATATTTGGGTTTAATTTCAGGTTGATTAAAAAAATTCCAGTAAAGAACTCTATAGGATGAAATATGCCATTGTGGAATGACATAGTAATTCCAAAGAAGGACTCTATCTAATGCCTTTGTAATATTTATTAATTCTTCTCGATCTTCTGCATTTATTAAACTCTCTATTAGACCATCTATGGCATAGTTTTTAATTCCAATAATATTTCTTGAACCATTCGTATCAGCAGCATCTGAACCCCAGAAATTTCTCTGTTCATTTCCAGGAGAAAGAGATTGAGAAAATGTTTGCACGACCATGTCAAAATCAAAAGTTTCCATTCTTTTTTGATACTGAGCAGTATCTATGGTCCTAACATTTACTTTTATCCCTAATTTTTCAAGGTTATCTTTAAAAGGAAAAACTATTCTTTCAAAGGCTGGAGATCTTAATAAAATTTCAAATTCAAATATTTTCTTTGATGATGAATTTATAAGTTTTCCTTCAACAAGTTCCCAACCTGCATCATTAAGAAGTTTTGAAGCTTCTTGTAACTGTAATCGCATATAACCAGAGCCATCAGTGACGGGGTTTTCGTACTTTTTAGTAAATATTTCCTTAGGTAAGACATCAAAGTAAGGATTTAAAAAGTTTAATTCCTCTTTTGAGGGTAAACCACTAGATGCTAATTCTGAATTTTCAAAAAAACTATCTGTTCTTTTGTATGCGTCAAAAAATAAATTTTTATTTGACCACTCAAAATCAAATGCAAAAGATAGTGCTTTTCTGACTCTTCTATCTTGAAATAAATCTTTACGTAAATTAAATGCAAATCCCTGCATTCCTTGAGGATTTTCATGTTGAATTAATTCTTTAACTATTAAACCTTTTTTTACTGAGTCTATGTTAAAAGAAGTTGCCCATTCTTTTGAGGAATTTTCACTGAAAAAATCAATTTCTCCAGATTTAAAAGCTTCTCTCTCTATTCCTCTATCTTTGTAATAGTCATATCTAATTGTACCAAAGTTATCTTTTCCAACTTTTATAGGGGTCTGATTTTTAAAACCCCAATACTCATTATTTAACTCATAAGTTATTGATCTACCGCTATCAAATGATTTAATTTTAAAAGGACCACTTCCAATTGGTATTTCTAGAGTTGTTTCTTCAAAATTCTTATTTTCCCAGTAATGTTTTGGTAGTACAGGTAACTGGCCAACAATTAAAACTAATTCTTTATTAGTATTGTTTTTGAAATTAAATCTTACTTTTTTTTCATTTTCTTTTATTACTTCGCTAACATCTCCATAGTAATATTTATAAAAAGGATGACCTTTTTCCATTAGTGTATTAAAAGTCCAAACAACATCATCTGCTGTTATTTTTTTTCCATCATGCCAAACAGCTTCCTCTCTGATAACATAAGAAACCCAGGATCTGTCATTTGGCCATTCGATTGTTTTTGCAATCAAACCATATTCTGTAAATGCTTCATCACTAGATCCAGTTGTTAATGTTTCATATAAAGCACCAATTCCAGCAGCAGAAGTTCCCTTAAGAATAAACGGATTAAAGGAGTCATAAGTACCAATTGCACTTCTTACTATTGACCCTCCCTTAAGAAAATTAAGGTCAATGTACTCAACATTTAAAAAATCTTCTTTATATTTTGGATCCCCATGCATAGCTATGGCATGAGAAATATTATTTTTTGAGTACAAATTCTGAGAAGAAAGCGAAAATAACAAAAGGAATATTATTCTTATCATCATAATTTTTAATATAATTGCATTTTAAAAAAAAAGAAATTTTTAATTATTAATAATATCAATAATCTCATCATGCAACTCAGCAGAACATGATGCTACTAAACTACCATCTGATTGTAAAGTTACAGGTTTTCCCTGTTTATCAGATATTTTTCCACCCGCGCCCTCAACAACGTTTACAAGAGCCATATAATCATGTGCTTTAAGAGTGTCCTCAATTACAATATCAATCAAACCACTTGTTAACATTCCATACATATAACAGTCCCCACCAAGCCTATAATACTTTGATTTTTTCTTTAAAATTTCAAAACCTTTTCTAAACACTGGTTCAATAAAATATATACCTGATGTAAAAAGATATGCGTTTTCAATTTTGTTTACATTTGAGGTTAATACATCTTTTCCGTTACATGTGGTCTTAGCATTTTTAACACCAATCCATCTTTCATTATGGGCAGGACAATTAATTATTCCAATAACTGGCTTATTGTTATGAAGTAATGATATTAAATTTCCAAAATCTTTGTGACCTGCAATATAACTCCTCGTTCCATCTATTGGATCAATAACCCATATAAATTCAGAGTCTAAATTTTCATTTTCGTATTCTTCTCCCAAAATCCCATGATTTGGAAAATTTTTTCGAATTTCATTTCGAATTACTTCTTCAGTTTCTTTATCGGCAATTGTTACTGGACTTTGATCTTCTTTGTTTTGAATATCTAATTTTTTTCTAAAATATTTCATCGATGTATTTGAAGCTAAATCAGCTAGCAATTTTGCGAAGCTAACAAATTCATCTATATTAGAAGACATCAATTAAATAATTTACTAAAAATTATGGGAGAGGTACAGGACTATCTGATTGAGCTCTTAAAAAGTATACAATATCAGCACGATCTTTTACTTTTTTTAGTCCTGCAAAATTCATTTTTGTACCCTTTATATATTTTTTAGGTTTGTATAAAAATTCAGCCAAATTTTCATAGCCCCACTCACCACCATATTCAGCTAATGCTTTTGAATAGGCAAAACCTTCAACATTTGCTTTAGGGCGATTAATCAAATTCCAAAGTTGTGGACCCACTTTATTAGCACCACCTTTTTCATAATTGTGGCAAGTTGCACATTTTTTAAATAACTTTTCTCCATTTTCTATTGAAGCACTAGCAAGTAAAGCTGAAATTGGTTCAATTATTTCTTCCTTTTTAATTGAAGCACCTTCGCTGACGGGCATTTCCTCCACATCAATCTTGTAAGCAGTCTCCTTTTCATCATGATGATCAATATTTATAACTAAATCGCCAAAATGACCAATTAGCGTAACAATTAATACAGCAAATATTATTGATGCTAGAATTTTATTAACTTCGAGTCCAGACATGTATAGAACGTATATACAGATTTTTTTGTAGAATGAACACTATTGTAATTAAGCAGAAATTTAAAACCTATAGCCTAATTGTCGCATAATTTATGAACACTATAATTATTATACCCTCGCGTATGGCTTCTACAAGATTTCCAGGGAAACCATTAGTAAAAATTAAAGGTATACCAATGATACAAAGAGTATGGCAGCAAGCAATTTCCTGTGAAATTGGAGATGTTTTTGTGGCTTGCTCTGAAAAGGAAGTATATGATTTAATAAGTGATTTAGGTGGAAAAGCAATCATGACAGACCCTAACTTACCATCAGGGACTGATAGAATTTATTCTGCTTTTAAGCAAATAAAAAATTTATCACAAACAGAATGTATAATTAATTTGCAGGGCGATATGCCTCTAATACAACCAGAGAATATAATAAAGGTTATTGAGCCAATTAAAAAAAAATATTCAATAGGAACATTAGCGACTAATCTTAAAATAAATGAAATACCCAATCCAAATGTAACAAAAGTTTTAGTAGACTCAAAAGATAAAAATATCTGTGAAGCAATTAAGTTTTTTAGATTAAAAGATCAAATTAATGATAATGTTTTTCATCATGTTGGAATTTATAGTTATTCATTAGAAACATTATCTAAGTTTGTAGAATTACCAAAGTCCAAAAATGAGATATCTCTAAATCTTGAGCAATATAGGGCCATGGATGCAGGAATGAGTATAGGTGTTGTATTACAAAAGAATATTCCTCTAAGTATAGATACAAAAGAAGATTTAATAACTGCAGAAAGTATTATAAGAGAAAATAATGATAAAAATTAATTCATTTTCTTTTCAAGGTGTTAAAGGAGCCTATAGTGAGCTTGCTGGTATAAATCTTTTCCCTGACGCTAAAAGTTTATCATGTGCAACATTTGAAGATATGTTCGAACAAGTTCGTATAGGAAATGTAGATGCTGCAATGGTTCCAATTGAAAATTCTTTGGCTGGAAGAGTTGCAGATACTCAAAGACTTATTCCTGAGTCAAATTTAAAAATAACAGGAGAATATTTTCTTGAGGTTAATCATAATTTAATTGCATTAAAAGGCGCAAAATTATCTGATATTAAAAGAATACACAGTCATGAACAAGGTATCGCCCAATGTAGAAATAAAATTATTAAATTAAATAAAGAAATGATAGTTGAAGCTGATACAGCAGGATCAGCAAAAAAAATCTCAGAACTCAATAATATGGAAGATGCAGCAATTGCATCTGAACTTGCTGCAAAAATATATAATTTAAATATTTTGGAGTCAAACTTTCAAGATTTAACTCACAATGTTACAAGATTTTTAGTTATGCAAAAAAATTTAAATGATATTGATATTTCTTCCAATAAAATACTTACTACTTTAGTGTTTAATGTAAGAAGCATACCAGCGGCACTTTATAAATGTTTAGGCGGATTTGCTAGTAATGGTGTAAATATCACTAAACTGGAAAGTTATGTTCACCCTCAGGGTTTTGATGTAGCACAATTTTATATTGATTTTGAAGGGCATCCTGAAAACCCATCTGTCAAACTTGCTTTAGAAGAAATGAAGTTTTTTTGTAAACACCTCAAAATCCTTGGTGTATATGAGAAATCAAGTTTTAGAAAAAAATAGTTTAATTTTAAAAACTGTATTTAGGTTTTTTATGCATTAGTGTTATATTAGGCGAGGAAGGTTAGAGGGCAAATAAATTGTCAATCCAGTCAGGTCTGAAAAGAAGCAGCTGTATCAGTTCTATTTGGGTCTCTTAACCTTCCAAAATAATTATGGAAGAACAAAAAGAATATAAAGTTTTAGCAAGAAAATATCGACCTCAAAAATTTGAGGATCTTGTTGGTCAGGACCTACTTGTTCAAATTTTAACCAGCGCAATAATTAATGATAGATTAGCTCATGCTTATCTGCTTACAGGTGTTAGAGGAGTTGGCAAAACCACTACAGCTAGATTAATTGCTATGAGCATAAATTGCTTGAAAAGAGATAAAAATTTATTTGAACCATGTGGTAATTGTGACTCATGTAAATCAACAGGTGTTGATAGTAATTTGGATGTTATAGAGATGGATGCTGCATCTAATACAAGTGTTGATGACGTAAGGGAAATAATTGATAATGTAAAATATAAAGCTGTAATAGGCAGATATAAAATTTTTATTATTGATGAAGTGCATATGCTCTCAAAAAGTGCTTTTAATGCATTGCTTAAAACTCTTGAGGAGCCGCCAGAACATGTTAAATTTATTTTTGCAACTACTGAAGTAAAAAAAATCCCAATAACAGTTTTATCAAGATGTCAAAGATTTGATTTGCTAAGAATTGAAAATAAAGTTTTAACAGATCATTTATTAAAAATTGTAAAAAAAGAAAATATTGATATTGATTCAGATGCTATATCTTTAATTGTAAGAGCTGCTGATGGATCTATAAGAGATGCTTTAAGTCTTTTAGATCAAGCAATTACAAATCAAAATCTTAAAATAGATACAAAAGCAATCACTACTATGTTGGGATTAGCTGAAAGAGAAAAAATATTTGATTTAGTAGATAAAATTTTACAAGGTAATTCTAAGGAGTCGCTAAATTTATATAAGAATTTATATGACCTAGGGGCAGATGTTGTAATGATATTTGATGAGCTTATGGATGTTGTTCATTTTTTAATAAAGATAAAAATAGCCCCAAATTTAAAAGATGACATTTATATACCAGAATTAGAAAGGTCCAGAGGATTAGATTTATCATCTAAACTAACTCTTAATAATTTAAATATTATTTGGCAGATTTTATACAAGGGATATCAAGAATTACAAAGTGGCTTCCATCTATTTCAACATGGAGAAATGATAATATTAAGAATAATTTACTTATTTGATGGAAATAGCCCTGATGATTTACTTAAGAAAATTGATAAAGAGCAAAAAAATTCTAACTTTGAAAGTATAAATAAAAAAAATGATAATCAAAATAACGAAAAAAATAAAATATTAAATTTTGATAAAGAGGTTAAAAACAATTCAAATGAAATATTAAATAAAAACTTTTATGAAATTAGAGATTTTAGACAATTTGTAGATATGTTTTTTAAAAATAGAGAAGGTTTATTACACACAAAATTGTATAATGATGTTAGATTGATTTCTTTTAAAGATGGTGAACTTGTTCTTAACACTGAAAAAATATCAGATAAATCATTTAATAGAATTGTTGCAAAACTTATTTCTAAATGGACGGGGAGAATTTGGCAAATTAATTCATCAACGAGTAATTTAGGTAAAAGTTTATATGAAGAAGATATTATTAATCAACAGAAAGAGATTGAAATAATGAAAAATAATACTCTGGTAAAAAAAATTCTTGAAGAATTTCCAAAGAGTAGAATACATTCTATTACTGAGTTAACAGAAGTAAATAATGATGAAGATACAATTAATTTAAAAATTAAAAAGGAGAAATAATGGTTAATTTTGGGAATATGATGAAGCAAGCGCAGCAGTTACAAAAGAAAATGGCAGAAGCTCAAGATAAATTAAACGATATGGAGGTAGAAGGTACTTCAGGTGGAGGGTTAGTAAAAGTTATTGCCACTGCAAAAGGATCTTTTAAAAGAATATCTATTGATGATAGCTTATTAAAAAATGATGAAAAGGAAATTCTTGAAGATTTAATAATAGCTGCAGTTAATGATGCAAAACAAAAGGGTGAAGTTGTTGCCCAAGAAGAAATGAAATCACTTACTGGTGGCTTACCATTGCCACCTGGTATGAAATTACCTTTTTAATTCATGGAGCAATCTCCCATTGACAAATTAATTAATGATATTTCAAAACTCCCAGGTTTGGGAAGAAGGTCGGCTCAAAGAATTGCTTTGTTTTTGCTTAAAAACAAAGACAAAAACTTATCACCATTAATCGAAAGTTTGAATTTGTCTTATGAAAAAATTATTGAGTGTGAGCAATGTGGAAATATTGATATGAAAAGTCCATGTAGTATTTGTTCAAATAACTCAAGAGATAATTCTACTATTTGTGTATTAGAAGATGTTTCAGATCTATGGACATTTGAAAAAATAGGTTTTTATAGAGGCTTGTACCATGTATTAGGAGGTTCTTTGTCTGCAATTCAAGGAATAGGAACAGATGAATTGAAAATACAAAAACTTTTAAAGAGAATTGAAAATAATAAAATTAAAGAAATTATATTAGCTCTAAGTACTACGATGGAAGGACAGACAACTTCTTTTGTGATAGCTGATAAACTTGAAAAAATTAAAGGGCTCAGTATTACTCGTTTGGCACAAGGTATTCCTATGGGAGGAGAGGTACATTATCTTGATGAAAATACTCTTAATACAGCATTTCAATCTAGAAAAAAGATAACATAGTAATTATGGAAAAATTACTCTTTGTTCCAAACCCACTTCTACGCCAAAAGGCAGAGAATATTGACTTTGTTGATACTGAAGAAATTAAAATTGCCGAAAGAATGAAAGACATAATGCTAAAAGCACCTGGAGTTGGATTAGCAGCAAATCAAATAGGTATTTTAAAAAAAATTGTTACAATTTTTTATGTTGATCAAGAGACAAAAAAAGAAGTAAGTTATAATTTATTTAATCCAAGTATTATTCATTATTCAAACAAAAAAATTTTTATGGAAGAAGGTTGCTTATCTATGCCCGAACAGTTTGCTGAAATAGAAAGGCCTGAGCAAATTACAGTTGAATACCTCAATGAAAAAAATAAATTAATAAAAAAAGAAGTAGGGGGAGTTGAGGCAAGAATTCTTCAACATGAAATAGATCATCTTTCTGGAAAACTGTTTGTTGACTATCTTTCCTCATTAAAACGAAATATTATGATCAAAAAAGTACGAAAACATCTTAAAAATCAAGATTAATGCATAGTAAAAAAATTATTTTTATGGGAACCCCTAGTATTTCAGGAGAATATTTAAGCAGTTTAATTAAAAATAATTTTCAAATTATGGGAGTTTTTACGCAGCCACCTATGAAACAATCTAGAGGCATGAAATTAATTAAATCGCCAGTTCATTTAATAGCGGATGAAAAAAATATTAAGGTATTTTATCCTCAAAATTTTAATAATGATATTATCGGTATTTTAAAAAAACTCAAACCAGATCTCATTATAGTAATGGCTTATGGTAAAATACTACCAACATCAGTTTTAGAACTACCGCTATATGGTTGTATCAATGTTCACGTTTCTCTTTTGCCAAGATGGAGAGGCGCAGCACCAATTGAGCACGCATTAATGAATGGTGATAAAGAAACAGGTATAACAATAATTAAGCTTATTAAAGAATTAGACGCAGGACCTATTATAGCGCAAGAAAAAATTTCCATACCAACAAATTTTAACAAATTGCAGCTAACTAACAAATTAACAGCTATTGGAATTAAATTATTGAATAAAACAATTCCAAATTTATTTGCAAATAAAATATTGCCTTATGATCAGGATGAAAAAAATGTAACTTATGCAAATAAAATAACCTCAGATATAAGAAAAGTTGATTTTAATAATTCCACTAAAGATATAATTAATCATATCAGAGCTTATGCACCAAAACCTGGGGCATGGTTTTTTTTAAATAATGAAAGAATAAAAATAATCGATGCAAAAAAAGGATCTACAAAAGGTAAAATATCAACTATTTTAAACAAAAACTTTGAAATTGGATGCAATGATGGGAGTGTTGAACCATTAATTTTACAAAGACAGGGAAAAAATATTGTTACAAAGGAAGAATTTTTAAGAGGTTTTAAAATAAAAATTAAAGATACAATTAATGAATAATTATAAAATAACTATTGAATATGATGGAACAAATTTTGTCGGATGGCAACGCCAAGAAAATGGTTCTTCAATTCAACAATTAATTGAAGAAGCGATTGAAAAATTAATAAATAATAAGACCACAATTTTTGGAGCTGGCAGAACAGATTCAGGTGTGCATGCGAAGGGTCAAGTAGCTAGTTTTGAATTAGAAAAAAATTTAGACACAGATATAATACGTGATGGACTTAATCATTATCTAAGACCTCATCCTATTGCTATTTTATCTGCTGAAAAAGTAAATTCCGATTTTAATGCAAGATTTTCTGCCAAACTACGATGGTATGAATATAAGGTTATTAATCGAAGACCCCCTTTGACACTTGATAGTAATAGAATTTGGTGTGTTCATAAAAATATAAATGTTGATAAAATTATAGAGCAATCAGAGTATTTTTTAGGAAAACATGATTTATCTGCTTTTCGATCAATAAATTGTCAGTCAAAATCTGCAATTAAATCTATTAACTCAATTGATGTTAAGAAAAATGAAGAAGAAATAAACTTTATCATTTCTGCAAAGTCCTTTCTTCATTCTCAAGTTAGGATTATGGTCGGCACATTAATTGATATTGGATTGGATAAAATTTCTAGATCTGTATCTGAAATAATTTCATCAAAAAAAAGAAAATACGCAGGTGTTACTGCACCTTCACACGGCTTATATCTAGCTAAAGTCGATTACTAGTAAAAACCAATTTCCGACAAACAAATATCAGCCTGAAAATCTTTAAAACCTGCAACTAAGCCAATACTTCTTATATTTTGACCGATTAAGCTTGATGGTTGATATGCATTGGATTTTTTAAATTCGTTAAAGGGTGCTCTTATTTCGTTCCAAACATTGGATGTTTTAAAAGTATATTTATAATATTGCCAAGGAGCCATTGTTAAAGCAGTTCTAATATGGATTGAATATTTTTCATTATTTCCTAAAACTTTAAAATAAATTCCTTCATATTTTTTAGTTGATATTACTGGTCTTAATTGATTACGTATTTGAATAAAGCCACCATTATTTTCTGTAGTGACATTTCCTGTCATATGATAACAATCAACACCATCAATGTTAGAAACTATAGCTTTGCCTTGTGACAAACCACCCATTACACCATCTGTAAAAAAAGCCCAATTTTGCTTTTGTGAAGTTTTTCCTGGGTTAGTTAAATCATCCAAAATCATGGTTTCATTTGATAAAATATTTGAAGAAGAGAATATAATTAAAAAAAATATAAAAAAAATCTTCAATTTTTACGACTTTCAATTAATTTTTTTTTAATTAATGACATTCCTGAATCAACCTTAGATTTATATGACTCTTCAAAAGCTTTAAGTTGCCAGTCTTTAAATCTATTTTTAAGTTCATTTAAGTTATTTATTTTCCAGTCATTAGATGTAGCTTCATCTTTCCACATATTTTTTTCTTCTTGAGTTCTTGCACATCCGTAACAATAACCAGATATTGGGTCAGTTTTACATACACTAATACAAGGTGAGATTATTTTGTTTTGTTCCATGAATATATACATATATTTTTTTTTAGTTTAATCCATTAAAAGGATAAAAATTTTATTATGATAGATTTTAGTTATGAAAATATAGATAATGCTTATGATATAATATCTAGTAAAATCATACATACACCCCTTGTTACTAACGATTATATTAATAATCTACTTCAGGCTGAGGTATATTTTAAGTTAGAAAATTTACAAATTACTGGATCTTTTAAAATTAGAGGAGCCACACATAAAATTGAAAAAAATACACAAAACTATAAAAAAGGAGTAGTTGCATATTCTTCTGGTAATCATGCACAAGCAGTAGCCTATGCAGCATTGCAAAATAATCTGAGTGCAAAAATAATTATGCCAAAATCTGCTCCAAAGATAAAAATTGATAATACAAAATCCTATAATGCAGAAGTAATTTTATATGATACTTTTTTTGAAAGTAGAGAAAAAATAGGAAATGAAATTCAAGAAAAAGAAAAAAGAGAGCTTATAAAACCTTATGATGATATAGAGATAGTTGCTGGGCAGGGAACTGCTGCAGTCGAAATGGTTAATGATATAAAAGGTCTTTCTTTTAATCCAGACATCTATTTATGTTGTTGTGGTGGAGGTGGTTTGATAGCTGGAACATCTACTTATTTAAAACATCATTTTCCTAACATTAAATCATATTCAGTAGAACCAGTTGGATTTGATGATACAAAAATATCTTTGGAAAAAAATATAATTATAAAAAACTCAAAAAATTCCAAGTCCATTTGTGATGCTTTGTTAGCACCTATGCCAGGAGAAATTACTTTTAAAATAAATCAAAAAAATCTTGCAGGCGGTCTTTGTGTTAATGATGAAGAAGTAAAAAAAACAATAGTTCTATTATCTGAGCATTTAAAAATTATTGTTGAGCCAGGTGGTGCAGTAGCTGCAGCTGCTCTATTAAGTAAAAAATTAGATTTTAAAAACAAAAAAATTTTAGTAATGATTTCAGGCGGAAATATTGATTTAGAATTATTTAGAAATTTATGAAAAATAAATCAAACTTATCAATTCTCCAATCTGAATTAATAAAACTTAAAATAAACTATTTAATAATTAATAGGAGTGATGAATTTTTAAATGAATATATTTCACCTAATGCTGAAAGACTTCAATTTGTAACAAATTTTTCTGGATCAGCGGGAAAGGCAATTGTAGGACAAAATAAAGCTTTTCTCTATGTAGATGGAAGATATACATTTCAAGCTAGTGAACAAATAAACAAAAATGAAATTACACCTAAACATTTAAATTCTTTTTGGGAAGATCTTGAAAAAATTATTATAGAAAAGCCAATAAATATAGCAGCTGATACAAAATTACACTCAATTAAAGAAATTAAGAAAATTCAAAAGTTTGTTAAAAATTCTAAATCAAAAATTACTTTTATGGAAAAAAATATAATTGATATTATTTGGAAAGATAGACCAAATATAGAATATACTAATATTTTTGACCATCCAATAAAGTATTCGGGAGAAGATAGATTATATAAAATTGATAAATGCATAAATTTTTTGAAAATAAAAAATATTGATCATTATATTATTAGTGGTCTTGATAATATTGCTTGGTTACTAAATATTAGAGCAGATGATATTAAGTATACGCCTCTCTGTTATTCATATCTTTTAATTTCTAAAGACCAAAAACCAAATTTATACGTAAAAATTGATAAAATAGATACCGAGCTTGAAGATATTCTATCTAAACATATTGATATAAATCCGATTGAAAATGTAAATAATATATTTTCTAGTATTCAGAAAAATCATATTGTTGGATTAGATTTTGTTGGAACAACCTTCTATTTTTTAGAACTTTTAAAAAAAAATCATATTAAATATTTAAATACTCAAAATCCATGTATCATGTTTAAGGCTATTAAAAATAATGTGGAGCAAAAAGGTGCTATTAATGCTAACATAAGAGATGGTGTTAGTATAACAAAATTTATTTATTGGTTGAAAAATAAGATGGATATAAAAGCTAATAATGAAATATCTTCCGCTGAATACTTAGAGAGTTTAAGATCAAATAATAAATTATTTCATTCACTTTCATTTGATACTATTTCTGCAATTGGCAAAAACGCTGCTCTTCCTCACTATAGAGTTAGCACTAAAAGTAATACTGATTTTACTAACAATAACATTTATTTAGTTGACTCAGGTGCACAATATTATGATGGTACTACAGATATAACAAGAACAATAATTTTTGGTAAAGCAACTTTGGAACAAAAAGAAATGTTTACCAGAGTATTAAAAGGTCACATTGCTTTATCAGATCATATTTTCAAAAGAGGTACTAAAGGCACTGATATTGATTATTTAGCAAGAGAAAGTTTAAATGAAATTGGTTGTGATTATGATCATGGAACAGGTCATGGGATAGGTAGTTTTTTAAGTGTTCATGAGGCTCCACAGAGAATATCAAAAAAAACAATGTTTGAAAGTGTAGAATTAATACCAGGAATGATTTTGTCAAATGAGCCAGGTTATTATAAACTTAATGAATATGGAATTAGGATAGAAAATTTAGTTATAGTAAGGGAGCATTCAGCTAATAATCTTTGTTTTGAAAATATTTCTTGGTGCCCAATCGATAAAGAATTGATAAATAGAGATTTACTTACACAAAAAGAAATTAAATGGATAAATGAATATCACCACAATGTATTTGCAAAATTATCTGAAGATTTTGTAAATGATGAATTAGAGTGGTTGAAAGAAGTTACTAAACCAATTTAAGTATTATGCTTTACATCATCTAAGTACTTAATTCTATAATCTAAGTCGTAGTGATCGGCAGATTCACTTAAAAATGTTTCTTCAGTATACTCATAATAATAAAAAGAAGGGATTTTAAAAACATATTTAAATAGTTTTTTAATCATTTTGCACCTCATTTCTGATTAAATACTTATCTAATTCTAACTCCCAGCTTTGACCAAATTCGTTTTTAAAATATCTTATTAATTCAGAGTCTACTTTTTGGCTTTTTATATGCCAAAAATCTTCATATATTTTTGATAAAATTTTATTTATATTCATATTCTAAGAGATAATATTATTAATATGCATTTAAAGCATTTTATTTGAATGTTTGATATGCAAATTATAGATATTAAAAATTATTAAAAAAATCTTAATAACTATACAAAAATATATTTAAAAGATAATTAAACTAAATATGATCATCATACTTACCCAATGTTATCCACCTCGGATTGGTGGCATTGAAAACTTAGTTTATAATTTATCAGTTCATCTAAGTAAATATCATAAAATTATAGTATTGGCAGATCAACACAATATTATTAATGATGCATTATTTGATAAAGATTTTAAAAAAAACTTAATTATAAAAAGATTTAGTGGTTTAAAATATTTTAGAAAAAGAAATAAATTTAGAACGATCAAAGAAATTTTAAAATTTCAAAAAGTTAAAGCAATTATAAGTGATAGTTGGAAAAGCATTGAGTACCCAATTTTTAAATTAAAAAATAAAAATATTCCAATTTTCAGTTTAGTTCATGGAAATGAAGTACTAATAAAAAATAATAGACATTCAAAAAGGGTATCTAAAACTTTAACCTTAGTTGATAAAATAATTTGTAATTCAATGTTTACTGAACAACTAGTTTATAAATTAAATTATAAACTGAAAAATACTGAAGTTATTTATCCAGGAGTTGCTAATTTTGACAATATTAAAGAAGAAAAAATTAATTCAATTAATGGCAATCCTATTCTTTTAACATTGGCAAGACTGGAGAGTAGAAAGGGTCATGCAGAAATATTAAAAGCAATAAGTAATATTAAAAAAAAATATCCAAAAATTTGTTATATAATAGCGGGTGAAGGAGAAGAATTACATAAACTTAAAACTTTATCCAAAGAGTTAAATATAAATGAAAACGTATTTTTTTTAGGATCAATTAATGAAAATCAAAAAAATATATTTTTTCTATTACCGATTTAATGGTTATGCCTACTATTGATAAGTCTGACAAATTTTCTATAGAAGGTTTTGGAATAGCTTATACAGAGGCAGCATTATTTGGAATACCTTCGATAGCTTCTAACAGCGGAGGTACAGCTGAGGCAGTTATAGATAATGAGACAGGGATAATTCTTAAAGACTTAGGTGATTTGGAGAAAGAAATAATTAATTTATTAGATAATAAAGATATAAGAAAGAAATTTGGTGAGAATGCTAAGAAAAGAGTAATAAAAGATTTTATTTGGAGCAATCAAGTGCATAAGTATCTTTCATTGATATCCAAGGTTTCAAATTAATAATGCCTATATTATTTCATTCTACCTTTCAAAACTCAGATGAATGGAAAATAAAAATTAAAAAAAAATTTAAAAATGAAAAAATAATATCAATTTATGATAGAAATTATTTTAAAGATGTAGAAATAGCAATAATTTGGAATTTGCCTAATTTAATTTTAGAAAATTTACCAAATTTAAAAGTCATATTCTCTTTAGGTGCAGGTGTAGATCATATATTAAAATTAAAAGATTATAGTAATACTCCTATAATCAGACTCAAAGATCCTCTAATGGGTGAACTAATGTATTATTATATTCAATCTCAAATATTAAATTTTCAAGTTGGTAATAATGAATACAAAATTGCACAACAAGAAAAGATATGGAGATCTGAAATTTTACCACCATTCAATAAAAATATAACTATAGGAATTATCGGTTTAGGATATTTGGGATCTATAGTTAGTAAATTTCTAAAAAAAAATAATTATAATGTTATTGGCTATAAAAGGAAAATAATTAATAAAAGAAATATTAAAATCTATACAGGTAAACAATTGGCCCAATTGGTAAAATTGTCTGATGTAATTATAAATATTTTACCAAATACTAATGAAACTAAAAATTATATAAATAAAAAAATATTTAAACAAATGAAAAAAAAATCATTGTTCATCAGCATTGGTAGAGGCTCAACAGTTAATGAAAAAGATTTAATTGTACATTTAAAAAATAATAAAGAATTTTATGCTTCTTTAGATGTATTTAACAAGGAACCACTTACAAAAAAAAGCAAACTATGGAAAATGTCAAATGTATCCATAACTCCTCATGTTGCAAGTATAACAATTATTAATAGCGCTGTTGATATTATTTATAAAAATTATGTGAAATTTAAAAAAAATAAAAAAATTAAATCTAATGTTAACTTAAATTATGGTTATTAATTTTTATTAAAATAGTTTTCTAATATTTTAAAATAAATTTTCTCTAAAATAATAATGTCTTCTGTATATACAAATTCATCTACTTTATGTAATGATTGATTTCTAATACCAAGTTCCGTGACTTCACAATAATTTTTAATATATCTGGCATCAGAAGTTCCTCCATCAGTTGCCTTTTCAGGAGTAGAGTTTTTACCAGTTACCTCAGAAACAGATTTTTCAATTAAATCACATAATAAACCTGGCTTATTCAGAAATGACTCTGCTGTTGAGTCATAAGTAAATTCACAACTAACATTATTTTCATGTTTAAAATAATTTCCAATTTTATTTTCTATCCATTTAACTAAACTATCTGATGAATGCATATCATTAAAACGAATGTTGATAGTTGCTTTAGATATTTCAGGAATAATATTCTGAGCTGAGTTCCCAACATCAAATGTAGCTATCTGTGTAGATGAAGGTAGAAAATTTTCGTTTCCTTCATCCAAGGGATTTTCTAAAATATTATTTAAAAACTTAATTAAATGATGAGCTGAATTTTCAGCAAGGTGAGCATTTGCTGTGTGACCTTGTATTCCTTTAACTTGCAGGTAAAAACTTATTGCACCTCTTCTGCCAATTTTAATTTTATCTCCAATTTCTTTGTTAGATGTTGGCTCACCAACTAAACAGTGATCAAATTTATAGTTATTTTTAGCTGCCCATTCTAATATTTTAGGGGTTCCATTTACTGAGTCTTTCTCTTCATCACCAGTAATTAAAAATGATATTTGACCAGGTATTTTATTGTATTTATCAATAAATCTCTTAGTAGCACTAATGAAGGATGCAACACTACTTTTCATATCCTCACTGCCTCTTCCATATAATTTTCCATCCTTTATTGTTGCTGAAAAGGGCGGGTAAGTCCAAGAGCTCTCATTTCCAACTGGAACTACGTCTGTATGACCTGCATAAGCAAAATGTTTTCCGCTGTTACCAATTGTTGCAAATAAATTATTTACTTCATAGGAATTATTACCTGAAAACTTTAAATGATGACAATCAAACCCTAACTCTCTTAAATGTTTATTTACAACCTCTAATGCACCATCATCTTTAGGTGTTACGCTTGCACATTTAACTAAGGATTGAGTAAGTTTTATTGGATCAAAATTAATATCTGACATCAATCTCTTAATAGGTCATTGATAGAAGTCTTACTTCGGGTTTTCTCATCAACTTTTTTGACAATAACAACACAATAAAGAGCAGGGTTAATATTATTATTTTTTGTACTTGGTAAGGTTCCTGGAACTACTACTGAATATGGGGGAACTTTACCCATATGAATCTCACCTGTTTCTCTATCAACAATTTTTGTAGAAGCTCCTATAAAAACTCCCATTGATAGTACAGCTCCTTCACCAACAATTACTCCCTCAGCAACTTCACTTCTTGCACCTATAAAACAATTATCTTCGATAATTACTGGATTAGCTTGCAGTGGTTCTAAAACTCCTCCAATGCCCGCACCTCCAGAAATATGGCAATTTTTTCCAATCTGAGCGCATGATCCAACAGTTGCCCAAGTATCTATCATTGTACCTTCATCCACATAAGCACCTAAATTTACAAAAGACGGCATTAAAATCACCCCTTTTGCAATAAAAGCAGATTTTCTGACAACAGCATCGGGAACATATCTAAAACCAGCTTTTAAATGATCATCTTTTGTCCAGTTTGAAGTTTTACTCTCAACTTTATCAAACCATGTTGCATGAGAGGCTTTGATAATTTGATTATCATTTAGTCTGAAACTTAATAAAATTGCTTTTTTGATCCATTGATTAACAATCCATTCATTATTTATTTTTTCACAAACTCTAATTTGCCCCGAATCTAGATGATTAAGTGTATTGTTAACTGCATCTCGAATTTCACCGTTAGTACTTGAATTTATATTTTCTTTGCTTTCAAAGGCATCGTTAATAATATTTTCTAATTTATTCATATTTTTCCTTCATTTACATCTTTTAAAAAAATACTCAAATCTCTAGTTTGAAAATCAAGATAATCTTTAGAAGCTTGAATGTCATCACTAAAATTCTCGTATCCAGCATCTATCCAAACAGAGGTAAAATTTACCTTTTTTGCCGGAACAAGATTTTTAGCAATATCATCAAACATAATAGAACTTTTGGCTTCTATATCATACAAATCAATTATCTGTTCATAAGGTTTAACTTCAGGCTTAGGTATATAATTAGCCATTTTAATATCAAAGATTTCATCAAAATAATTTGATAGCTCTATTCTTTTGAGCACATCGTCTACGTGTTGTTTGTTAGCATTTGTGTAGATTATTTTTCTTCCTTTAAGTTTTTGTAATTGTTCATTAAGCATATTATTTGGTCCAACAATTGAGTAATCTAATTTATGAACTTCTCGTAAAAAATGATCTGGATCAATTCCATGGTTATCCATCATTCCTCTCAGAGTCGTTCCATGCTGTTTATAATATTTTGATTGAAGTCTTTTGGCCTCTGGCATATCAATACCTAAATTATTTGAGATAAATTCTCCCATCAATTTATGAACCTGTTGAAAAATTCCACTATCCGCTGAATACAGAGTGTTATCTAGATCAAAAATCCAAGTATTTATTTTTTCTTTTAATTTCATTTAATCAGATACTATTTGTGTTCCAATACCATGTTCAGTGAATAATTCCAGTATAACTGAGTGAGGAATTCTACCATCTAATATTGTTGATTTGTTAACACCATGCTCCATAGCCTCAATACAAGTTTTAATTTTTGGTTTCATTCCACCTGATATAAAATCTTTTGAGATTATTTTTTTTGCTTCAGAAAAGCTAAGTGAGGATATTAATTTTTTATTTTCATCTAAAATTCCTGAGACATCTGTTAATAATAATAACTTGCTAGCCTTAAGTTTACCTGCAATAAATCCAGCCGCTGTATCAGCATTTATGTTATAAATTAACTTATCCGCATCAATACCTAGTGGAGCTATAACTGGGATTTCGCCATTATTAATATGATTTAAAATTAAATCACTCTTCAAGTTTGTTGGATTACCTACAAATCCTATATCTATAATTTTCTCAATATTTGAGTCACTATCCTTTAAACCAATATTAAGTTTTTTTGCACTAATTAAATTGTTGATATTCCCTGCTATTCCAACAGCTTTACCTCCAGTAGAGCGAATAGAATTTACAATTTCAGAATTAATATCTTTAGATAAAACTTCTTCAACTACTTTTATTGTTTCAAAATCAGTTACTCTTAAACCTTCTACAAATTTTGAAGAAATATTTTTACTCTTTAGTCTTTCTCCAATTTGTGGGCCACCACCATGCACAATAATAGGAGAAACACCAATTTCTTTTAACAGGCCTATGTCTTTTGCAAAACTCGAAGAAAGTTTTTCATCTCCCATTGCGTGACCGCCATATTTAATTACAATTATACTACCACTATGTTGACGTATATACGGAAGTGCTTCTACGAGTGTTGATGCTTTATGTATAAAATAAGCCTGGTCGCTCTCTGATAAAAAATCAAATTTCATTATTTTATTGATAGACCATATATTGTTTTTTGTATTTCATTAATACCATTATTTTTTTTTGTTTCAGATAAATAAAGTTCTTTAAATGTTTTTTTATAATTTTTCATAAGACTTAGTATAGAATTTTTTTGAAAGTCTCTGTGATTTAATGATATTTTATCTATTTTTGTTAAAACAATTGAAAATTCTTTTGAACAGTTGTTTAAAAAATCTAGCATATCTATGTCTGAATTTTTTATACCAACTTTAGAGTCAATTAACAAAAATACATGATTTAATTTCTCTCTATGCTCTATATAATCTTCGATTAGAATTAATAATTTTTCTTTAATAACTTTTGAAACCTTTGCAAAACCATAGCCAGGTAAATCAATAATATTTATTTTATCATTAATTTCAAAGACATTAATTGATTGGGTTCTACCGGGAGTTTTACTTGTCTTTGCAAGTTTTTTTGTTTTGGTAACAGCATTTAATAAACTTGATTTGCCAACATTTGATCTTCCAATAAAGCAACACTCCTTATTAATTGATGAATATGGAATATCTTTATAAGAACTAAAAGAACCTAAGAACTTATTAGTATTAAAAAAATCATTTAAATTTTTATTTGTATTAGCCATTTTTGGCTAAGATTCTCCTTTGGATGAACCATTGTTGAGCTATCGATAAAATATTATTTACAGACCAGTACAATACAAGACCTGCAGCAAAACCTGCTAATACAAAAGTGAAAACAAAAGGTAACATAGCGAAGATTTTTGCTTGTGTTGGGTCAGCTGGTGCAGGATTTAATTTTTGTTGTAACCACATTGTAAAACCCATAAAGATAGGCAAAATACCGATATCTATTATTGATAGTATAGGCGGAACATTCCAGGGAATTATTCCAAACAGTGTCATCAAGCCCAGAGGATCTGGCGCTGATAGGTCATGTATCCATCCATAGAATGGTGCATGATACATTTCAATTGTTACGAATAAAACTTTATATAATGAAAAGAAAATCGGTATTTGTACGAGTATAGGTAAACAACCAGCAACTGGATTAGCACCTTCTCTTTTGTATAAGGCCATAAGTTCTTGTTGCATTTTTTGTCTATCATTTGGATATGTTTCTTTTAATCTTTGCATATCCGGTTGTAATTTTTTCATTTTAGCCATGGATTTGAATGAGGCCTGAGCAAGTGGAAAAAGTATTAGTCGCATTAAAATTGTAAAAGCAATTATTGCTAAACCAAAATTTCCTGCATAACCAAAAAACCAATTGATTGAATAAGAAACTGGTTTTGTTAAGAAACTAAACCATCCCCAATCGATTGCATCAGTAAATCTTGGAATTGATAACTTTTCATCATAAGAGCTTAAAACATTTAGTTTTTTTGCACCCACAAACAATTTTCCACCATAACTAAGACTATTATTTGGATCAACATTAAAGATTTCACCAACATATCCCGCCCTATAACTATCTCTACCATTATTGCTATGACGATAATTTACATTTATCGATTGATTTGGTTCTGGAATTAATGCTGACATCCAATATTTATCAGTAAATCCTAGCCAACCACCTTGTGATTTATTATCACAAAAAGATTTTTTTGTTTGTAATGAAGAGGTGCAGTCTTCAGCTATATCA
>MDSZ01025106.1_pt1 | contig 34649 bp, 26 predicted proteins | sample 811201 | NCBI WGS metagenome assembly MDSZ01 (sample SAMN05326647, study PRJNA326480) | marine metagenome | isolation source: seawater | place: Indian Ocean: North | collected 2010
ATTTTAGCAGGATTATTCAGTTTAGGTACTTTGTGTGGATTTGCACAAACAACAGGAGACTGGTACGTTGGAACAGGTGACATCGCGAACACAGCTTGGACTGACTGGGCAGTAGCACCTACTGTTGGATACGGAGTAATGGACAATCTTATGGTTGGTGTTTCTGTATCACAAGCTGATTCTACTGTAGATATGAATTTAGATTTTCACGCTAGATATTTTATGAATGGATATTTTGCTTATGTAGCTACTGACGGGTTATCAACAGATAACATGGTGTTAGGTGCTGGTAAAATGTTTACATTTCATAAAAGTGTATATGTAGACCCTAAAATTGTCTACGATATGGGCGCGAAGACTACAAACCTTACTTTAGGTTTTGGTTTAAAGTTCTAAAAAAGAAACGGATAGATAATTTAGGACGGTTGCAAGTTAGTGAAAGTTTTTTCCCGCAACCAAAAGATGGAAACTAACTACGGATTTTAAATTATTTAAGAGTTGCGAAAAACCCTGACGACGGTCAGGGTTTTTTATTTAATAAGGATTATCACCCATTTTTTCGAAAGATTGTCGAGCTCTTCCTAGATAAGGACCCCTTAAAATCGTTTGATAAATTTTTCTAGCTAATTGTGGAAATACAGTATTAATTTCTTCCATTGATACATTGTCATTCATCTCTATAAAACGAATTGCTGCACGTGTCATTAAGTCTCTCATATTTTGAGCATTTTCCCAGATATATTTTAGTGGTTTTGGTTGGGACGCCATAAAATCTTTCATATTAACTGGAAATTCTTCAGTTTCTTTAGCGTATTGTAATATTTCCCTAGATAGTTCACCTTCTATGACTGTTTTCGCGTCTGTAAGAAAAGGACTTAAATCAGTCATTATAGTATTGTACCTACCCCACTGTCTAAGTTTTTCTATAAATCTTGCAACATCATGCCTTTCTTTACTGGTTAAGGTAAGTAAAGGACCACCTTGAGCTGGGTCTAATTCGTCTATAAGTCTTTCAAATTCGTTCATAAAGATTTAATTTCTACATACACGACAAGATTGTCTTTCTTCTTTGGCTGCACACCAGTCTTCTATTGTATAAAATCCTTCCATATATTTTTTATAAGCGGTATCATTACATATATAGCCTTTCCTTTCCCAACTATTAAAACTAACAGTGTAGTCGTATAAATCTTCATCACTCCAATTGTTGTACCCTATATCTTTAAGATATCTTGCTACCATAAATCCAGTCCTATCTTTTCCAGCTGTACAATGTATTAAAGTATTACCTTCCATTAGTAAAGGAAGAACCACATCCATCGATTTTAAATAACCCTCCCCAGGTTTATAACCTTTATGTGCATTTATCCAAATAAATTCTTTACCCAAATCTTCTACTAATTCTCTTTCACTTTGTATAGGAACGTTAGTACCTTCTAAAGCGTTCATTCTAACCACTCTTTCTATTTGAGGGAATTTATCTTCTAAAATATATTTTAATTGTCCTAAAGTTGGTTGATTAGTTCTATAGTTACCAGCTCCCCCTGGAATAGGTTCAAACTTACGAGGTAATTTTCTATCTACTTTTATGTCTGACAAGTCAATATCATCCTTATCAGTAAGTTTAGATTTTTTTTGAGTTTTAGTATTTTTTTTAGAAGGACAAAAGTTTGTATTTTCACATTCTTTATTTTTACATTTACCACTTTTACAACATTTGTTAGCTATCCCAGTCATAAGTGTATCTAATGTACAAGGTCCTACAATACCATCTACCGCTAAATTAAATAATTTTTGAAATTTTTTTACACCTTCTCTAGTCTTAGGTCCGAACTTACCATCCACCCCATCTTTTAATTCACCATATTCTCCTAAATCTATACTGTAATCTTTTACTAGCTTTTCTTGTATGGTTTCTATTAGTTCTCCCCTATGACCTCTTTTTAATACATTTTTACCTTGTAAGATAGATTCTACTTCTGAGTCTATCACTATTTCTACCTCTTCATTTAAAGGGGATAGTGACATTATTTCTCTAATTCTATTTATTTCTTCTTTAATAATTCTCATATAGGGGGTTTTTTAATAAATACCTATAAAGACTGCATTTCTTGTAAGATTTCCGAAAACATATCTTCTTCTGAAATGTTGTCCCCCATGACCGTATCTATTATGCGTTTTTTCTTTTCTACTATATTATATATAATACGTTCTACAGTATTATCAAAAATTGGGTAGAGACACGAAACATTATTTTTTTGTCCTATTCTAAAAGCTCTATCTTCAGCTTGTGCCATACTAGCTGGTACAAAAGATAAATCATTAAATATTACCACCTCCGCTTCTGTTAATGTAATCCCGACACCACCAGCCACAATATTAGAAACAAAAATTTTTGTATTTGGGTCGGTTTGGAATTTATCGACACTTTCTTGTCTTTGTTCTTTTTTCATTTGACCATACAGAGGTACAGCAATTTTTTTATACTTAGACCATATTTCCATTAAAGGTTCAGTAAAATTAGTAAACACGATTACCTTTTTATCTTGCTCCAAACATTGGTCAATTAACTCAAAAGTATTTTTTAATTTTTCATTTGCGATTAATTGTCTAATTTTCATTAGTTTATTTAGCTGGATGGATAAACTTTGATTTTTATTTTCATTAGCCCAATCTAGGTACTCACCGACTTCTTTTTCGTATTCGGAAGATTTAAGTTCTAAAAATATAGGGGTTATAATTTTATCTGGTAAATCTAAAATTTCTTCTTTTAATCTTCGTAATACTTTTTGTTTAGTCCTTTCTCTTAATTCTTCCAGGTTAGAAGCCCCGCTGGTTAACCAAATTTTTCTACCACCCCTAGTAATTTGATATCCATCGCAGTACCTTCTTACGTACCCAACCCAATTTCTAGCGACTCTAGACTCCACAATCCTTAATAAGTTATAATAATTCATCGGTCTAGATGTCATAGGTGTTCCCGTTAACAACCAAACCTTTCCAATTTTTTTAACCATATCGTTGACCAACTTAGTTCTTTGTGCTTTACTATTGGATATGTAGTGGGCCTCATCTACTATTACTAACTCAAAACCATAGTCCATAATTTTAGTAGGACCCTCTTTTTCTTGAGAATGAAAATTTTTTAAAATATCATAATTAATAATAACAAATTTACCATCATCCCATTTTTTACCTTCCACTATTCCTACTTTTTCTTTAGTATAATGTTCTATTTCTCTTTTCCAGTTAAACTTCAAAGTAGCGGGACAAATTATTAAAATTTTATTCGCTCCACTTTCTAAAGCCGCTATAGTTCCGCTAGTTGTTTTTCCCACACCCATATCATCGGCTAAAATAAATTTATCATTACCTAATAATTTTTCTATAGCTATTTTTTGATGGTCATAAGGAATTCTATGTGAATAAGGCCCATAATCCACCTCTACTTTTCTTTCCGTATTAACAACTAATTGGTTTTTAGGTACCCAAAAATCAAATAAGTTCTGAGACTCCACAATCTTACCCCAAATATGAAAGGCTTTTTCACTATCTGTTAGAATTTTTTCTACCCAAATTTTTTCCGGTCTTTTAGTTAATAAATGTTTTGTCATTAACGTGTCCGAAAAATAATCATCAATCTCAACCCACTTTCTTGCAATTTTTGGGGTTTTATTTTCATTAGTAATAATATAGTCTGATTGACTCCTAGTTAAGTTTTTGGATTTGTAGGTGTTATAGTAGGACTTTAAATTAAGGATATAGTTATTGGCACCGGAATACTCCGCTAAAATTTTTTTCGCTTGTATTTCAGGAATTTGTATATCCATATAGTTTAAAATATAATAATATAATATAACATTGACAACAAAGTATTTATTAATATATGGCCGAACAAAAGAAAATACCAATTACTAGAATATCACGTTTTTTTGGTTCTGAAGATTTTGCACTAGAACAACGAATGGGAATGGAATGGTTGCATGGTGATATGAGATTTACACTAGTACTATTTCAAGTAGAAAGAACTAAGACAAATACAGATGACATCTATGGGGAAGCTGGTCCTGAAGAAATAAGGTATAAAGCACCAGTAGAGTTAAATGCTTATATTAAGATTGCTGAACCAGCTAATAAAAATTATGCTGGAGGACTGGTAAATCAAATGGAGCCAGGTAATTTAACCTTTAGTGTATATACTAAACATTTAGAAGAGTTAGGTGTTGACGTTTCTTTGGGGGATTATATTGGGTATGCGGAAACGGAAGATAAAATGAGATACTATAGTGTTACCAATGATGGTAGGGTAACTTCTGATTTAAAACATACAATAGGAGGGTATAAACCTTTCTATAGAACTATAACGTGTGCTTACGTCACACCAAATCAATTTAAAGGAATATAATGGCATTACCTAAAAAAGTTAAAAAGAATATTAATATAGCTCCACAACCTATACAACCAGAATACCCTTTTGGTTATGATGGGTTAACTACACCTATTAGAAGAAAAGAGTTAGCAGACTTTATTACAGAAGATGGTACATTTTTACCTAAGTCAGTTTTACATGAAGATATGGATGGGGGTATGTTGGATTTTGTTAAACAGGAACTAGGGGTGACAATAAGTGGTAAAAAAATTAATATTATAGACCGTATTCTCACATTACAAAGATGGGGTGAATTTGCCAACACTTGGACTTTCGCTAATGAGGACAGGAACGTGGAGTTACCTTTTATAGTAGTGGTAAGAAAACCAGATGTACAATATGGGTCTAACCCATCATTACAATATACAATTCCTGATAGGAAACAATTTCATTTTGCCAAAGTCCCAACCTGGGATGGGGTAAGAAAAGGAATGGATGTTTATACCATTCCCCAACCAGTACCTGTAGATATTACTTACGATGTTAAAATTATTAGTAATAGAATGAGAGAACTTAATACTTTTAACAGAAAAGTGATGCAAAAGTTTACTTCTAGACAAGCTTATACGTTTGTTAAAGGTCACTATATCCCTATAGTACTAAATGGATTAAGTGATGAAAGTGTTATAGATACGGAAGATAGAAGATACTACCAACAAAATTATAATTTCCAACTACAAGGTTTTTTAATAGATGAAGAAGAGTTTGAGGTAAAACCAGCTATTACTAGGTCATTACTTTTATTTGATACTAACACCATTTCAAAAAGGACTGGAAAGTTAAGTAATTCTGCAATAGATGGTAATCCTTCTAATAATCCTAATACAAATAATTATAGACGTAAATTAGATTTTGCCGCCGGATGTACTTCTCCTTGTACAGCTACTGTATGTTATCCTTATAATGCATCCGTTAGTTTAAATAGAATGGATAATGTTAGTAATGTAAGTGTTACTATTCACCCAGACACCCAAGCGACAGCTACTGCTGTACTTGATGGTGTATATTCCGGAACTTATAATGGGGCACAAGCAAGTGTAACTTTTGAGTTAACTACAGCAGTTTTCGGAATGTATGTAATCCTAACCGACGCGGTAGGTAATACTTTTAGGTTTATAGGTAGAAGTTCAGCACTTCAATGTGGGGATGTAGATGCTATGTTAGGTCTTCCGTATATTAGATTTGGAGTTTATTTAAATAATCCTGAACTAACAGCTCAAAGTTTTGCATGTGCAGTTAATTCCACAAACGGATTTGATGGGAGTATTGTTGCTACTGTAGATGGAGAAACAGTCAACCTAAATCAAGCAACTCTTGGAGCAGCGGGAGTTACGAGTATTACATGGGTAGATGGTGTAGGGTCCTGGGCCGACATAACTACAGGTGATTTACCAGGGAGATTTATAAATGGTCAAGTAGAGAGTGTGACGCTAAATGATAGGGGGTCTGGATATGACTCCAACCCAGTAGTGACGTTTACTGAAGCACCAACTGGTGGTGTTAGTCCTACTGCAACTGCTTTAGTAGAAAATGAAGGAATTACTAGTATTAATGTTACTAGTGGTGGGTATGGATATACTTCAGTCCCAACTATTCTTATAGAAAATGGTTTTAGTTATGAGTTTCCTATTGATATTAAAAGAAATGGTTGTTATACAGTATCTGTTACCCCTACTGAATCCTCTTCTTCTTCTTATGTGGTGGTAGAAGACACTATATTTCCATAAGGTTTATTCACCATATATGTCCTTTTTATCCTTACAAGTTTTCTCTATAAGTTTTTCTAAAAATCTAGACATTACTAATCCTTTTTTTTTACAATAGGATTTTAATATAGTATGATACTCTTTTTTTATTTTAAGGTTTTTAATTTCCATATTAAATTTAAGGTAGAAAAAAGTGAGAAAATTTTCTTACTTACCTATAATTATCTCTACATATAGACAAACTTTTGGTTATTGCATCAATATTTATAATAAAAATAAAATAACCTTTTAAATTATATTATAAAATGGCTGAAAATCAAAAAGTATTTGTCTCACCTGGTGTTTATACCGCGGAGCAAGATTTAACATTTGTAGCACAGAGTGTTGGTGTTACAACCTTAGGTGCTGTAGGGGAAACTAGTAAAGGACCAGCATTTGAACCTATCTTTGTTAGTTCGTTTGACGAATTTAGAACAAGATTTGGAGATACGAGTCCAGAAAAATTTGTGGATAGTCAAATCCCAAAATACGAATTAAGCTTTATAGCTAGGTCTTACCTTGAACAATCTAACCAATTATTTGTAACTAGAGTCTTAGGATTATCGGGATATGATGCGGGACCTTCCTGGAATTTTACCGCTATTGGTGGTTTAGATTCTGGTAACGTAGCGACAGCATCTACTGCTTCAACTACTGTTGCTTGGGCAGAGACAGCATTATGGATTCCTTTAACTAGTAATACTATTAATTCTTCTAACATTTACCAAGAACTAAATACAGCGACTACAACTAACTTTTCTCAGCCACTTAGTTCCGCTACAGCTTTAGGTACTCTGGCAAACGGATTACAAGGATACGCATTAACTGGTGAAACATTATATGATAATACAGGTGCAAGTCTTGGAACTTTTGTTGATGAGGTTGCTGCATTTATAAACGCAACATTACCAAGTGGTATCACTCAATGGGATGACACCGTTGTAGATAACTTCTGGTATTGGGGATATTTGTCAACAGGTGATACCTCATTACAAATGCCAGAGATTACTGGTGCTACAGGACAACCGGTAGCTTTAGATAACAGATTTGGAATCGATAACAACCTATCACCTAGATTTGACGGTTTAGGTCAAACATATGCAGAGCCAGTAGAAGCAGCAGATTTTTCAGGAGATACAAATGATGGTTGGTTCGCTAGTTTCTTTGAGTACACTGGTGGTAACGCAACTGATTGTTATACAGCTGGTTATTCAGGGATGTCAGTAGGTATGTTCGCACACAGTGCATATACAGCTACAACGTATGTAGAAGGAGCAATTAATACAGGATTATCAGGAAGTAGTGATGATTCCGCTAATATAGTACCTGATTTAATAGCCGCTGGGTCTCAAACACAAGTAAAATCAATTGGTGGATTTACTGGAGTGTCTTCCGCGTCTTCATGGAGTGAATGGTCTTTTGGTGGTGCTTTCTTTGGAGACTATACTCCAGGTGGAACTGTACCAGGTGGTGGTACCAACCTTGACCAAGGTTATTACTCTTATTCAGCGGGTACACGTACATATTTAGGATACCTACCAACGGTATATCCATTTGTTGGAACAACTTACGGAACTGGAAGTACACTTTCAGGAGCTATAACAACTTTACAAACATTAGGTGCTAACAATTATTCCGGAGGAGTAACAGATTACGCACTTATTAGTTGTGATAATTCTACAGACTTATACGGTTCAACACCAGCATACACAGCTGTACAAGTAACATTAAGTGGTTTCTCATCTATAGGATTAATACAAGAAGCTATATTAGACGCCAACTTAAGTTCTGGTGGTGCAGGTGCAGCTGGAGATGAAGATATTGATAGTGATATCGGTTGGTTCACAGGTAGTACACTATCTTCATTTACAACTTTCTATACTGGAACATGTTCAGCAATTACTTACTTAGCATTATCGTTAAGTGGTACACAAGAATTAATTGGAGATACTGATGGTACGGGTATTGACCCTAACACAGATTATCATGGAATGGTAGTCGCAACTTTAAGGTCTAGAGGAGAAAGTACCCTTACAAGTGGTGGTCCAGTCTATCAAATAAGTGCAGACACCACAGATACAAGTAGTAACCAACTCGGAGGGGTAGCTATGGAATGTACTGGTGAATATACTGAAATAATTAATGACCCTTTTAATGTATTTGGTATCTCAGCTAAAACAGATAGTGGAGTTATACATAATTTTAAAGTGTCTTTAGATTCTAGTAGTCAAAATTACTTACCTAGAGTTTTAGGTAGAAAAGTTTTTGATAGGGTAGATACTGAAGTTCCTATATTTGTGGAAGAAGTTTATCCTAATATAACAAAATATCTATATAGAAGACAAAAAATTAGAGGATTAAACTGTTGTGTATGTTACTTACCTTCAGCAAGATTCAATAACACAAATAGAAATTCTATTGGTTGGTACATGAACCAATGGCAAACACCGGTAACTCCTTATGTAGTATCTGAATTAAAAGGTACTGGAGTTGATAGACTGTTTAGATTTATCTCAGTTTCTGATGGTAGTGCCGCTAATAGAGAAATAAAACTTTCGATTATAAACATTTCTTGGGAGAGAAGAGAATTTGATGTATTAGTAAGAGACTTTAATGATACAGACGCGAACCCAGTAATATTAGAAAAATATACTAGATGTAGTTTAGACCCTAGTTTAGTTAGTTTCATAGGAAGAAAAATAGGTACTTCAGATGGGGAATACGCTTTAAGGTCTACTTACACTATGTTAGAATTAACAGAGGATTTAAAAGAAGGTGACTTAAAAGACTCATTACCTTGTGGTTTTGAGGGATATAGACTTAGAACCTACTGTTCAGGTAACAAAATACCAGTAGCACAGTGGAAAACTAAATACTACACGGCTGGTGAAACTATTTACGACCCATATTTTGATGGAAGTGGTGGTAAGAGTAATGCAGCTATCTCAGCGGGAGATAATATCCGTAGAAATTATTTAGGTTATTCTGATGGTGAAGGTGCAGCAATTGATAATGATATATTTGAGTTTAAAGGATATAAAACACCAAGTTCAGTATGTACGGACACTACGGGTGAAGAGTGGCCAGACTTAACACAAGGATTCCATATGGATTCTGGAGCAACTGCAGTTATAGCAGGTTCTGGTTCTTATTTATCTTTAACAAGTACTACTTTAAGTGGAACAGCTATGTTTATGGTTGGTGACGCGTCTTTCCAGAAAGAACCTACGTCAACTAACGACCCATATTATAAATTACAATCTAGAAAGTTTAGTTTAGTACCTTATGGTGGTTTTGATGGTTGGGACGAATATAGAAAAACAAGAACTAATACCGATAACTACAGGTTAGGTTTAACAGGTTTCTTAAATGGAGCGTGTTCAGACGCTACGTTCCCGGATGGTGTAGGGTATGGTATGTTTAAGAAAACAGGTACAGACCAATCAAACACAGACTATTACGCTTACTTAACAGCTTATAATACATTTGAGAACCCAGAAGCTGTAGATATTAATCTATTCACAACTCCAGGTATTGATTATGTTAATAATTTAGGATTGTCTAATTCAGTTATAGAAATGATAGAATCTGATAGAGCAGACTCACTATATGTAGCTACTACACCAGACTATAACATGTTTGTAAGTTCATCTTCAAACGCAACTGATAAGATATCACCAACTGAAGCAGTTAATAACTTAGAAGATTCGTTTATTGATTCTAACTATACAGCAACTTACTACCCATGGGTACAAGTAAGAGATAATAATAGTAATAGACAGTTATATATACCACCAACAGCGGAGGTTTTAAGAAACATGGCATTGACAGATAATATAGCATTCCCATGGTTCGCTTCAGCGGGTTATACACGTGGTGTGGTAAACGCAATTAAAGCAAGAACTAAATTAACCTTAGATGATAGAGACACATTATACGTGGGAAGAATCAACCCAATTGCGACATTTAGTGATGTTGGACCAATTATCTTTGGTAATAAAACTTTACAAATTAAAGAATCTGCTTTAGATAGAATTAATGTTAGAAGATTACTATTACAAACAAGAAAATTAATTTCGGCAGTCGCGGTAAGATTACTATTCGAACAAAATGACGATGTAGTAAGACAACAATTCCTAGACCTAGTTAACCCAATACTAGATTCTATTAGAAGAGATAGAGGTTTAACAGACTTTAGAGTTGTTCTTTCAAACGACCCAGAAGAAATCGATAGAAATGAAATGAATGGTAAAATTTATATTAAACCAACTAGAGCACTTGAATTCATATTCATAGAGTTCTTAATAACTCCAACTGGAGCATCATTTGAAGACGTATAATATACTAAAATATGGAATTTAAAAAACAAATGTTAAGTGAGGAGTTAGGGCTCCCTAAGACAAATAAAAAAAATTTTACACCTAATAAGTCACAAAAAGTTATTGTGTCTGAGGAACAATTAGAAAGACTACTTTCCCTACTATCAGAATCTCATTGTGGTACACACACAGAAGAGGAGACAATGGAAGGTGAAGTGGAAATGGATGAAAATGCTTTTGTATTAGCAGCCGATGAAGCTCGTGATAAGGGTGAAAAAGAGTTTGAATTTCCAAAAGGAAGTGGGAAAATGCATCCAGTTACTATTAAAACAGATATAGACATTAAAGAAACAGATGATTCATACGATGAATTAGATGAAGAAGAAATGGAAGAAACTTACGATAGTATGGACCATGAAGATAGGGACGAATATGATGGTAGAGATTCCAGAGTAATCGGAGTTTACTCTAACATAGACGACCAGAGAAAAGGTATGAGTGAAACTACTCATTCTATAACTGAGTCAGAAGTTAAAGAAATTTCTAGTTTTATGAAAAGGATGGGTACTACTGGTAAATCTTATAATCCCGCACCATCATTAATAAAATCTAATTCACAAAGAATAACGGAGTTACATGAAGATGTTAATAGAACTTATAGAGCAATTAGAAAAGCTATTATTAATGAAAGAACTTCTAAACTAAATGTTAATGACTATAGTGAAGTATTGTCAGAAGGTTTTAATACGGGTGGACACAACCCAGGAGCTTCTGCCGCTGCAGGAATAGAAAATATTATAGATAATATTAAAAGAGCTTATTCTTATGTTAGAGATTCTAGAACAAGAAAACAAATCGCTAACACTCTAGCTAAACTAAATAATTTTATGACGTATTCAGCTGAACTTATAGGTTCAGGTAGAGACCAAAGAGCAGCAAGAAGTTACGAAGATGTTTCTAACCCATTACCATATCCAGAAGTAGATGAACCAGAAGCATTAGAGGATGTAGATGATGAGATTAGCATCAATGAAGAAGATGATAGATGGATGCAGGGTGTGGACAAAGATATTGAGGAAAGAGGAACTGAAGGTGTATTTCATAAATGGTGTGTAGAAAAAGGTTTTAAAGATGGATGTGATATGGGTTGTTGGAGAGCAGCTGACGCATCAGGTGATGAAACTTTAAGAAGAAGAGCTGGATTAGCAAAAGCTTTCTGTGAGTCTAAAAGATAATAACTAGAATCATATAAAAATAGAAAAGGTCCTTTCGGACCTTTTTTTATTCTATAATCTTTCCACCGTTACCCAGTATTAAAAGAAATATCATAGGACAAAGAAATGGAGATTTTAGAAAGTGAGTGAATATATAGAAATTGAACCAGCCATTAGAAGGTTTTCTCTTATACTCCTTCTCAAGGTCCAAGTATTGTTTATACAAAACTTCTTTATTAGTTTCAACAAAAATTACCATTAGTATTAATGAAATGATTAAGTATCCGATTAAGTAGTTCATATTTTTTTATTTTAAGTTATTAGTTATTAATATATACGTATTTTACATAGTTAAAGGTTACATAAATATAAGGTAAATTTAATATAGGGTTGTCTTTATAGTTGTAACTTTTTTCCACAGAAACAGCTCCTACAAAAAATTCATTAGACTTTCCTTTTTTATTTAATATATCGTTATGAGAGGGTGATGCGTCCCACAACATTATTACTCTTTTACCTATTTCTTCAGGTGTTCTAATACTTCCATCAGTGTTGTATGGGGACAAAACAGCTAAATTTTCATATCGTGCAATAATATATACATCATTTCCTTCTTCTGTTTTCCTCATTCTTTCAGTCAAGGTAGTAAGTTCTGTATGGTTAGGAACGTCAATATCCTCTTCATGAAAAATATCCTTTACCTTAATACAATATTTTGTATGTCTCTCTGCTGCTAAATATATTTCATAATCGAATAAAATATCTTTTAAAGATTTAGAGTGTCTGTATTTCTCTACTTCAAAGAATATAGAACTTTCTACAGGTTCATTAACATACTCCTCAACCATCTGTCCATAACATCTCCCTTCAACTACCTGACCTTCCATTCGTAGGGTAAAAGCTGGTAAAGAAAGGATTAAAATGATTATAAATTTTTTCATAACTGTTATTTTATTTGTTAATACAAAGATAATAAAAAATTTCTTATAAAACAAAAATATTTATATAAAGATGGAATTAAAAATTACACAACAACAATTAAGAAGATTGGTGGAACAGACTTCTCCGGAACTCTCTTCTATAGAGGAAGTGAGGGGTTATACCTTTGATTGGGACGATAATATTTTATTTATGCCTACAAAAATAAAACTATTATATACCGGTGATGGTAAGAAGGAAATAAAGTATGTAACTACCACAGAATATGCTGAAATTAGAGAAAATCCAGACTATCAAATATTAGATGATTCTTTTAGTGAGTTTAGAAATGAAGAAAGTTTTTATAAAGATTTAAAATATGCATTAAATAATAAAAAATATGGACCTAGTTTTGATAAATTTAAAGAGTCTTTATTATACGCAAATCCATTTGCTATTATCACAGCAAGGTCAGCTCCTCCAGAAGTTATAAAAAAGGGTGTTAGAATATTTATCGGTGAAATATTCAATGAGGAAGAATTAGAAGTAATGATAAATAACATTAAAAGAAATTATAAAGAAGTAGCGTCCGAAGAAAATCCTGAAAATATAATTAATTATTATCTAAACCAAAACGACTACCAAACAGTAAGTTCCCCAGAATTTCAAGATAAATATCAGTCAAGTAGTGGTGTAGATAAACCGGAAGAAGGTAAAAAAATAGCATTATTAGATTACGTAGAAAAAGTTGTTAGTAATGCAAAACACTTAGTTAACAATAGATATAAGAGGTTATCTATAGGTTTTAGTGATGATGATAAAAAAAATGTAGAAGCTATAAAATCTTTTATACAGGATGAATTATTAGATGAATATCCTCAGGTAAATTTTGTAGTTTATGATACCTCAGATGGTACTAAAAATAAGCTAATAATTAAGAAAGTGTAATTAATTATGTTAAACTGCCTTATTTCTTATATAAGGTATATTTATATATAGAGTAGTCAATATTCTTTTTAAAGAATATTTATTAACAAATAAAGTAAAAACAAAAAAAAATTAAAATGGCCGACTTATTAATGAAAATGCCAGTTCCTTATGAACCAAAGAAAAAGAATAGGTTTATTATGAGATTCGATTCTTCATTGGGAATTAATGAATGGTATGTTGAGAGTACCTCACGTCCACAAATAACAATAAATTCTGTGGAAATTCCATTTTTAAATACTTCTACTTATGTTGCTGGTAGATTTGTATGGAATACAATTAATGTAACATTTCGTGACCCTGTAGGTCCATCTGCAGCTCAAGCATTGATGGAGTGGGTAAGATTACACGCAGAATCAGTTACTGGTAGAATGGGATACGCTGCGGGATATAAAAAGAATATAGACCTAGAAATGTTAGACCCAACAGGTGTAGTAGTTGAGAAGTGGGTACTACAAGGAACATTCTTAACTGATGTAAACTTTAATGATTTAGGTTATTCAGATGAAGGTTTAGCGAATATCGCAGCAACACTTAGACCGGATAGATGTATATTAGTATACTAAATTTATTTTAATATTATATTGAAAAAATCCTCTATATGAGGATTTTTTTATTTTTACCCATATCTTTAATAATATTTTGATTTTTCTTCACTTAATACTTATATTGTGTATATTACTATTAATAACTAATATATAGAAAAGATAAATGGAAAACTATAATACGCCAGATATGACACCACAAATCCCTTATGATATGGTAGAATTACCATCTCGTGGTGTTTTTTATAAAAATAAAAAATCTAGTCTTAAAGTTACTTATCTTACAGCGGCGGATGAAAATATTCTTTCTTCACCTAACCTTAGTCAGGGTAGTGATTTATTAGATACCCTTCTAAGAAGTAAAATTTTAGACAAAGATATAGATATTAAAGAATTAGCAGAATGTGACAGACAAGCTGTTTACGTATTTTTGAGAAATACAGCTTTTGGTTCAGAATATACTTTTACTTTAACAGACCCAGGGACTAATAAAAGCTTTACCCATACTGAGGATATGTCTGTATTAAAAATAAAAGATATATCTGAAACTCCTGATGAAAAAGGTGAATTTTCTTTTAAATTACCTAAATCTGGTAAAGATGTTAAACTAAAATTAATAGGGCCGAAAGAAGAAGAGGAACTAAATCAATTATCAGAGTCTTATAAGAATCAAAAAATATCTCCTTTAGCTACTAAAAGACTAGAAAAATGTATTGTAGAAATTGATGGAGTTAGAGATGTTATGGAGTTATCTAGAGCAATCCACCTTTTACCCATTAGAGATTCACAAGAAATAAGAAAATATTTACAGCAAGTCACCCCAGGACTTGATTTAGACAAAACTGTAGTTGCTCCTTCGGGAAGAGAAGTTAAGTTTACTGTAACATTCGGGGTATCTTTTTTTCGTCCTTTCTTCGGCATATAGGTATGCGCTGCTGGATGAGACCTATTTTCTCTGTAAACATATGAATTTTACCCGTAGAGATGTTCTAGAAATGCCTATTTTTGAAAGAAAAGTTTATATACAAAAATTGGTAGAAGAATTTGAAAAGCGAGCAGAAGCAGCAGAAAAGGCGAGAAATAGAACAGGAAGATAAAACCCTTAAGACGATATTTATATATAAAATATTGTATGTTTAATATATTTAATCAACTTGTAGTAGAATATGTATTGTCAGGAGCTAAACCTTATTTAGCCTCTCATCCTGATTTAGGTGTGCCCTTAGGGATTTTTAACACCAAAGACGAGCCCAATAAAGCTGCAAGGATAAAATCCATTAAAAAGTACGGAAAAAGAGGAAATCCGTTATCCTATAAAATAGCACAAAAATTAGGCATTTCACTACCCATACCTTCTTTTACAGACTGTGATTGTGTACAATTACAACAACAAATTGATGATTTACAAAGCAATTATGATGCTTTACAAAACACAACTAATAGTACCACTTTTAATACGAGTAACACTTTAAATAAAATTACTGGTTTAATTAGTAATTTAGAAAAAGAAACTAAAGCGAGTAATATGAGTCTGGACGAGATAATGGGTATGTATGAATCCCTATTAACTGGTGGTGGACAGGGAATGAAAGGGAGACAACAAGCTATTAAACAAGTTTTAGGGTTAGTAGATGATTTAAGAAAAAGTCTAACTACTACTGTTGGTATGGGCGAACAGATGATGGAAAGTACTATGTTGGCTATGACAACTGCAGCTCAAACAGCTGATGGATTTAACTTATCTTATTTAGATGTTTTAGAGACAATGGAAAGAACCTACGAAACTGTAGGTAGACAACTATCCATCCCTCCTGATGTAATGGGTGATATGGCCAAGATTGACTCTTTATTTGGACAAGTATCTGCTGATTTTGTCGCGAATTTTGATAAAATAGGTGGTGGAGCATATGATGCTACACAAGCAATTAAAAATACAATACAAGTTGCAGCGAATATGGGGGTTACTGTTTCTAAACTTTTACCCGCTGTACAAAGTCAAATTGCTAAAATTAACACATACGGATTTAAAAATGGTGTTGACGGTTTAACAAAAATGGTTGCAAAATCACAATTACTAGGTCTTAATATGGACAACGTATTCCAAACCGCCGATAAAGCATTTACCCCAGAAGGTGCAGTAGAAATGGCTTCTAAATTACAAATGATTGGTGGTGCAGCTGATGAACTATTAGACCCATTCCAACTGATGTATATGGCTCAAAATGATACTGAAGCACTACAACAAGCTATAATAGATTCTACCGAAAGTGCGGTATCGTTTAATGAGGCTACTGGTGAATTTGGAATTAGTCCATCAGAAAGAATGAGATTAAAAGCTATGGCCGACGCTACCGGTCAAGATTATGAAAACTTAGCAGAAACCGCGATTAGGAACGCTAAAAGAACCCAAGCACTAGCTCAATTTGAAATTGGTGGGGAGATTGATGAAGGAATGGGCGACCTTATTGCTTCGATGGCTGACTTTAAAGATGGTAAAGGGGTGATAACAGTAAAAGATGAAACAGGAGAAGCTACAACTTACGCACTAGATGAATTAAATGAACGGGCAAAACAACAACCTGGTTTATTGGACGCTATTAGAGAACAGGCAGAAAGAGATAGTATGACGATAGAAGATGTTAATAAACAACAACTTACTATTGCCGAAGCACAACAGGCGAATGTACAACAAATTTTAAATCTTTTAGCGTCATCGGCTGTTGATGGTGTATTAGGGGTGAATGCAAAACAAATTGCGGAACAAATACAACAAACTGATATAGGTGCAGAAAATATAGTAAACCAAATTGATGATACTATGGAAACGGTAATAACAGATTTTTCACCAGCAGGAGACATTGAAGCTTTTGCCACAAATTTCCAACAATATCTACAAGGAGGTTTACCAGAACAAAGTGGAGCAACACCTGACGTACAGGTTTTAAATGATTTTATCTTGAAACCTGACGGAAGTATAAAAAGTTTTGATGCGGGAACTTTAAGAATATTACCTAATCCAGCAGACACTATTATGGGTGGAACCCAATTACTAAACAACATAAACACCACTACCGCTACAAATACAGTGAGTAATACCACCATGGGTGGAAGTAGTGGTTCAGTAAAAATTACTGGTGAATTAAATCTTAAGTTAGGGCCTAATAGTATGAACATATCTGCTAATGATATTTTTAGAGCTTTATCTCCTCCAGATTATCAAACCCTAGCATTAAGTTTAGCTGAAACGGTTGGTGGTCCTTCACCGGTGTAGAAATTAAGTTTAATCTATTTATTATAAAGAAATAATAGTATGGCACCAATAGGAACAAATACAGGTATTAATTATCCATGGGCTCAAGGAAATTTTAACATTTCCTTAGATAGTACAGAAATTCTTAGAAAATCTTTATTAGGTAGAAATCTAGATGGAGCCTATTTAGATAGAGGTAACCCTATACCACCTGCCGGGGACCAAGAACCAGGTTCTGCTGCTTATACTTATCTTAGTGACCTTTCAATCGTAGATTCACCACTTCCAGAAGAGGTAACCAATCAAGACGGGACACCATTAAAAACAGTTCAGTTTTTAAATAATAGATATGGTCCTGATACCGGGTATGGTGACCCTATTGGTGTAGATGTGGTCAAATTAGTAGATGCTGCACAATTAGAATATATAAATCAAAATACTCTAACACCACAAGGATTTGTTTCTTCAGATTACACCGCAATTGAAGTTTTAACTGAAGTAAATGGTAGTTTTGATGGTGAACTGGTAACTTTTAATGGTAAAATTTTAGACGATTCTCTTCTAATAAAAACTTCTTTTCCGTATTTAAGAGATAGTTTAGGATTTAACCAAGCTCAATATCTCGAAGACATAAGTGATAAAGGAAGTGCACAATTTAACATAACTACTCTCCCAGGGAAGTTAATTGGGGATAAAGAAGACTTTATGTCTAGAATGGATGGGCAATATGTTCCTGAAACTACAATACCAGGTTTCTACTTTACCCCTTTATTTATACCTAATATAAATGGGATTCAAAATAATGAAATTTTACAGTCTTCATCACTAGAAACAGCTACAGACCTTTTAAATGGAATTTTTAATGTTTTAACCAACTCAAACCCATTACCTAGTACTTTATTATCAGTCCCAACACCATCAGATACTTTATTAAATTATATGGGTCCTCAACAACAATCCCAGGTGTTTACAGCTTTAAATTATAATATATTTCGTCCAGACTATACCAGAACCCAACAAAATAGAGGTAATGATGTAGAACCACCTTTAGCGAATTATTATATAGGAAGTAAAGACAACGATGTTAGTAACATACAAAGTCCTATGGAAGCTACACCTAGAGATAGATTTGGTAGAATGGTTAAAGCTATAGTTTATGGTCCGTCCGAAATGTATAAAGAATTTGAAAATGTAGAAGGTAGAGCTTTATGGAGATTTTATAGAATTGGTGATTTAGGAAGAGCGACTATAGATGGTGGTGGTTTAGAAGGTGGATTTACTTGGGTAGGTAGTGCTTATGTTGAAGATAGTCAAGCCCCTTCGAGTCTTCTTCTAAATAGGTCTAGGGATTTACCACTTAAAAAAGGGGGTATATTAGCTCAAACACAAAGATTAATAGAATCGGCACCATTATTTGGAGCGTCTAAATTAAAACACGCGGGACACGCAATCAATCAAACTTCTAAACTTTTTAATGATGGTTATAAAACTATTTCTAAAGGTTCTGCTGTAGTACAACCAGCAGGGTCTATTTTAGGAGGTGCGATATCTACAGAAGAATATTGTAGAGTGTGGACTAAAGATAAACCATATTTTAAATATGATAATTTACAAAAAGTAAGAGGAAACCAATACGGTAACACTAATTCAGTTTTAGATTCTACATATAATTTAAATATAGCACCTAATAAAGGTACTTCCACATCTGTAGGTCCTACTCATGCAAAAAAATATATGTTTTCTTTAGAAAATTTGGCGTGGAGAGGAACAGCTCAACAATCCAACCTACCTAAAGCAGAAAAAGGACCAAATGGTGGAAGAATAATGTGGTTCCCACCTTATGATATACAAGTAGGGGATACAAATTCCGCAAATTGGAATGCGACCAATTTCTTAGGTAGACCAGAACCTATCTACACATATAGTGATACACAAAGAGTAGGTACTTTATCTTTTAAAATTGTGGTTGACCATCCATCCATACTAAATGATATTGCACAAAATCAATTAAAAAATCTACCTTCTAGGTCTGCGGATAAAATTTTAGAAGCTTTCTTTGCTGGGTGTAGAAAATATGATATAAGTGAATTAGCAGAACAATATAGTAGTATGAGTCTAGACACCTTAACTCAAGCACAAATTTTAGCCAACGGTGGCTCAAGTGAAGTGACAGAACAATTTTATTCAGACCCAAATTTAACTGTAACTAATAATAGTATGACTATAAATTTATTTGCTGAAAATGGTGCTACAGAAGAAGAAGCACAATCTGCTGAAAATCAACAAAATCAAGATGTGGAAAATGCACAAAATAATATAAATAATAATTCACAAGGATTTCCTAATGGAGAAACTCAGTATATTGGGGGTGATATAAATATGGATACTAACGATGGGAGTAAATTCCTAGAATCACTTCTAAACGAACAAGACTATTTTACTTTCTTACAAGATGAAAATCCATTTATATATCAATCTTTAAAAGATAAGTTAAAATATTTTCACCCTTCTTTTCATTCTATGACACCTGAAGGTCTTAATTCTAGATTAACTTTTTTACAACAATGTTTACGTCCAGGACAAACCATACCGACAGTTACAGACCAAGGAACAACTATAGTAGACGCCGATAACACAGCTTTTGGTCCCCCACCAGTTTGTGTTTTACGTATTGGGGACTTTTATCATAGTAAAATAATTTTTGATTCTATTAGTTTTAGTTATGACCCGTTATTATTTGATATAAATCCAGAAGGTATAGGGGTACAACCAATGATTGTTAATGTACAAACTAACTTTAAGTTTATAGGTGGTCAAGGCCTAGAAGGTCCAGTAAGTGAATTACAAAATGCTCTATCCTTTAGTTACTTCGCAAATACTGAAATGTATGATTCACGTAGTAACCCAACACCACGTCAAGTGGATGGTGGAGCACCAGAAGGTCCAGGAGATATAGCTAATAATGAGGAAAATTTATTTGCACAGAATGAAGGCGGTACTCAGAGTCCAGAAGGTGAAACAAACACTGGGGGTGCGAGTGAAAATAGTTTAGATTATGATGAGAATCTATTTGCTCAAAATGAAAATAATGGAACATAAATTAAATTAAATGGGATTATCGGGAAGTACTACATATAATGGACTATATAATACGTTTTTAGGTGAAACTAAAGACTATTGTGATTATTCTCTAAAAGGTATACAAGAGTTATATTTACAAGAATCTCAAGGACTATTAGAAGACCTTTTTATAGAAAAAAGATATGAGTTTGGAAATATTGCTAATGTTGGTACTAATTTAATGGGCATACCTAAGAATGGATTAAAACGTATTGATGAATTGTATGAACAACTAAAAACTAAAATTCAAAACGAAAACTCTCATTTACAATCTTTAATTCCACAAGGTGCTAGTATTAAAGATAAATTATATGTTAAAAAAGTTCTATTACACCAGTTAGAAGAAAGTTGGTTAGAACTAAGAAGAAGAGTTATTAAAACAATAACTAGATTTAAAGAAAACCAACTAACACTGACTAAGTTAGTTGATAGAATTAATTTAGTTTCCGAATATCAAGATGGGCTCCTAAGTGGTTCTGCTGGGAGTATTATTGTTTCATTAAATTTAAGTGCAGGAACGGAACCCACTGGTTTATCGATAAATGATGGTATAAGTGCTTTAACTAATGCTGTTAGTGCCCATACACTTAATGTTGAGAAATGTTTAAGTAATATTAAAGAGGGATTTGTTTACAATTACAATAGACCACTTCCTCTTACTAAAAGTTATGGTTATTTTGATGAATATGTTTTTTTCTTTAAAAAACTTTTAAATAAAGACTCATTAAAATATTTAGACTCACCTACAAATTTACCACAAGGACGCTCGTTAACTAGGTATAAAAATGATAGTTTATTAACCATGTTAGTAGACCCTAAATCACCATACCATAACGGTGTTAAACCTACTTCTGAATGGAAATACATAACTAATCAGTATTTGTTAAACATACAAGTTTTTGTAAAAGATATGTTAAATTATGATGTAAAACATTATTCACATTATTTTAATAGAGATGGTGGTGCACAAACATTTTTAAGATTAGTTAAAGGTACACAACCAACAGACCAAATATTCAGAATACTATTTACTGAAAGTACAACACAACTACCTTTAGTAAAAGAGTTTTTTAAAAAATCTGTAGTAGGTACAGGAAATGATAGCTATAATCAAAAAGTTGATAAAAATATTTTTATAAGTTAATATGTCATATTATAATAGATATAAAGATTTTATTCAAAACGGGGAACTTAAAGTTGTCCCGTATATTGAAATAGGTAAAAAGACATCTGATAGGTTTGTAGTTTATAAAGTAGGGAGAAGTAGATTAGACAAGATATCACAACAAATGTATGATACCCCCTATTTTGGATGGCTTATTTTGCAAGCAAATCCTGAATATGGAGGACAGGAGTGGAATATACCAGACGGCCGACTAATTAGGGTACCTTTCCCTCTATTTAGTGCATTACAAGATTATAAAGACGCTCTGGATAAACACTTCTTATATTATGGCAGATAACATAACTAAACAGAATGAAAATATATATACCCAGCCTATCGGTCAGGGTAATTTATTATTAATTGACCCTAATAAAATAGTAAAAGATGGGGAAATTTTTGATAGATTAGTGAATCATGAAGATTTAGTGATGTATGCTAATTTGACAGCTCGTCTAATACCGAGGTCAAAATTAGTAGTTGGTGAAGGTGCTTCGGACTCTGAAGTTACTGTGGAATTATTTGACGGTGAAATAAACTTTCTTAAACCTCAAAATAAAACTTCTTTAGATACAGCTTGGACCGATGCGTTTACAGACCCTTCAGTAAATAGAATAATACGTACTGAAGAAGAAGGTTTTGCACAAACCGGTGATTTTAGTAAAAGAATACAAGATAGTACAGATTTCCAAGGATTTGGAATAACTAATATTAATGTTAAAATAAGTGCATCATTCACACCCCAAGTCACGATACAGTTTACAGATATTAGGGGAAAAACTTTATTTGAACAAGGAGATGTAGCTACACCATATACAGCCTTTTTTCACTTACCCTACCCAACGTTTTTTTTAACACTTAAAGGGTATTATGGTCAAGCGGTAAGATACCAATTATCATTGATTAAATTTAATGCAGCTTTTGACTCCTCAACAGGAGATTATAAAGTTACCTGTGAATTTATTGGGAATCATATAGCACTATTAAGAGACATAACACTACAACAAGCTATGGTAGCTCCCTATATGTATCCAAACGTTACTACTGGAGCGGAAAATCCTAATGGTGGGTTAGGTAGAAAAACATTGGCCGAAATATATGGGATATATAAAACTAAAGGATTATTACCTGCAGATTTCCCAGAACTAACTATTTGGGAATTAATAGGAAAAGTTAATAATTTTGTAAAAGATATAGAATCTAATTTTGTAGATGTTAATTTAGGATTATTAGATGACCAAACACTTTTCCAAGAACTACTTACTAATTTTTATAATGCAATTTTTGGAGACGAAGGATGGATAACCGTATGGTTGGATAAAAATAAAAATCACGTTTTAACCACAACCACATCCCAAACAAATGAAAATGTTTCAGGTAGTACTAAGACTGTGATGGCTTTTAAATTAAATGATAGTACCAGTAAAGATGAAGATTCCCCCGAAGAAGTAATAAAAAAAGCGGAGGAAAGATTAGACACATTACTCAAAGACTTTGAAAAAGCTTTAAGAGACAATCCTTCTTTTGGTGCATTAGTACCACAGGGCACTTTTGGAGCAGCTGCTAATAATAGGGCGGAAAATTTTTCTGGAGAATTAGATAATTATTCGGACACTATTAAAGGAGTAAAAGGATTTTATATTTTACAAGTATTGGGTGATAGTTTTGCTGAAAAACATAGAAGGTTACAACAAGAATTTGAAGAAGAATTTAATAAACAACAAGAAAAATTAACAGAACAATTAAATCAGGCTTTTATAGAGACTCTAGAATTTTTCCCTTCTATTAGAAATTTACTAGGTATTGTTATGGCAGGAGCCGATACCTTTTTAAGACTAATGGATTTGGTACATACTAAAGCCTACGACCAAAGATTTAGTGAAGCAAGAATAAAATCGGTAACTGGTTATGAAAAAGGTGAATTCCAAGACACTAAAGACGGTGAACAAATATGTTATCCGTGGCCTAATTATTATGAGACTGAAGACGAAAGAGATTCTAAAGAGTTAGTATTAAAATATCCAGGCTCTTCATCCAGTCTTTCACAAACAAAAGCGTTTGATTTAAGTCTATGGCCTGAAGTAGAATTTGTAGAGGAATATGTAAAAAGAGTAAATTTTAGAAAAAATAACTTAGTACCCGGAATGAAAAATGAAGCTCTTGTATTGGACTTTATTCCTCTTTCTGTTAGAGGTTTTCCATTTGGTAATGTCCCTTATACGCCCACTAAAGAAAAAAATGATATTTTATGGGAAATTGTGGATAGAGTATATGATTTTGTTTTTTATAGTGGAATGATAAACTATAATGGTTTAAATGCACAAAAACAAGCGGAACTAGTAAAAGCTGTAGGTAAAAACGAAGCCGCTAATTTAGAACCAGCGGTCAAACAATCAATTTCACTAAGAACTACACTTCAAGAAGAAGCTACGATATTTGACGACCTAGAAGCTTACTTTAGGGTCAATGCCCCAATTAAACTACAAAATTTTTATTTAGGTGTCATTAATACACCTTATATTGAGTCTCGTGCTGCGAGCGGTAATAATATACAAGGTACAAATTATGGGTTATTCCCACAATCATCGTTGACAGATGTAAGTGTAAAAGGTGGTGAGTCAAAAGCTTATAACGACCTATTTGAACCTATTAAGACACAAACTGGGCCAGACGACAAATGGCCTTTTGTCGCGACCAATATAGATTATCTTCGAACACAGATGGCTAATGGTACAACTCTAGACGCTTCTAATTTATATAAAATAGAAAATCTAGGGATACAACCAGATAGTAAAACTTGGGGTACAAACTTTAAAGCCTTATTTTACAGTAATTGGAACTGGAATGATGGATTACAAAATGCGATAAATTTAAATGATTTAACTACCGACTTAAGAGGAGTAATGAAAGACCAATATAATTCTAATGAAAGATTCCAAGAACTATATGAGGGTAAATCAGAAGATATTAATCAACAAAATATTACAGAAGGTATTTTATATGGACCTGGAGGTTTTGAAGATGTAGAAGGGGCTACTTCTATGTTAAACACTCCTTGGTTTGCTAATTCTATATTGTTAGGTGCATTAAGAGACCGAGCCCAAAACCCAACACCATATGCTGAGGCAGCCTTTTTATTTTTAAACTCTTTACCCCTATCATCACTTAATGAAAAAACAATAAACAAATATGAAGGACAACACCAGTATAGTACCTACGTTTCAACACTTTTAAAACAAGTAGCAGCACATCATAGTTTACCTTACGCTTATATCTTAAAATTAGGGTCTTTATGGTGGAGATATACCAGTGCAGAAATTGGAATGGGTGACCCAATTACAGGTATTACTACAAATTTACCTGTAGATGACTTATACGCTCCTTCACTAAACGGAGGACTAACTTTTTCTTATACCACACCAACGGGTGAGGTACTACCCGGAGAAGATACTCAAAATAGAACTTTAGGGTTATGGTTACCTTTAGTACAAGCCACTCATTATATTGTGACAGGGAAAGACTTATTAGACCCAGCTTCTTACCCAAATCCAGATTTAAACCTTAATTTTAGTGGTGGATTCCAAATATCAGCTCAAACTTTAAATGAATTAAATTTTACTGCTGGAGATGGTAAAAATTGTAAATTTGTTAGTACTTTTGTGACCTCTGATAATGTAGGTACAATGGGTATAGATGACGGTTACGCTAATTATACTATTTACTACCCTTCTGCTGGAGATTTAAATAAAAGTGATTTAAAATACAATTCGGATGTTAATTCTACAGACGATGTATATGCGGGAAGTGCAAGATTTTTCTGGGCCGCATCTAATTACGGATTATTCAACACAAATGCTTATAATATTCCTGCTTATAACCAATACTGGAAAAGAATTAATTTTGGTAGAGACGAACAAGATAGTTGGAGTGTTACCGCGGGAGACATCAACCAGTCTATAAATGGATTACTAAGTATATTTCCTGTACAAGTACTAGATATATTTAGAGATGAATTCATTAACTTTTCGGAAGCTACTAATAGTTCTTCTAAAATAGTAGAAGGTGAGTTTAATTCGTTTAAACAGATATTCCAAAAAATGATGGTAGTAGAAACTCCAGATGGGAGTACACCCGCTACCGCTTTAGAACAAAATAAAAACATTTTAACAGTTTTAAAAACTTTCTTAAACCAACAAGTAGTGTTAAAAATGGGTTCAGCGAACGATTTAGACACTGTAAATAATATTCCTGGTGGTTTAACTTCAGCACACCAATTACTCTTATGGTTAATAAATAAAGTGGACCCTATCTACGCTCCAACTACAGGAAGTGGGAATACAGGAACAACAGTTGGGATGACAGGAGGGACCCCACAAGAAGTTTTTGCTGCTCCAGATTACGAATTCCAACCTTTCGGGACCACAGTCCCCAACCCTAATCCAGGTGCTTGTAACACTATTATTTCTATAGGGACTTCACCATACGCAAGTCCCGGAGGTACTGCTGCCTTTTATGTTGAAAATTTCTTTACTGAAATTGATGTAGATTGTAGTGACCAAAACATTATAATTTTTGCACCTATTATAAAATACTGGATGAAAACAGCTATAGATGCTGGTGGTGGTGCTCTTACTTTAGAAACTTTCATACAAAAAGTAAAACCTAGTTTTTATGATAATCCATATGAGAATTTATTACCGGGAATATATGGAGAAATGCAAAAAAGTATAAAAAAAGTAGACCCAGTTTCAGAATTAAAAGAAGAAGCAAAAAATGATGAAACACCTGGGGTAAAAGCAGACAATCTTAAATTAGAGTTATATCAAGCTTTTAAAACTCTTAATGATAAATGGATTTCTGGGACTCAGTTAGGTGGTGAAGGTGTAAGAGATGGTGTTCCTTATTATAATACTTTATTTGAAAGATTTATGTTTTTAGATAGAGCTAATAGAGATATTGGACAAAGTGCTGTTATAGACATATTTTATTTCCAAGGTATAGGTACTCCTGACTCTCCCACACCAAATCAAACTGTTAAACAAAGTATTGCGGCAGTTGTAAGTGATATTTGTAGATTAAATTATTTTAATTTTATGCCTTTACCAGCTTATGTTAATTTTTATGCTCAAACTAATTCAGGGGACTACCAAGCTCAAGGTAATGGGATGTTTGGGGCTCATAAAGTGGTTGACACAACCAATACTAACCCAGTATATCTATGTCAATATGTGGGAGAACCTTCTAAAAATCTTAATATAAAAACAAAAGGGTATGGGTACACAAATGATAGTTTTGATATAAGTGATACAGTACCTAACCCACTTTTAAGTAAAGAACCTAGTGACGCCGAAAAACCATTTAGTAATAAAGTAATGGCTTTTGCTGTTGACTTTGGGATACCAAATCAAAATATATTTGAGAGTATAACCCTAGACCAAAGTGAATTTGCCGATACTTCTGAGGCATTTAAAATTACTGAAGACTTGGGTAAGCAGGCATCAGGTAGACCTGTAGCCACAAATTCAGTTAACTTGTTTAATTTATATAAAGCTAGAAATTATAAGGTTAATATTACATGTATGGGGAATGTCATGATACAACCTACAACCTATTTCCAACTTAGATATGTACCAATGTTTTCAGGACCTTATATGGTTTTAGAAGTTAATCATAATATTACACCTAACAATATAGAAACTAATTTTATTGGCACCAGAGTACCGATACCTAATGTACCAAAAATCAAAGATTTAATAATGAAAGTAGAAGATAGTTTACTTAAAAAATTACAATCTGAAACTAAAAAAGCTACACCACCGGCACCGGATAATCTAGACGAACATACATTAACAGAACAACAAGTACAAGAAGGAGCAATAGATGCCGAAGTAACAAGTGTTGCTGGAGTATCTTTTATTAATCCAGTAGACCTTAATTTTGTTAATTTCCCAGTAAAAGCAGGTCAAGAATTTGACCCATCAGGGACCGGTTCACGAGGTAGAGTACATAGAGGAGTTGACTTTAGTCCTAAAGCTGAGTATAAATCAACACCAATAACAGTAAGAAGTCCAATAACTGGTGTTATAGTTAATAAGGTAAGTAGTTGTACTTTAGCTGCTGGGTCATCATGTGGTGGTGGTTTCGGTAACCACTTTATAATAGAAAGAGAACTTATAGAAATGGGAAGTTCAGCTTTCCAACCTAGTGCTGTAACTAAAGTTAGAATTGTGGTAGCTCATCTTAAATCTGAAGGTATCAGTGACTTATCTGAAGGAGCACAAGTAACCCAAAATACACCTTTAGGTATTATGGGAACTACAGGAAAATCAACAGGGATTCATTTACACTACGAAGTTATAAGATATGTAGTTCAAGACGATTATAGTGTGAAGAAACAGTATCTCGACCCTGAAAAATTAGTAGGGACATAATAACTTGTATTTTTATGGTATAATTTTATATTTATAATAAAAAAGATATGGTATCAACAACATTAAAAGAAAAATTAGATAAATTTTTAGGTAAAGACACTAGAATACAAGAAGTCTCAAGTGATAATAACGCACAAGAGGTATGTGATTTGGATACTGGAATTTGTTATACTGTTAGAACTAGAGATGGTTTAATTGAAAGAGTAGAAAACTCAGTAAGAGTTAACAGAAAAATAAATGTAGAGGCACCTAATGGTGATGTAAAACAATTACTTAATGGCTAGTATAGAACAAAAATTAAGAGAAGAGTTAGATAGATTTAAACAAATTGGAAATAATGCCAATAACCTAGATGAACAAGTTTTAGGTGGTTTTGGTGGTGGTTCTGGTTTTGTAAACGCACAGGGTTCATCTCCTAGAGTGGCTCAATTCATTAAAAGACAAAAAGAATTAGGGGAACAAGAAGAAGAGGAATTAGAATTAGATATCCCAGCAGACCCAGAAGCTGCCGCTGAAGAGTTACCTGGAGAAGAGGAAACACCTGTGGATACGGAAGATGAATTAGAGGGTGAAGAAGATTTAGAAGGTGAAGAAGATTTAGAAACAACCGACGCTACTGAAGTTGATGTGACTGACTTAGTTTCTTCACAAGAAGAAATAGAAAAAGAAGTAGCTACAACGAAAAGTGAAGTAGAAGATAATAATGAAAAATTAGAATCTTTATTAAGTAAACTAGATGACCTTGAAACACAACTCACAAGTATGGATAAATTAGTGAAACAAATTGACGCCATAGAAGATAAGATAGAAAAGTATAGACCAAAAACTTCAGAAGAAAAAATGGACCTTAGAAAACAATTTGATTCAGGCCCATTTAATAAAACATTAGAAGATTTTTGGACAGATGAACAAGACAAGTTTAAAAAACAAGGAAAAGTAGATTATGTTTTAACAACAAAAGATGTGGAGGACTACAACGAATCCGACATTAAACAAAGTTTTAATCCTAATTATGAAGAGGATAATTGATTAATTAAAAAATAACATTTATCTTAAGCCCCGAAAGGGGTTTTTTCTTTTTATGAATACCCAGATTTAATTGACAATTAAATAAATAAAACTTATATTTTTATAAAAATTAATCATTAAAAAATAAAATTATTATGACATCAAGTTTAGACGCAGTTTTAGCTCAATACGAGAAAAACAAACAAACAACTTCATCAACACCTAGAATGTCTGATGAAGACAGGTTAAAACAATATTTAGCCCTTGCTTTACCTAAAGGGACTAAATCAGGTGAAAAAAGAATTAGAATTCTACCTACTACTGATGGTAGTTCACCATTTAAAGAAGTATATTTTCACAATACACAAGTCCAAGGAAGATGGATGAAATTATACGACCCAGGTAAAGATTCTTCGGGAAAACCAACGGGAGAAAGAAGTCCACTTAATGAAGTGGAAGAAGCTCTTAAATTAGCTGGTGACGAACAATCAAAAGAATTAGCTAGACAATACCGTTCTCAAAAGTTTTATATTGTAAAAGTTATCGATAGAGATAATGAAGAAGATGGTGTAAAGTTCTGGAGATTTAAACATAACTGGAAAGGTGACGGACCAATTGATAAAATCATTCCTATTTGGAGAAACAAAGGAGATATTACCGATGTTAATGAAGGTAGAGATTTGATTCTTATTTTACAAGCGGTTCCATTACCAGGTGGAAGAGGTGAATACACTACAGTTTCTTCTGTGATGTACGAAGACCCAGGAAAACTATCAACAGACGATAGTAAAACTAAAGAATGGACAACAGATGAAAGAACGTGGAGAGATGTCTATTCACAAAAACCAGTGGAATATTTAGAAGCGATTTCTAAAGGTGTTGACCCAGTATGGGATAATGAGTTAAAAAAATATACTTATGATGACCCATCTAGTAAGACAAATAGTACTGTAGATATGACAAGTAAACCAACTACAGACCCACAAGCAAACGACAAAGTAGATACAGATTTACCATTTTAATTAAAAAATTATGCCATTAAAGAAAAGAAGTTTCGCCGATATAAAAAGTAAATTTTCAAAAAAAGCAAAGTTTAAACCTGATAGATTTTTTGACCTTGGACCAGCATTCCTAGACGCAACTGGGATACCTGGTCCAGCTATGGGTCATCTTCAGATGTTTTTAGGACATTCTGATACAGGAAAAACTACAGCTTTGGTAAAAGCAGCAGTAGATGCTCAGAAAAAAGATGTTTTACCAGTTATTATTATTACTGAACAAAAATGGGGATTCGAACACGCAAAAATGTTAGGATTTCAATGTGAAGAGGTAGTTGATAAAGAAACTGGAGAGATTGATTGGGATGGTTTCTTTTTATTTAATAATAATTTTGAATATATTGAGCAAATTACCGACTATATAAATGAACTTTTAGATGCACAAGAAAAAGGAGAAATCGATTATGATTTACTTTTTTTGTGGGACTCAGTAGGTTCTATACCATGTAAAATGACTTTTGATGGTAAAGGTGGTAAAATGCATAACGCAGCAGTATTAGCTGATAAGATTGGAATGGGAATCAACCAGAGAATTGGAAAATCACGAAGAGAAGACTCAAAATACACTAACACTCTAGTAGTTGTTAATCAACCATGGGTAGAACTTCCCGACAATCCTTTTGGTCAACCTAAAATTAAAGCTAAAGGGGGTGAAGCACTTTGGTTAAACTCCACTTTAGTATTTAGGTTTGGTAATCAAAAAAATGCAGGAACTAATAATATTTCTGCAGTTAAAGAAAAAAGAAAAGTAAAATTTGCTACACGTACAAAAATAACTATTATGAAAAATCATGTTAATGGTTTAGGATACGAAGATGGTAAAATTTTAATATCACCTCATGGGTTTTTAGCAGCAAGAGAAGCATCTGAAGAAAAAAAATCTATTGAGAATTATAAAAAAGAATACGCAGAGTTTTGGTCCACACAATTAGGTATAGGTGGCGATTTTGATGTTAAAGAAGAAAAAGAGAAATAGTAAAGTGAAAAATTGTTTAACCTATAACATAAATAAAAGTGAACAAAACGTTAATAGTTGATGGAAACTCCCTACTTAAATTAGGATTTCACGGTCTAAAAAATTTCCAAAATAATTCAAAACACTTAGGAGGAGTATTTTTCTTTTTAAATACAATAAGAAAAAGTATTTCAGAAGAACTATTCTCTAAAATTATAGTAGCTTGGGATGGTGAAAAAAACTATACCTATAGGAGAAAGATATACCCACTCTATAAATCTAAACGAAGAGAAAAAAGGTTAAATGAAGAACAAAAGGACTCATTTTATGTCCAAAAAGTAAGGGTAAAACAATACTTGGAGGAAATCTTTGTAAGACAATGTGAATTTGATGGATTAGAAGCGGACGATGTCATTGGATACTACACTCAAAATAGTAAAGAAGATATCACTATACTAACCAATGACAGAGACCTAACTCAACTAATTAATGAAAATGTAAAATTAAAACTATTAAGTAATAATCAAATACATACTTTAAAAGACAATATAAAATATGAAGGGTTTGAAATTCCAGTTGGAAATATAAAACTTTTAAAAATTATATGTGGTGATTCTTCTGACGACATTAGTGGTATAAAAAATGTGGGCATTAAAACAGTTTTAAAAATAATGCCTGAAATTTTAGAACAAAATGTTAATCTAAAAGAATTTAGAAATAGGTGTACTCAATTAAGTGATTCTGGTGATAAAAATTATCGATTACTTAATATCCTAGAGGGTAAAACAAAAGAAGGAATATTAGGTGAAAGTTTTTTTGATAGAAATAAAAAACTTATAGATTTAATAGGGGCCGACTATCCCTCTGAAATAGAAACAGAAATTTACGAATTAATAAACGAAACACTCGACCCAACCGGAAGGTCATATAAAAATCTTCTAAAAATGATGATGGAAGATGGTTTGTTCGATTTTATTGGAAAATCTGACGAATCTTTTTTAAATTTTACAAGACCATTTCTTTTATTGAGTAGAGTCGAAAAAAATAAATTTAAATCAAACTAAAAATGGAAAGAAAAGAAAATCAAAAATTTGAGTTTTTATTAACGCTAAATAAAAACATCATTTGTCAAAGGTACTTTAATGTGAGAAATTTTAACCCAAAAAGTGTAAGGTCTCTTGATTTGTACTATACGGTAAGCAGCATTGTGGATGACATAATTGACAGTTTAAAGGGTAAAACCACAGATATTATTAGCGAATTTTATAAAGATGAAGTGTCAAATTTACAGGGTGATGGTGAGTATTTTACGATAACTGTCAAGAAAGAAAATACCAACATAATACAATATATCTTCCCTGCCGATTTGTATCCCCCAAGAGTTAAATATTCGGTAGATATACGACCACAAATTTCTTACTTTTTAAGGGAGATTACTGACACATTGTCAAGAAAAAAATTAACAACCAAATACCTAGATAAACAACTTTAATACGTGCTTTTACGTATTTATTACTAAAGAAATATATAATGACAGAAACAGGAAACTTCGGCTATTTAGGATACAACTTTCAAGTAAAACTTCTTAATTTAATTATTATTGATAAAAGTTTTGCTCATTCTATTTTAGATGTAGTAGACCCTAAATATTTTGATAACCAGTATTTTAAATTAATAGTACAAATAATTAAAGAGTACTATGAAAAATACCAATCAGTACCTTCTTTTGAGACTCTTGAACAACTTACACATTTAGAGGTAAGTTCAGAAATGGCAAAAAAGTGTGTTATTGATATGTTGAAGGAAGTTAAAGACAGTTCTTTTGAAGACCATCTATTCATAAAAGAAAAATCTATTAAATTTTGTAAACAACAAGAATTAAAAAAAGCAATTCGTAAAGTTGAAAAAATTATGGAAAAGGGTGAATTTGAAAGTTACGATAAGTGTGAAGAATTTATCAGAGATGCAATACAGATAGGTGAAACTGACCATGATAGTCTAGAAGTATTTCATAATTTAGAAGAAGTTCTAAAAGATGATTATAGACACCCAATCCCCACTGGCATAGGTGGAATCGACAATTTACTAAATGGTGGGTTAGCAAAAGGTGAGATTGGAGTCATACTTGCACCTACAGGGGTTGGTAAGACTACCATACTTACAAGATTTGCAAATACAGCTTTTAATATGGGGTATAACGTTTTACAAATATTTTTTGAAGACAACCCTAAAATTATACAAAGAAAACATTTTACATGTTGGACTGGTATAGTGCCTGATGAGTTAAGTGATAATAAAGAAAAAGTATTATCTAAAGCTGATGAGATGAAAAAAAATGGTGGAAAATTAATTCTTAAGAAGATGGCTTCTGATGAATTTAATATGACTACTATTAAAAATCAGATTAGAAAAGTAATTTCAGAAGGTAATCAGGTAGATTTAGTGGTTTTAGACTATATAGATTGTGTTATACCTGATAGAAGTTTTAGTGATGAGTGGAAAGGTGAAGGTTCTGTAATGAGAAAATTTGAAGCTATGTGTCATGAATTAAATTTAGTAGGTTGGACCGCAACACAAGGTAATAGGTCTTCTATTTCTTCAGAAGTTGTGACTACAGACCAGATGGGTGGTTCTATTAAGAAAGCACAAGTGGGACATGTCATTATTTCAGTCGCAAAAACACTACAACAAAAAGAACTAGGTTTAGCTACCATAGCTATAACAAAATCCCGAATAGGGAAAGATGGGATTATATTTGAAAACTGTACATTTGATAATGCAACATTAGAAATTGATACAGAATCCACACAAACATTCTTAGGTTTCGAAGAAGACAAAACCGAAAGAAATCGACAAAGAGTATTAGATGCTCTTGAAAGAAGAAACAAAGTATTAAAACAATAAATAAACAATAAATAAAATTATGAATATGGAAATTTCTAACAAAATTTTATCAGACATTACTGTCTACATGAAGTACGCGAAGTACCTTCCCGAATTAAATAGAAGAGAGACGTGGGAAGAGTTAGTAACACGAAATAAAAACATGCACATTAAAAAATATCCTTATTTAAGGGAAGAAATTAATGAAAAATATAAACTGGTTTACGAGAAAAAAGTACTACCCTCGATGAGGTCAATGCAGTTCGGAGGTAAACCAATTGAGATAAGTCCTAACAGGATTTATAATTGTGCATACATGCCAATTGACCATATAGATTCATTTGCTGAATGTATGTTCTTACTACTTGGTGGTACAGGTGTTGGATATTCCGTACAAAGACATCATGTTGCAAAATTACCAGTAATCCAAAAACCATACCCAAAGAGAAAACGTAGATTTTTAATTGGAGATTCTATTGAAGGATGGGCAGATGCAGTTAAGGTTCTTATGAAATCATACATGAATGGTGGAGGAAGTAGAGTAGAATTTGATTATTCAGATATTAGACCAAAAGGTGCTAGATTAATAACTTCTGGAGGTAAGGCACCAGGACCTCAACCACTA
>MDSZ01124623.1_pt1 | contig 34608 bp, 35 predicted proteins | sample 811201 | NCBI WGS metagenome assembly MDSZ01 (sample SAMN05326647, study PRJNA326480) | marine metagenome | isolation source: seawater | place: Indian Ocean: North | collected 2010
ATCTAAAAACATCAGAGGCAAACTATCTGAAAAGCGACTCCGATCAAGGTTTATTGAGGGCTTTGGGCCAAAAATCAATTGGCCCTTTTTGCGAATCTGAGTCACAGCTGTTGTTCAAGCATCGTCTTCAAATGGTGCTTTACAACATCGCTCTAAAAAAATTAGAATCCGACAGAAAGAATGCAGGATTGCCATACAGGAAGGTACTCGCTCCAGCTATACTGGTGGGAGTTACTGGAAGATTAGTCGAATACTCTGACGAACTGCTGGAGAGTGCCGAGATCGATTTATTCGAGACTCTAAAGAGAACTGCTAGAATGTCCATTGCTTCTGATTTTCCACTTTCTGACTTGGGAGAACATAATAGAGACAATGATTCTGAATGCCAATTTTGCGCTTTTTCAGAGGCACTCTTGTCGAAGAGTCCATGAGTAAACACTCCGAGTGTAGGGCATGGAGCTTAACTTGGGAACTTTGATGCAGAGAAGTGATGAGATATGGGAGGAATCAATTCTTCCTAGTCTTTCTGAACTCATCGGAATTAAGGCCCTCTCTCCTCTTTTCGAGCCAAATTGGTCTGAAATAGGAGAGTTAGATGCCGCAATCCATCTTTTTAGAGATTGGCTGGACGAACAAAAAATCGCTGGATTGTCCCGTGAGGTACACAGAATCGCAGACCTATCTCCTGTGCTTATTGTGACTATAGAAGGAACCGGACCGGGCGAGGTAATCTTCTACTCCCATCTGGACAAGCAGCCATCGACGCCAGAGTTGTGGTCCGAAGGACTCCATCCCCTCAAAGCGGTCAGGAGAGATCCTTGGCTTTATGGGAGGGGTTCTGTTGATGATGGATATGGTGGATATCTTTGTGCGACCTCCATCCGTCTTCTTCAAGAGGCGGGAATTCCACACCCTCGATGTATAATGATTATCGAGACCTGCGAAGAGTCAGGATCATTTGATTTACCTCCTTATCTGCATGAACTTACCGACCATCTTGGTAATCCAGATATGATCGTAGTCATGGATAGTGGCGGCCCAGATTATGACCATGTTTGGATGACTGAGGCCCTCAGAGGACTTGTTTCGGGTACTCTATCAGTAAAGGTCTCTCACGAGGGAATCCATTCTGGGAATTCTGGGGGCTCCGTGCCCTCTTCTTTCAGGATTCAGAGAATTCTTCTAGACAGAGTGGAAGACTCCACTACTGGTAGAATTCTAATCCCTGAGATGCATGTTGACATCTCTGAAGAGGTTAGACAGAAAGCCGAATCACTCGAAAAAATAGTCGGAGACAGCATTTGGAAGCAATTCCCAACTGTAGATAATCTCAGACAAGTATCTGAATCCACTGAAGATATGATTATCTCAATGAATTGGGAACCCACTCTGTCAATTATCGGTGCTGATGGGATTCCCTCAGTTCAGGATGCTGGAAACGTACTTAGAACTAATACTGATCTAAAATTAAGCTTCAGAATACCTCCAGGTGTAGACTCTCAGACAGCAATATCAGCTGTCAAGTCTATTCTGGAGGAAAATCCTCCGTATGGTTCTGAAGTGTCCTTCACTCCCGACTCTGCAGCAGATGGATTCCGCGCACCGCCCCTCAGTGAGACTATCTCAGACGCAATTCACGATGCTTCCAATCAGTTAACCGGATTGCCTCCATTAGCCATTTGGACGGGTGGGACAATACCATTCATGGCCATGATGCAGGCAAAATATCCAGAAGCCATGTTCCTGTGCACTGGAAGCTCGGGTCCAGGAAATAACGCACATGGCCCAGATGAGAAACTGCACATTCCTTCCTCTAAGAGACTGACAGCGGTGCTCTCAGCCACAATTGCGGCAATTTCGACAAACCCCTGATTTGTGATTTATTCTAGCCTCAAGTTCCGCCGGGGTTATATCGGGGTTACCTGCGCACAATGTAAGATGATGGGCCAAGACGACACTCAGGAACCAGACCCACAGCAGACAATCCTTCAGTTGGAACAGCAGGCATCTAAGGATAAAGAGGCTCTCGATAAGTTGCTAGTTGCATATCAGGCCCAAGAGGCTGACATCAATGAGATGAAGGCCCAGGTAGAGACCCTTAACAGGGAATTAATCGATAAGGAAACTGAGAAGGAAGGCATCAACAATCTCCTAACAAATTTGAGGAGGCAGAAAGATGAGATGGAAGTAGATCTCGCCAAAGCAAATACTAAGATTCCTTTTCTTGAAGCGAAACTTGAGAAGACAGAGGAGATGCTAGAAAGAGAAAAGGCAAGATTAGGCACCGCAATTACCCTAGCCGAGGAGATTGACGAGTCCAATCAGGCTGCCCAGGCAGAATTAGCGGCTAGAGATGATTGGTATATACAGCATATGCAGATTTTTGAGGAGCTTAATGATGCAATAAAGACCAGACACGACATGATAGACAGAGCAATCGCAACAGCCAAGGAGATTCAGTCGAAGCAGGAGACTTTCCAAGAACAGAAGAAGGCCGTAATTGAGGATATTAAGAACATGGAAAGCGAGACTGTTGAAGAACCTGAAGAATCTAATGAAATTGTATCAGATAAAGAATAATGGGCACTCACACCTTCTTGATGAATTTGGCAGGCATCCCTCCCCAAACCTCTCCTTCAGGAACTTCTGTCCACTTGGGAACCACTGCTCTTGATGCAATAACAGCCCCCGATCCAATAGTGCACCCAGGCTGGATGATACTGCCCCCGCCAATCAATGCCCTATCGCCTATTCTCACCGGAGCCAATACAATCTCGCCACTTTCTACAAGATGTCCATTTATTGTGGCATCGCCCCCAACTACTACTCCATCTCCAATAGATATCATGGAGGCGTCATTGATATTCATCGAATTGAGTTGAACTCCTTTCCCGATTTTTGCCCCCATCATCCTGTAGTAAATTGTACCAATAAATGAAGGAACAATTAGACCTAGAAAGACCCTTGCAACTCTATGCGCAACCAATGAGAAGGCCCATTGAATAGTTATGACGGATCTCAAAGGATATCTCCCCTCTTCCTTCCTTATTCTGAATATTCCTCCAAACAACCCGCAAATAACTAGAAGGCACACTCCCCAAAGAATGTAACCCAAACCAATTCCTACACAAATTCCTGCAGCCTCGGTAAACTCCCCATGACCATCAGACAGACTCCTCAATTTTTCGAAAAGAAAATATGATGGAATAATAGCCAATCCAAATACAATTCCGAAGAGGATCATTACCAATACAGTGAGTATATTTTGAACTATTTCGAACGACCTCATCCTATTCATCCTCGGCATATAGTCCGGCTTCAACATCCGCTTCTCTTGCCACTCTCTTTCCTTCCTCTACGTCAATAAAAGGGAAAAGAAATAATCCCAGAATGAGTATTACCAGTAGAATCAATATCCCGAATCTGGTATCATACGCGGCGGAGAAAAATGCGAAAATAAACGGACCAATTACCGCTGCTGCCTTTCCCATGAAACCGAAGAAACCAAAGAACTCAGTGGTTCTAGACTTGGGGACCAAATATGCGAAAAGACTCCTTGCTTGAGCTCCCGCAGATCCTTGTACGAACCCAACCATAGTTCCCAGGAGAAGCCACTGGATAGTTACTCCAATGTTTAGTGGGCTCCAAACATTATCTCTCAAAAAATTTGGCCACCAATCTATGGGGCCTCCCTCAATTATGGTAATGTGATGGTCCCCTACCGAGCTCATGTTATCTAAATCGCCCCCTTTGAAGGAAAACGACCATCTGTGATTAGTCATTTGAGACATTTCAGATGCAAGAAGAGATGCCTCCTGATTGGATATTACAGTTTTCTCAATATCAGAATCTAACCATACCTCTCCATCTAAGTCACCTTCGACCATATATTGTAAGAACGACTCTCTAAATTCTTTATCCCCCGGTCCAGATTTACTAACCCACCCCTTCACTCCTCTGTCATGCAGAGTGCTCAGCTCATATTCGTCTGACTCTGCAATGTACTCGTATCGAAAGTCAAATCTTTCATGATCTTCGTTGAGATCTAAGGGTGCGAATCCTGTAGCAATAATGAGCACCATCATGTATACCCCTATAGAGCCACCAAGAACTGCCTTAGCTCCATATCTTGCTGCTAACATCCCACCAACTACTGACATGGGGATAGCGATAATATTGGCCAATAGGATTAGAGCGAAATTCATCAAAACTGGGAGACGAAGATCATTCTCGGCGAATGAACTTGCGACCCCTCCTACTGTGTGAAGAACATCATAAAAGAGTAAGTACGCAAGAAGATAGATCACTAGAATTCTGTACTTCTTAACTTCTCTGAATGTACTTCTGACCTCGTTAAGTCCATCACTAACAGCGTCCAATACAGAACTGTATGTTCGCTCTTTGGCAATTTCAGGCTCGGGAGTATTACGGAAAAATGGTAATCCAAATCCTAGCCACCACAGTGACGTTGTCACGAATGCAAAACTCAGAGTCCACGGGCCATAAGCGCTAGTTAGCCCTAATCCACCAGTTGCCATTACAATTAGATGAACAATTAGAATTACTGTCCCACCTGCAAATCCGTATGCAAAGCCCCAACTCGAGACTTTTTCCATTTGATCCTGATCAGCAAGATATGGCATGAATGCATAGTATATCGTGTTCCCTCCAGCCATCCCTATTTGCCCCATTAGAAAACAGAAAGCGAGAAGTCTGTACGCTGAATCTTCATTTAGATGTGGGGCAAAACCCATGAATGCGGTAAAAATAACCCCAATTAGTGTGTAAATCCAGACTATCTTCTTCTTGATTCTGATTCTATCTGCTATGGCTCCCAAAATTGGACTAGAAATGGCTACAAAAACCATTGATAATCCGAGTACTGCAGCATAGAAAGAAGTGCCAGTAACATTGAATCCAGCAATCTCAGAAGAGCCTCCTGTTGCTAGATTAAAGTATCTTGTAATTAGTTGCCCACCTAAGACAGTTCCAATCGTAAGTGCAAACGCCTGATTCGCCCAATCATACCAATACCAGCTCTTCAAAGCTTTATTCTCAGAATCACTCATCCCTTCTATTGTTCCAAAGGACATCCGACAATCAACTTCCCCAACAAACATAGACGTTTAGTGTATTCTGACACATCTAGTGTTTCTATGGTTAGTCTCACACGTCAATATCAAGAACAAAACACCGAACGAGAATCATGGCCAGTGCATGCGGAATACTCGGAAACGGGTCAAAGACCGTCAAGATACACCATCTTATCAAGGCTCCAGAGAATACTCCAGAATCTGTGTCCTTTAGAGAATCATGGGATGCAAATAGGCCCGTAACCGTATACAAGACTCCTGAGAACCTACCTGATGGCACTCCTTGTACAGCAGCTACCGTCATACTCAGATCAAAGGGATGTGCATGGTGGTGGAAGTCTGGTTGCACTTTCTGCGGTTACTTCAATGATGTTAGGGATGATGTAACTGCAGAAGAAATGTTTTCGCAATGGGATTTTGCGAAAAAATCAACTAATCAATTTGAGGGGTGTAAAATGGTAAAGGTTTACACATCTGGAACATTCTTTGAAGACAGAGAGAATCCACCTGAGTGGCAAGAGACAGTTCTCAGAGAAACTTATGCACTGGGGCTCCACTTAGTAATAGAGGCTCAGGCACAAATGTGTACTCCTGAGAAAATCAAATGGGTTTCTGAAAGACATCCTGGTTGTACTGTTGCAATAGGTCTGGAGGCATATGACGATCGTGTTCTAAGATTCCATGTAAACAAGGGGTTTACAACAAAACAATGGCATAAAGCGATTGAAATGCTAAGAGAAAATAATCTCAGAGTAAAGACGTACTTGATTTTCAAGCCACCATTCATGTCTGAGGGGGATGCCCTAACTCACACAACAGATTGGTTACTGGCAGTGGCTCCATATTCAGATGAGGTTTCAGTCAATCCAATGAATATTCAGAAAAGAACAGTAGTCGATAGAATATTCAGAAATCGAGAATACCGGCCACCTTGGCTTTGGTCATTGGTTGAAATGATAAAGCGTTCTAGTGACAAACTTGAGAAATTAGATTGTAGAGTAATTGTACATCCAACAGCCGGGGGCAAGATTAGGGGATCCCATAACTGTGGAAAATGTGACTCAGACGTAGTCTCAGCAATTGAAAGGTACTCTGTTTCTGGAGATGTGACGGAATTTTCAAATCTTCAATGTTCTTGTAAATCTCACTGGAAAGCAGAAATAGAAAATGATACTTCACTCCCTCTACCACTAGGATTTGGAACATTTAGGCGAGGCTCCGTACTAGATATTGTTCGTGCCCCTTAACCCATTTGTCAAGAATGATACGCCCAACGCTTAAGGGCAAATCTCCGGTGGTCGATACGGAATCGTATGATTCTTGGGTGATGTTTTGGACGACAAAGAGAACTCTTTGGTCGGCGAGTTTCTCCAAGGAGAAGCCGAACCTTCTTCCTCATGGGTTATGCTCGCGATGGGTTTCGTCTCAACTATAATTTTCCTGATACTGTATGGCATATTATTTCCAGACAGCGATCTCCCAGTTATTTCTAGTGTCCTCCCGGTGTTCGATGGAGTGTTTGACTCGGGAATTTGGTTCTTTATTCTTGGAGCTATGATTGGAGTTTTTGCTATCCTAGGTACAATGCTTACCGAGGCAACAAGTGAGTGAGGTGATACGTTGAGTCTACTGTCTTCAGTACTGATATTCTGGATCGCGATGGTTGCAGTTTTCATTATGATCAATAGGGGCTTCTGGGTATTTACGGATGTTAGCAAGAGCTTGAGTATGTTCATGTTAGAAAAGGCTCTAGGCCCTCCTATAGACTTCGTAGAAGGAAAAAAAGGATCTGCAGCTACGACATGGATTCTGCATGGCACTCTTTGGCTGATCCCTTCCTCCACAGTAACTTTCTGTGGTCTTTGGCTTGCCCATGATCCTGATGCTCTTCATAGCCTATCTTCTTGGGGATTAAACCCCTCATCGTCTTCCTTGATTGTTTCAGGTTTCCTGATTACAGTCTATGGTTCAATAGGAATGCTGCTAATTGGTGCAGCTATGCATATTGTACCAGAATTAGGTGGCACAGATCTTGCCACAGAGAAGAATGCAACATTGATGTCCCTAATCTGGACTCTTGCAGTCTTCGTAATGTTCGTTGCAACAAATAATCCCGAGATACTTGGCTTCAAGATTATGATAGTCTCTACTGTACTGATTAACCTAGCACTTCTGGCTATTATTGTGAATTTACTCATTACCGCAGCCTCCAGGAGCAAGAAGATGCCACTCCCGGGATGGATGATGATTATTGGATTGATTTCTGCCCCTATTTCAGTTGTCTCATTAGTGTTATCAGGCTCCATAGATACTGGAATCGGACAATGGTTAGCTACCAGAATGGCCGGTACGACCTTCTTCCTAATGCTGTCCGGCGCTCTACTCTACGGAGCTTCCAGAGGAAGCGGGAACCCTCTTTGGTCCAGATCCCTCGCAGCAGTAACCCTTTCGGGGGCCATCATAACAATTAGCCCTGCAGGTTTGATCGAGGGGGATGTTGCAGCAGACTTCCTAGCATTAGATAAAGCAATTTTCGATCCCTCAAGAAATGATATTATTGCGGGCTCCTTCTTATTGGCCCTTTCATTAATTCCGGCAATAGCCCTTTCAGCTAATGTCCTAGCCACCCTTAGAGGGGATGATGTTTTCATGGAGAATCCAGACTCTCCAGGAATGCCTGAGATTAATCTAGCTGCCTTCATGATTGTTCCAATCACAATTGGGGCTCTCTTCGTCAGTACTGACCATCTGACTGGTACAAACGAACTTAATGGAATCCATATGTCTCTAGCATTGACTGGGATTTGGTTGGTTTCTGTGCCCGCTTCTCTAGGCTCTGCATTATCGATATTTCCTGAGGTATCAGGTAGAAACGTTCTCTCAATAAATCGCTCAAGATGGGCTTTCTGGTTAATGGCTGGCGGAGCCTTCTCGGGACTCGTTTTCACAATGATGGCCGACTTCTCAGATATGGCCCTCACAGAAGCAGCTATTGAAGAAGAGATTAGTATTGCCCACAGGCTTCGAGTCCTTGGATCAATCCTGTTCTATGGAACTGTTCTGGGTGCGATTTATCACTCTATGAATATGATTAGTGGCACTTTCCGGGGGACTCTAGTTGGAGCAGAATCATCTGAATCATCAACATCAATCTCAAGCCCATACAAGCTAACTAAAGAGACTACGATTAGAAAAATTCTAGCACAAAGAGAAGGCAAACTCGATACAGTTGTCATTCCAGAGACAACTACCGAGGATCAAGGAAGAGCGACAGAACTCTAACTAGGTAAAATAGTCCATGTACTGAAGGCCATCTCAACGGAATGTCAAGTATGCGCATAGGTCTAGTTGGAAAACCAAATGTTGGCAAATCAACTGCCTTTTCCGCATTAACTGAGATTCCCGTAGATATTGCCAACTACCCATTCACGACTATCGATCCAAATGTTGGAGTAACTTGGTTGCCCCTTCCTTCCGACTGTGTCTGCTCGATATTAAGACAAAAAAAGGAATCTACCGGAAGGCTTGATCCTATCAGTATTGAAGACACTAGGAGAGGTAGTATCTGCTTACCAAATTCAGGATCATGCACAGGATTCAGAAGAATGGTTCCAGTTACACTAGTCGATGTTGCTGGGCTAGTTCCCGGCGCGCACGAGGGTAGAGGGAGGGGAAATCAGTTCCTGTCTGATCTTTCAAGATGCGATGCTTTGATTCAGATTGTTGATGTATCGGGCTCAACAGATTTAGAAGGAAATCCCGTAGGTTCTGGGGGCTCAAAACCAATTGAAGAACACAAGTTCCTCCTGAGAGAATTAGATTCTTGGATTTCCGGAATAATACATAATGGCTGGGAAAGAGCATCTAGAAGGGCTCAAGCAGAAGGTGAAAGCGCAATCCGAGACCATCTGATTAGCAGACTTACCGGAATTGGGGCCAATGAATCTCACATAGCTTCAGGATTACTAGATATTGATGGTAAATTGACTAATCCATCGGATTACAGTAATTGGGGACATGGGGAAATAATGACTATTTCATCTTCCATCAGAAAGTCATTGTTTCCTATTTCAGTTATAGCAAATAAGGCAGATATTATCCTTAATGATGGAGGGGAACTTAGATCCGAAGTAGAATCAAATGGAGGGAAAGTGGTTTACACTAGCGCGGAGGCAGAACTCGCCCTCCGTAGAGCTTCTTCATCAGGCTTAATAGCATATAATCCAGAAAAATCTGAATTCCAACTGACAGACCTTGGGCAACAAAAACTTTCCAATCAACAAAGACTTGCTTTGGACTCTATTTCAGAATCACTATCCTCTTGGGAAGGTGGTGGATTGGTTGGCCTAATCACTGAAGTTGTCTTCAGTCAGCTTTCTAGGATTGTTGCATACCCAGTCCAAGACGATACAAGATGGGTTGATAGCGATGGAAAAACTCTCCCGGACGCAATTCTTGTTCCTAAGGGAACCACAGCTAAGGGTTTGGCATTCATTGTTCACACAGATCTAGGAGAAGGTTTTGTTAGAGCTATAGATGGCAAATCAGGAATGGTAATAGGTGCAGACCATGAACTAAAAGACGGAGATATTGTTAGTATTCAGTCAAAGTCATAGTTATGGTTGATCACTTATCAAAATGGTGAAAAAAACTGCCGTCCATGTTATATCGAACTCCTCATCATTATCAATAAGCCCTCCAGCAATTGGCGCAGTATCGATACTTGCAGTAATTTCTAGTATCCATGAACCTCTTCCCTTCCCTCCATCATCCCACCTTTCTCTAATTTCACCCTCACTCATTTCTTCTTCGGTATATTCGGAACCAGTATAATTCTCTATTATATCCCACCTAATACTGAAACCGCCACCTCCTCCGCCCGCACAATCTCCCTCAGCATTCTTATCCTCTACTCCTTCTACACCGCTAAGGTCACTCTGACCTTCAGCACTGTCAGTAAATCCCGGACCTGGATCGTCATTATCGACGCAGCTGACTTCTATCTCAACATAACCTAAGTTAACCTCGTCCTCAAGAATTATATCGAAAAACGAATCATACGTTTCTCCGTCTGAAAGTACAACACTTTCGCTTAGGGTGTTCTCACTTTCCTCGAAAATCACCTGTAGCGATCCACTTTGACCAGAGCTCCCTCCGATCGAAACTTCATCACCAATCAAAGAAGGTAGGGCTTGGAAATATATTGGGAATGCAACAAGGAAAATAACCGTCCCAGCCAGAGTCTTTACTTTCTGAGGGGTGTCAACTAGATCTTGAAAGTCCATGGGTTTCTCGCTCTTCGATTTCCGACCCACCTATCAAATAAACTCACTTAATAGTCTGAGTTAGCTATAATCAACTATCTATTGTGCTTTCCCAATTTGATATTTCAACTCCCTCTCTTGCGAAGGAAACTCTAGATTTTTTGAATTCTGGTAGCAGATATCCGATCACTGATCTTTCCCAAAATGACCATCTCCAAGGACACCTGGGTTGATAGCTAGCCCATTCTTTCAGGAATGAAGCCCATTTCTCTCCCTCAAACCATTCAGGAATCCTAAATGATACGAAAGAAATTCTTCCCGCTGAACCCGGAACATAACTCCATGAACGAATTGAAAGGCCTTCCGCCTCGCCATCTTCAACCTTTAATCCAAGAACTCTGGCTCTTTTAGCTAGAGGTACAATAATTGCCCATCTTTGAACAAAAGTGGTCTCTTCGAACCTATTCATCCTCCACCCCTTTTTCTCACCTATAACTCTCAAGGATCTGATTGCTTCAGTTGGCACTATACTCACTGGAATCTCAAGCATCCGCTCCATCAGTATCACCCCATCCTCGAGGCCCTCGCCCATAGCGGCTTCGCGTCATTCATTTCATTTGTTGATTCAGCCGAACAGAGATCCTAGACCTTCGAAGCCACCCGCTTCTTCTTCGGGTTCCTCTGCGACCTCTTCCTCTACTGGGGCAGCCTCACTGGAAGCTCCTCCGGAAGATGCAGAAGGAGCAGCCGACGCCACTGGGGCAGCGACTGCGGTCGCCATGGCCTCATCGATGTCTACAGAGCCTAGAGAGGCAACTAGGGACTTCACTCGAGCCCCGTCAGCCTCGACTCCAGCAGCCTTCAGCACTGAGCTGACAGCCTTGTCATCGATGTCCTGTCCTGCGGAATGCAACAACATTGCAGCATACACATATTCCATTTCATTCACCTTTTTTATCCGAAGAGATCGCCGAGTCCACCGAACCCTGCGTCCTCATCTTCTTCCTCGTTTTCAGGCTCCTCCTCGGAACCTTCAGTTTCCGTCACCTCGGATGGGGCGACTTCATTACTCTCTGCAACTGCTCCTAAAGCAGCAATTAGCTCTTCATCGAGAGCTGAGGAATCTAATTGTCCAGCAATAGACATTGCTTGCATACTAGCCTTGGAAAGAATAATTTGTGCTGTATCGTCATTGAATATTCCGGCCTCAACTGCCACAGATAATGCCTCTCCTGATGCCTTTGAAATTAATGTAGGAGTCGTTACATCCGAGAACCACCCCATATTACAAGCCAGGTTAAATGATCCAGATGTGGCGGAAATAATATCACTTCTCAATCCATCAATGTCTAGATTCAAATCCGATGAGTCGAAGATATGCCCTTCTTCGATTGCACCGGTTAGAATTAGACCGATTTCAATTGGATTTATTCCAAGCTTAGCAAGCATTATTCCCAGATCTGCAGATATCTCATCTCCCTTTGAGAACGTAGTTGCTCTCTGAATGGCTACCTTGCCCTTGTCTATTTTTGCGGGAATTCCGACCGCATTGAACTCCCCAACAATTGGACCCGGACCGAACTCTGTTGGACCTGCAGGAATTGTGACATCTTCTGGAAAGGTCTCTCCGGCCTTTGCTGCTCGTCCTTGCCTTGTCTTCTCCAACTCACCAAAGATCTCGAATGCATTCATTGAATTGCTATGAACTACACAGGGTTGGTTGGCCCCCTGAAGTAATGTTTCCAATTCCTCCGACGGCCTTCCAGCCTCTGACCAAGCAATTCTCATCAACGATTTCTTCGCCATAGTGATGGACATTCTTTCTCTGAGACTATTCCTCATGTCAATCATATTGCTTGCAGGGACTCCAGAAACATCCACGATAGCAACCACTCCGTCGCTATTGAAGACCTCAGTCAGTTCGGAAACCCTTTCTTTCTTCCATCCAGCAACCTTTGGGATCAAAGAATCACCTCAACTCTAATCGAAGGTCCCATTGATGTTTTGACGTAACAAGAGCGAATATTACCTGCCCCTCTCTCCAACTTACCAGTTACCCTTTCCCATATTGCGATTGCGTTGGAAGCCAGATCGTCAATCCCCTGTTCCCTAGATCCCAATGCAGTATGAAATGTCACTTTGTCTCTTGACCTAACTATTGCCGTATCTTTTAGTCCAGAAGCCAGAGTCGAAGGATCCAGGGTTGGAGGAACCGGTCGAGGCATCTTTCCTCTAGGTCCTAAAACTCCTCCTAGGAATCTTCCTACCGTACCCATGTGTGGTATCTCAGATAAGAAGAAATCATACTGCTTAGCGACTTTTCTTGCCTTCTGTTTGTTTCCACCAAGATCTTCAATAGTTGATGGGTCAATCACATCTAGGCCTCCAGCCTTTGCCTTTGCTGCCATTTCTCCTCCTGCAAACATGGCGATCTTGACTGGCTTTCCCCTTCCCGAGGGGAGCCTAACTTCTTCCTGAATCCTATTTGTCGGTATCTTTAGATCTACATCTTTAATCGTGAAAGAAATCTCAATAGATTCGACAAAGCTCCTATCTGGAGCTTCATCGATAGCTTGTTGAATCGCTGTCTGTAAATTTTCTTTCATTTTTCCCACCTCTGCGGTCAACGAGGCTTACCTCTCCCGCAATTCGTGAAGCTCTAACTGAAATGCTCGTTAAACACTCCCTCGCTCATATCCTTCAGAGCGACTTTTGGCTCTCTGCCTTCTACTCTTACTCTCATGGCCACGCATGTACCCATAACCTCTCTGCAACGGGCATACAGAGTTTTCCCGGTTAGACGGTCTTTTTGATCCTCTGCAATACTCTTTACCTGATCCATTGATAGATTCTCAGTAGAAGCTTCCCATGATCCATTGCACTTATTCTTCCCAAGGGTTTGTAGTACCTTGTGAGGGGTTTCATTACGTGCAGACATGGGGATAATCACCTTTCGCGGAACCGGCCGACCTACTCTCCCTATATGAATAATGATGCAACCAAAAAAACAGCCTTTGTTGAATCACTCTACTCTCTGGGTAACTCTAACCTGATCCGCTCTCACCGTCAAAGCTACTGGTACAGCTGCTTCGAAGAGCTCTACCGTGACCTCTTCTTTGGATTCGGCTACCACTGTTACTCTGGCGGCTTGTCCTCTGAACGCGCCTCCAGAAATCTCTACGATACAACCTTCTTCTATGCCAGTTGTAGCTGCCTTAGGCTCAAGATATGGCAGAACATCTTCAAGAGGAGCCTCGCCATCCAGAACTTTGCTACAATTTTTAAGGGGGGTAACTCCTACTCCTACTCTCCCAATCAGTTTCTGGACATGATGCATAGCACTAGCCTCAACGAAAATAAATCCCTTCATATAATGAGGACTCAAAACTCCGAAAATCTTGTCTTGTATGTCCTTCAGTGAACCTGTTCCTGAAAGTCTAGCTCTAATCTCTGCTGCTACATTCTGCTCCTGCCCGATTGAGGTTTTCAGGATGTAAAGATACGATGCCACGTCTCCATACATCTCTTTTAGTTGGGGTGTCGAGTAGTCTTTTGCCTGTATTGCCCCCGGATCAACCCACTCGAAGCTCTTGTAGATTGCACCCGGGCTAACCTCCACTTCCTCGGTAATGAAGAGAATTGGCGTAACATCGTTAAGACGATTTCCATAAGCTAACCCCCTTGCCATGTCTGTACGAACAATCTGCAATTTTTCAGAAATAATTCCAGTACACTCTGTTATTCTAGCCACAAGAGATTCATAGTCACCAGGATCTCCTACACCGTAAATACCATCCCAAGCTCCAGGAAAGTCTGCTACCTCATCTGCACGCTGCATCAGAAGAACTCTTTCCCCGCTTCGGATGTATATTGTAAATGCCTCAGACAAGATCTCACCCTACCCCACTAGCCAACTGAAGAAAGGAGGAAAAACGTTGACCATAAGAGCCAGAATAACGAAACCAATTGCACCGAGAACGAACATCCCAATCCCACAAACAATTACAGTCTGCCGAAACTCCTGTTTTGAGGGCTTTTTTGCCATCTTTAGAATCCTCGCATAGGAACCAGTCTGAAGGCCCTTGACTCTGCCTTCAATTTCATCCTGCCAGGACTGCGCTATCTCTTCAATTGGACCAACCTTCGAGTTCTCAACAGCCATACTAACACCTAGGAGCACCTCGGCGACCTACAGATTCCATTTAAGGACGACGGGAAGTGAGCTGAAGAGAAAACTACTAAAAAATCAAAACTAACTTACGAATTCTACGGTTCTATTCCTTAGATTCCTCATTTGAGTATGGAGAGAAGCCCCATGAATCTGCTCGCTCTTCACACCGGTTAGTACCAGGAGAACTCTGATGTCATTACCCATGGAATCATCTGTCGTTACCCCCCAAATCATTCTTGCATATGGATTAATACTCTCTCGAATAATTTTCGCACACTGCTCAGCCTCGCCTAGAGTAAGTCCAGGCCCACCAACAACGTTTACCAGCGCGCCTCTGGCATCTGAAATGTCTATATCTAGCAGTGGGGACTCTAAGGCCTCCAAAGTTGCCTTCTCGGCCCCCTCTTCGGCGGTTGCCTCACCAAGCCCAATCATTGCGACCCCTCCACCATTCTCCATTACAGAACGTAGATCTTGGAAGTCCAAATTAACAACTCCTTCTTTGGCAATCATTTCGGAAACCCCCGAAATACTTCTCATCAATAGTTCATCGGCTACTCTGAAAGCAGCGTCAAGAGGCAGATCTCTAACTCCTTCTACTTCTAGAAGCCTCTCATTTGGAAGAACAATTACAGTGTCACACACTTCCCTTAGACGTTCTAGACCCCACTCGGCATTTTGCCTCCTAACTGCCCCTTCCGAAACAAAAGGATAGCTTACTACAGCAATAGTAAGAGCCTCAGAAGCTTTAGCGAGCCTAGCGACGACATGGGCACTTCCAGTACCAGTTCCGCCGCCTAGGCCCGCGGTGATGAAAGCTAGATCGCACTTCTCCACCTCATTCTTCAGCACACGTTCAGACTCATATGCCGCTTGCTCTCCTTTCTCTGGGTCGCCCCCCGCCCCCCTGCCTCGGGCGGACCGACCAATCAGAACCTTGTTCTCCACATTAACTCTCAACAGATGCTGAGCGTCGGTGTTTACTGCCATCCCCTTGACATACTCTCCGTCGAACAAGCCCTCATGCTCCAATCGGGCGACCGTATTCGATCCACACCCACCGCATCCGAAAACTCTAATTTTCGGTTGCAGTGACTTCAGAAGATTTTCTAGATCAGGTGCTTCATCCAATTCAGACGGTTTAGATACCTGATCTCCCTCTTCTTGGAGTTCTAGAACTCTTTCGATAAGATGCTTCACGAGCGTTAGGCGTGTTGAATAGAGGATAACCATTGCCCCACAAAATACTTCTTAGACATCGGTTTCTAACCTTTTTTTTTACTGCCATTAGGACAATAGTCCATTTCTTGTTTTCACGAATCTGACCAGAAACGTATATGCTCCACCCCATGCAGAGATAGCTAGTGCCGCAGTCATCCCGTTCAAGTGACTGTTTCCAAGAAGAATCCACTCCCCTATCTCATTGGTCTGGATACTACCAAGTCCGGCATGGGCCTGCCATGAAACTGAAATTAGTGCGACCAAAGTGAGGACCATCCTATCCGCTCTCGAGAAACCTCCATAGATTCTATTGAGTCCTACTGATTGGGCTTGTGTCCCCATGTAGGAACCGAATAGTGTTAGTAGTCCAGCCAAATATCCAGAGCTTGGAGAATCCACGAAGCTAGTATTCAGTCCTATTGCTACAAGAATACCAACATCTACCACTCTATCGATTGTGTGGTCAAGAAAATCTCCATACGGCCCATCTGTACCTTGATGTCTTGCTAGAGCCCCGTCTAACCCATCCAATACTCCCGCTATCAAGATTAGAATTACTCCAACTATTATTCCCAATGCCCCGGCACTATCATCCCCCGCATTCATTAACAGGTAGAAAGCAACCAGAGAAACCACCAAACTAGTCCATGTAAGAAAACTAGGATCAACACCCTCCATTCTTAACACAAGTGGATTGATTATTTTGGTCCACTTGTCCCGCATTTTCTCGAACACGTTATTTCTCCCCCTTGCTTATCCAATCGATTGGATCGAGCGGTCTATTAGGCTTGCATCCATCTTCAATCCAATTCAGGATGGACTTCGCTATCGACACAGTCGACTGACTTGAACTATCAAATTCAATCATGGGAATGGCGTCATTAATCTCATTCCATGCACCACCGATAATCTCCCAATCGACGTTTTCCAAAATCTTACCATCAGAATATCCTCTGGCAGACAGTCTTTCTTTGAGAATTTCAGGAGCACATCTCAGAACAACTAGACAGTCTACTGGAAGAAAGTGGGATAGATGACCATCAATAACTAATTTCGCTTTGGGCGCATCAGTCCATTCTGAATCAAGATGTGAAACAAGCCCCTCCACATCGATTGCTCTGGCTCCATCACAGGGGTCAACATCACCAATACATCCGTATTTTTCCGCAATCATTTCCACAGATTCAACAGAGAAACCGTACTCGACAAGAAGAGATGAGATCGTTGTCTTGCCCACACCGGGTGATCCGGTCAAGCCTACTCTCACGCACCCATTCATGTGACTTCCAGACCTAATGTTGACAAGAATTCTCCGTGAAATTGCGTAACATTGACCTAGAACACGGGTTTCGGTCAGTACAATGAGAGAAAATATTAGTTGGATTAGAGCAATGCATCCTCGAGACAGTGCTTTGAATATTTTATTAATTGCAGTCCCATTTACAATATATTTCAGATATATCGATGAGAACTCAACTTTGGCATTCTTCTCTTCTTTGGTAGCCATTATGCCTCTAGCATTTCTGATGGGACGGGCAACCGAGGAAATTGCCCTTAGAACCTCAGAGTCACTGGGGGGCCTATTGAATGCGACATTTGGTAATGCTGCTGAAATGATAATTGCTATTCTGCTGATTTTCAAAGCGTACCAGGAGACCGATCCTGAGGTTGAGATGTTCTATGTTCATCTGGTTCAAGCGAGCTTGATAGGTAGTATTCTGGGTAACTTATTACTCGTAATGGGACTGGCTTTTGTTTGGGGGGGCATTCATCATTCTGAGCAGAGATACTCAGAAACCCAAGTCAGCTCAAACGGCTCACTCCTGCTCCTTTCAATGATCGTGTTGGTAATACCCACAGTGTTTCACTCAACCGTTGGTGGAGAGGATGGAGATATCGGAGTTAAGCATTTGAGCCATATTGCTGCTATAATACTCCTATTGATTTACGGGCTTTTCTTGCTCTTCCAATTCAGAACGCATGTTCATCTTTTTGCAACTGAAGGAAGCCATCATGAGAATCCGGAGATGACTCAAAGGGATGCAGGAATCCTCCTTTTAGTCGCAACCATTTTGGTTTCATGGATGGCTGAGATTTTGGTACACTCAGTTGAGTCAGCAGCTGAAGATGTTGGTCTACCACACTTATTTATTGGCATTATCCTATTGCCCCTATTTGGAAACGCCGCAGAACACTTCACTGCGGTCACAGTAGCTGGAAAAAATAAGATGGATCTCTCCTTCGCAATTTCTATGGGGTCATCTACCCAGATTGCGGTTTTCGTCGCACCTATTATGGTCATTTTTTCTTGGATGCTCGACGTCCCCCTGACATTTGAATTTGGGATGTTAGAAACTGTCTCCGCCTTTCTAGCCGTATTAATTGTAAACTCGATCGCTTCTGATGGTAAGTCTAATTGGCTAGAAGGGGCGATGCTCCTAGCGTCATACTCAGTTCTTGGGGCTGCGTTCCTCTTTTACCCATAGATCGAGTCACTTTGACTACTTTCTAGATTTCTTCATAGTATCTTAGAACAGCGTCTTCAAGATCATTTGACACTATTTCTTCGTCTATAGAAAGTGTAACTCCATCCCTGCGAATAGCCTCCCCGTCAACAAACATATCTAGTACTTTAGATCCAGAGTAAATTAGGTTAGCTAGCACTCTTCTTCCACCCCTTCCCAGGGGCCTCATTCTGATATCGGTTAAATCCCAAGTAATCCAATCTAGTGAATCCTTTGTGGCAAGACTCCATGTTTCCTCAGGACCTAGAATTCTAGCATCCCAGTGATCGTGCCTTTGGACAATACTTGCGGCTTTAGCCTCACTTCTCATATCCAGAGAATTATTACTGGCTGCACCATCTGTACCAAGCCTCACATCAACGCCAGCATCTTTCATCGCAGGATAGGACATAGTACCTCCACAGGCCAACTTTTGATTACTTGTTGGGCAGTGTACCGCATGTGCTCCACGTTCAGCCAGAATCCTCATTTCTTTCTTGGTCACCCAACCACAATGAGCACAAACAGTTCCTTCAGTGAAATAATCGATACTGTCGAGGTATTCTATTGGATACATCCCATGCTCCTTATGGCAATCAGCGACTTCCTTTCTGGTCTCAGAAGTATGAATACTGAGGGTGCATCCGGTTTTTCTTGAGAGCTCTGAAGCTTTCATTAGTGTCTCCTCTGAACACGTGTAAACCGAATGAGTTCCAATTCCGTATTCTACCCTTTTCGTCCTTCGTGAATCTTCTGATAGCAGTTTCTCGATCCTCTTTAGTGCCTGTCCAGCACCCTTGGGATATGATGGAGTTGGAAAATCTGTAATGGGGCCGCATACCTTGGCCCTGATGCCGCTTTCTTCGATTACTTTCCCAACAGTCTCAGGATGATAGTACATATCACACGCGAATGTTGTTCCAGTAGCAATCATTTCTGCAGCTGCAGCCCTAGTCCCAATCTCCACGAATTCTTCTGTCAGCCCCTTCTCGACTGGGAAGATTGAGGTATTCAGCCATTCCATTAGTGGAAGACCTTCTCCCATCGACTTGTTTAGAATCATTGCCATATGAGTATGCCAGTTCTGTAGAGATCTAGTAATTACCCGTGAAGAACCATCGATAACTTCAACGACGTCCTCATCACCTCTACTTTCTGAGAAAGAACCATCAGAATGCAAGATGAAATCTCCAGATTGAATCATTCCTGAGCCATCAATTAATCTCGACTTCTCTATTCTTCTGTCTCCGATTGACATAACTCATTTCGCCCCGACTATTTGCAAAGTGCCCTAAGTCTGCTAATCCTTGCTCCGTCCAGATTATGCATCCAGGCCTCTACAATATCTCCAGGCCTCATTGGGCTGACCCCCTCTGGTGTACCCGTCCAAACAAGATCGCCCGGTTCAAGATCGTACCAATCCTTGAGATGTTCCAGAAGATCGTCCACAGTGTGCACCATAAGTTCAGTTGACGCTTCCTGTTTTATTTGACCATTTATCGAAAGACCAATCTTGACCGGCCTTTCGTCCCATTTTGCCCATGTGCCAAGAACTCCGGATCCTCTGAAACCTTTGCCCTCCAACCAAGGCCAACCTTCCCTTTTTGCCATAGTCTGACGGGTCCTATTTGTCGTGTCAATCCCCACGCACATCTCTACAGGTGTAAGATCCTCTCCCAATCTGAACACCATCTCTACTTCGTGGTCTATGTGCTCATCCGGCTCAAGAAGTGTCACAACATTCTCTCCAGCATCGGTTGCCTCTACCATCGCTGAAGGGGGCATAAGGAAGAACCTCGGATAATCCGTCACTTCCCCTAGTATCTCCTTCGCATGTCCAGCATAGTTCCTGAAAACAGCCCAGCCGACTCCCATGGACGACCTAGTCAGGTATCAATCATTAGAACATCGGTCCGTACTCCTCACTCATCAGGTTGAAGGATGATGCCTCCCGGACACCCTATGTGACGGAGGACCCATACAGCACACTCGATGTGTCCAAGGATGCTTCTGATGCAGAGATAAAGAGGGCATACAGGAAATTAGCTAGACAGTATCACCCTGATCGAAATCCGGGAGATGAGGCTGCAGAAGAGAGGTTCAAGTCCATTCAATCTGCATACGAAAAGATCGGGACCTCGGAAGGAAGAACCGAGTATGACCAGCAGAAGAGAATGGAAGAGATGTTCCAAGGAGGTAGAAGGCGAGCTCCATTCGGAGGAGGTGTGGATATCGGTGATATTTTTTCTCAGTTCATGGGAGGTAGGGGAGCCCAACAGCCCAGCCCAGGATTCAGGTTCGATAACTCGAATCATAGTCCTAGAGAATCAAAGAAGACTAGTAAGGGAGCAGATATCGAGGCTGGTTTGGACATTTCACTGGAGCAGGCATTGAGCGGGACTGAGGTTAAATTCAGCCATAGGAGGATGAGAAGGTGCTCAGATTGCGATGGTTCCAGCTTCGGTACTTCCAGGAGATGCTCATTGTGTGCCGGATCAGGAGTTCAGACGAAAGGAAGCACCATTACAGTCAGGGTTCCGAAGGGCGCTGAACAGGGACATCTTCTCCGCTTGAGGGGAATGGGACACGAGCATCCGGAGGGAGAGTCCGGAGATCTCCTGATCACAGTACGCCTAGATGCTGAGGAGGGTCGAAGGTGGGAGGAAGGACGCTTGATTCAAGAAGTGAGCATTCCATACTCTATGCTGTCATTGGGGGGAAAAGTCAGGATAACCACGCCTTCTGGGCAAAGGCTCCAGATCGAGATTCCCAAGGGAACCAGGATAGGCGACAGGAGGCGTTTGCAGGGGCACGGCCATGCTGGTGGAGCACTCGACGTCGAATTCACACTCTCTGAGCCAGAGGAGATGTCAGAAGCTCAGTTCGAGGTACTCAAAAGTCTCAGAGATGTCGGGTTGTAGCTATACAATCAGTCAAATAATGAGATTCTCGGGGCGATCTGTGAGAAGTTTCGAAGGCATGGCAGACTTTCTTATCCCCCGAAGGAAAAAGGTACACTTCCTAGTTTTGGTAGTTTCAGTACTAATGATCCCTGGTATCATTGCCTCCTTCGAACCAATAGACATAGAGTCCTACGAAATGGAATCTCCTGAGTTGGATGCGAATCAGGTTCTCCGTGACGAGTTCACTGCCGCTGGAAATATCTGGGGTTTTGGGATCTTTGTCCGAGACCCTTCCTACGTCGGTGATCCGGACTCGGATGTAGATATGATCGCCGAGTATCCTGGAGTTGGAGGGGGCATCACAGATCCTGAGGGCGGTATCCTGAATCTCTCTATACTGAGGGAAATTGACACTGACGCAGACATCCTCAGGTCTAGCGAGATCTCCCAGTTCTACCTCCCCTTGGCCTCGGAGATTTCAGGAGATCCTGTCTTCGGAATCCTAGACTTAGCAACAGAATTCAGGACATTCATGGCGAATGAGTCCTCTCTCACCAAACCTAGGATAGACCCATACAAGCTATCTACGACTCTGGACATCGAAGCATCTACTGACCCAGCACCAACTAATTGGAGCGATTGCGGCGAGTTGGAGTGCCTGACCTTTGACGATCCCAACCTAACTCAAGCTCACATCGACTTGGCAGCACACAGAATGGCCAACAATAGCAATGGAGCATTTCTCCGATTTCTGTCTAATGACAGAGCCTTCCTTCCAGATGAGAGTGGATTGGTGATTGGGCCAGTGGGCCACAGTATTTCCGAGAACGGCTCGCTGATTTCAGACACCTGGGAGCGGGGAAGATGGTCGGCATCGGCCGCATGGCTGATAGTGAACTTCGATCGCGATGAGATGCAGAGAAACGGCTGGACCTTCACTTGGAAGAATGCAACCTCGCAGTTCGGCTATGAGAGGAACGGACTCGAGCTCGAGACTAACCCTGTCAGGAACTCGGTGGACTTCTGCAGGGAGAGGGAGGCGCAAGGTCAGAAGCTATGCTCCGTTGAGTGGCTATACCTCTCTCTCGAGGAGGACCTCCGTGAGTCCGACGAATCAATCGTATCCCTGATGTTCGCGGAGGCCATCAATGTTGAAATAAATCGAGAGCTCCTCTCCAGCGCTCACCTACTTCTTCTGATGGGACTATCGATTATGGTCTTGCTATGGGCTAGCCTACGTAGAGTGTCCGATGTTGCAATCGTGAGCACAAGCTTGGCTCTGTCATTGGTATGGATGTATGGACTAATAGGTTGGTGTATAGTTCTAGGTAAAGCCACTGGCAACGAGTTCATCTTCAGGTCGCAGTTTTCCAATCTTCTCCCGATTCTCATCCTAGCTTTGGAAATCGACGACAGCCTCCACAGCCTTCACAGATACAAGGAAGAGCGTAGGTCAGGGGCGTCATCGGAACAGGCAGTGCACAAGGCAATCAGCAAAGTTGGACTAGCAATCATGCTCACTTCCGTCACTACTATCGTAGCATTCATGGCTAACATGACCTCCAGCATAGCCGCCCTCAGGTCATTTGGTATAGAGGCCGGAATCGGAGTATTTTGCGCCTTTTTCCTGACGGGACTCTGGGTTCCTCTGACTAGACTCGACATCGACAACTGGCTAGAGTCTAGAGGAAGGCTAGATGAAGAGCCAGTGGATATAGTTCACATGATACCGAGCTCTTGGCTATCCTCCCTAGCATCCCAGTCGGCTAGATACGCACCAGTGGTCCTTCTTGTCTCGCTGATACTAACTGCGTTAGCTGCTCCGATAATGCTCTCCTTGGAGGGTGACTTCCAAGTGGAGGACTTCGTGGAGGAGGACTCCGACTTGGCAGTAGGTGTAGGCATGATCAATGAACGCTTCAGCGATGAGGGAGAGCCTGCTTACGTCCTTGTGGAGGGTAACATCACCAATCCCCTTGTGATTAAGGCGATAGAGGATGTTCGCAGAAACATGAACTCTCATGGGCCAGGAGACCCCGACCAGATATCTAGAATGCCAAACGGAGACGTGGAGCTGTTGGGAATAGATCTACTGCTTTGGTATACTAGAGCAGCGATGGCTTGGAACCAGACCCAGTTCGAGGACGCGGGTTGGGATTTCACTTCTGCTAACGGAGGAATCGATTGTGAGACAGTCAACATCCCCAACAGGGATATGGAATTCATCTACGTCCCGATTGTAGAGGACAGTCGGTGTCTTTCCTTCCTATACGGATTCATGTTAACGAGGGGCGTTCCAGCAAGTGGAGGATACCCCTCCCTGTCGCCCAGTATAGTTGGAGAGTTCCTACAGGTAGAAGGCAATCTGGATTTTGGTAGCCCATGGATGACAGAATCTGGAGAAGTTCCTAGATACCCACGGACTGCAATGAGGTACGGAATCTCCAGCCCAGAGCAGTTCTCATTGGTGGAGCCCGCACTGGAGCAGTTGGAGGCAGATCTCTCTCCCCTCCAAAACCTCTCACAGACTCACAATCGAGTGAGGGGGGACTTGGATACGGCCTTCCTTAACGCAGACTATCCGGTGACATGGGCCATCCCAACCGGAGAGCCAGTGATTCGCTTCGTAGCTGCGGACTCGATGCAAGATGATCTTCAGGACACCCTGCTGCTGGGCCTAGTCTTCTGTATAATGGCACTATGGTGGGGCTTTCGAGAGGAGTCCCCATTCTCCGAGAGAATGCGTGAGCTTTCTCAGAACACGGTCCCTACCTCATCTAAAATCGTGATAAACTCCGTGTTGATGGCATCAATCACCTATATCCTCGCAGGGCCTAACTACGCCATAACGTTCGGGCTCATTGCAGTAGCTTGCTCGTTGGTTTGGGGAACGAGGCCCCTCCTATTAGCCACCATCACCTCCGCACCGATTTTTCTGATGATTGTGTGGCTTTATGCTATAGTGGGCCTGACCGGCTATGGGCTCAATATGGTTACCGTTTCAATAGCCGCAATCTCCCTAGGTGTGGGTATTGACTACGTAATCCACGTCATTGAGCGATTCCGAGAGGAGATGGAGAAGGGCGTTGGGACGATGAAGTCCATCGAAGCGGTTGGGGGAGCGTCCGGAATCGCTTTGTTCGGATCGGCAGTTTCGGATACAACCGGTTTCGTGATAATCAACCAGTCAGAGATGGGATTCTTCTCCACATTCGGACTATTCTGTGCAGTTATGATCGGCTTGTCTCTGATTGCCAGCCTGATTCTCGCACCAGCAGCGCTCAGGCTCGCTCACCCAGAAGATCCAGCCAGTAGATGAGGGTTAGGCACGACCTTCTACTCCGAGTGTAAGTCAGTCAAAGCTGACAAGTATTCAATATACTCGACTCCCCAGTAAGACCATGACCTACAGGGCCTGTGGTAGTTGCTTCAGTATGGATGTCTATCCCTACTTGGGTTTCGAGACAGGTCGGAAGTACCAGTGCAAGACCTGCGGTATGATATCTCCTTTCGTTGTTGAATTTGAAACATTAGAGGCACTAAAGGCATTCAAGGAGGCCTCGAAATAGCTCCATGGTCCATGTTAGTTTGCTAGTCTCCTAGCGCACTCTTCTAGACTCTCGCCTTCATTTCTTAGGCTCCTAATGTAGTTGGGAATTGATGATTTGGAAAATTCCAGATCTCGCAAATCTCCTATCCACTCCAATTCTGTCTCAGACTTCTCGGAGTCTTCTTGGAATTCATGCACACTCCAAACCGAGCATCCTGACCCATCATCACTCTGAACTTGCTTGAACCATGGGATTAGTTCAGGGTCTCTCGCTAGGTCGTTTCTTTGGACAAATCTCACGATACAGTCATTCTTGACGTAGTTCCATCCTGCATCATCGAGCCAGCTTTCAGCGATAGCGTCTTCAGAACCGTGCTGGAACCAAATTAGTGAGGGGGAGTCATGATTAGTTATTAGGAGCCTTTTGACAGCCTCACGCGCTCTTGCTGGTGCTAGGAATAGAACTACAATCTCTGTGAGAACTCCGTCTTCGATTTTCGGTCTTATTGGATATCCTCCGATGCTGGCACCTGCATCTCTCGGATGGATGGGAATCGGATTCCAACCTCTCTCTGATAGATCTGAAACCGCCGAATTGGCTGATTTTTCGGGATTCACTCCCGCTCCAAGGATATGCACAAATTTAGTTTGTAAAACTAAGTCTTCCAGTCGCTTACAATCACTCATTATCATAACTAAAAACCAGCCCTCTGAATCACCAGAGACCTAAGGTATCCTGCAGTGCTGACTCTAAATCTGGATGAAGGAACTCGTACCCCTCATCTAACAACCTTTTTGGGAGCACTTTCTGACTTTCCAGCGTCAGCTTCACTCCCATCTCTCCGAATAGGATTTTGATTACAAAACCGGGTAATGGGGCGAATGCAGGCCTTCTGAGAACTCTTCCCAGCGCCTTAGCGAAGCCCTTCTGTCTCACGGGATTGGGTGCGGTCAGGTTGTACACTCCTTTGGAGCCGGTTTCCATCAGAAGGTGATGGATGGCGTATATCTCATCATCAAGAGAAATCCATGACATCCACTGTTTTCCATTACCCATTGGCCCTCCCGCTCCCATTTTGAAGGGCATCAGCATCTTCCCCAGAGCGCCACCTGTCCCCGAGAGGACTATGCCCGACCTGAGGTAAACATGCCTGACCTCATCTGGGAGATTTGCAGACGCACCCTCCCAATCTGAACAGACCTCTGGAAGGAACCCCTCACCAACCGCGCTATCCTCGGTCAGCTCCTCATCGCCACGGTCCCCATACCAACCGATTGCACTCGCTACGATGAACACCTCAGGCTTCTTCTCCATCTTTGCTATGGCTTCAGAAAGTAGGCTTGTGCTATTCACCCTGGAGTCCCTGATAGCGCTCTTCCTTTTCTTGCTCCAGCGCTTGTCTCCGATACCCTCTCCTCCGAGATGGATGATAGAGTCGAAGCCCTCCAGAATTCCATCATCCAATTTTCCTGAGTCCGGATCCCAGAAGAGCTCCTTCTTTCCTTCCTCGGGGCTCCTTCTTACTAGCCTCCACACCTCATGTCCCCCAGTATCCAGAAAGGCAACTAATTGCGTACCTATCATTCCAGACGAACCGGCGACCAGGATCCTCCTCCTAGGCAAATCGCCGAACTTCGAATGATGAGCCATGTCTCTTTTTAGCCGCAGTTCTCTTGCTGTAAACATCTGGGAGAGGCGCCTTCTGACTAATCTTCCACCCAGAACCCTGTCGGCTAGGTTTCCTAGTGGGCCGAAGGGGACTTGGTAGCTGACTTCGTCTATGACTTTGGTCTTCCCATCCTCTTCGATTAGGTGATGATCGTGATTCCATGACCAGAATGGGCCCTTGACCATGGTGTCGGAGAAGAAATGGGGAGGCCTGTATCCAGTATGCTCTGCAACCCAAGTCATTTTGATTGGCCCCATGGGGAATCTGAAAACTCTCTGGGAACCAACTTCCAATGAGTCATCTGCCCTGATCTCTTCCGCAACTTCCCACGGAGGCATGAGTCTCCGGAAGGACCCTTCATGTTCGAACCAAGCGAATGTCGACTCCGCATCGGCATCTACTTCTGTTTCATGCTTATACTCGTACATGTTAAAAAACCCAAAATCGTTTATATTTCATATGTTGTTTGAAATCGACCCTTTCTGTACTAACCTAGGCTTGATTTCCATTTCCCCAACGAGGCTTGCTCAAAGTCCTCCGATGTTAGTCTGTATCCCCAGTGTTGTAGAGACTGCCTGACAACAGGACTAATCGTCTCATCATCATAGTCCCCACCCTTCGCTATTATCCTGTTAATGAGATGGTTCCTGAACCTACCCCTTGGGCCTGCAAATGCCTTCCATCTCTTGATCTGTCGCAGGTCATCTTCCGATTTTCTGCCCTTGTAGAATCTACAATACCATTGTACCCATCCGTATGGGTCCTGCTCTACTATCCATCCTTTCTCTTCCCACATTTCCAGAGTGGTCCCGCACTTCACCTTGTACCGATTTCTGCTCTTGTCATACTTCTCGCTGATGAGTAGGCTCTCGTCAATTCCATCCCACCAGTCATTGAATTCTAAGTGCTCATCCCTCAGATTCTTTGAGATTATGGACGAATAAATCGGCCTCCAGTAAAAACCACCAAAGCTACCCTCCGAAAAGATCTCTCTGGGAGTCATATTCGGCTGGAATTCTGGCCAGTCTGCGAATGAAATTACATCCCCAACCTCTCTACTCATAATTTTCCCAACCAGCAACAAGCTCAAATTTATTGTCCTGTGAAGATGATAAAATGATATGATTGGTACTATTGGATAAACAATTAGGGCGGGCAAAATGTCAAGCGACGTACTTACTGTATTGGAGAGGAGTGATGAAGATTGTATAATGCGTTTCGCAGATGGAGCCTCATTCAGACTTAATTACCTGACAATCCGATCAAATTGTCAATGTGCAAATTGTAAACCTCGACAAGTCAATGAACAGAGGAGAATTGAGTTCGAAGAAGAGATAATGAGACTGAGAATTGAGAAACCCAAGGTCACACCAGTGGGGAAATATGGAATTCAACTGGAATGGCCGACTGGATGCTCTAGTGGTATCCATTCTTTCTCCCATCTGAGAAACGTTTGCGAATCGAATGGGGTCAAATTGGAATAACTCCCTCTTACGAAGGAGTCAAATCTCCGACTACCACCCGTTAGTACATCGAAGTAACGGGTATCCCCTTTGCTACGGTGGCGATATTATGGTAAAAGAAGGATCGAAGGATGTTTCAAGACCTGTAGATGAGGAAGATGAGTGGCAACTCTATGCTTCTGCGGGCTATGCATCTTCCGAAGTTATTTCCGAAGATGAATTGGTAGAAGAAAGTGTCACGGAGGAAATATGGTTCGATGGCGATGATTTTGACTTTGAAGGAAATACAGTGAATTGGGACTCTCCTCCTTGCCCAGCACCTCTAGGAATCGCGCACATAATCAAAATCGGGGCCTGTGATTTTTGCCTAAATAGAATCTCTGGAAAAAGATTCCAAGACACACACACTTCACCGGGTTCGATTATCAGACAGGAAGCCTTTGAAAGAGATGAAAAACTAGAATCAAGCATTGTTCAAGATTATTGTCCTCTTTGCGAGGAACTCTTTGAAGACATAGACAACATCGTAGAAAGAGTTTTTCGGACTCTTTCGGAAACCCAATTCTCTACGATGCAATTCGGAATCCATCTTCCAAAAGACCTAATTCAAGAAGAAGACAGAATTAGAAGTAAGTTCGGAGCCCAAGGATCTTACCCATTGAAAGGCGCAATTGTTGAGGCGATTCACAAAAGGATTAGAGAACTAGATCAACAAATTGTCTTCGTAAAGGAGAAGCCGGATATCATGGTTCTGGTAGATGGGCTAACTCTCAGGGTAGATGTTGATGTGAGGCCGGTTTTTCTCTATGGTAGATATAGAAAGATTTCCAGAGGGATACCCCAGACTCGATGGCCATGCAGAGCATGTCGAGGCCGATCCTTGGGTTGCGAGTCCTGTGAAGGTACTGGTCTTCAATACCCGAACTCTGTTCAGGATTTGATTGGCGAACCGGTTCGAGTAGCACTAGATGCTGAGGACACCTCGTTTCATGGGATGGGCAGAGAAGATATTGACGTAAGGTGCCTTGGATCTGGAAGACCATTCGTATTGGAAATCAAAAGACCAACTAAAAGAGACTTTGACCTAAAAGAACTTATTTCGATGATTAATAGTAACGCAGAAGGGAACGTTGAGATTGATAATCTGGAATGGTGCTCAAAAAAGAAAATCAATGAAGTTAAACAGTCAAGATCAGAGAAGACTTACACTATTAGGTTCAGGCCTCAAAGTATTGATAATTTGGATGAAATAGAAGAAACCTTACTTTCCCTTTCGGGGAAGACAATCGATCAAGAAACCCCCAAGAGAGTATCCCACAGAAGAGCCGCGAAGATTAGGAAAAGGAAGATAATCTCAATCAGTAAGGTTTCAGTGGATGGAGATGAGGTAGAATTGACCTTGAGATGTGAAGCAGGAACCTATGTGAAGGAATTAGTCCATTCTGATGAGGGAAGAACAAAACCTTCCGTTCAAGGTATTCTAGGCGTAGAATGCGAGGTCATCTGGCTCGATGTGGAGGAAATTCATGATTAATGAGATTTTTTTTACATCCGAGTCCTTAAGAATGCTGCACAGGTCGCCCGAATTCGCGAAATGGGGGCATGATAGGTTGGTCACAAGGACAAAGGGCACTCGACAGGGCACTCGAAGCATCCTGAGAAAGAGTAAAACAGAGCGTAGGAGGCTATTTATCGGTAGATCAATGCATCCCTATGAGGAAGGAGACAAGGTAGCTATTGTCCTCGATGGAGCCCAGCAGAAAGGAATGCCACACAGAAGGTTTCAAGGGCGAACAGGAGTAATCGAGAGTTCCCAAGGAAGAGCATATGTGGTTAAAGTGGCCGATGGAAATAAGATGAAGACTGTCATCGCACGACCTGAGCATCTGAAACCAATAGATTAGGTGATACGATTATGGCAAAAAAAGACTTTGTTGACTTCGCTACGGTGAGGGATAGATTGCTTGAGGCAATAGAGAGGAGAGGAGAGATATCTTACGAACAGACAATGGCTCTCCAACACGCAGAATGGAAGGCAAGTGCAAGTGGACACCCCACTGGAGATATTAAGACCGATCCAGCAGTATATGGGGCATTACTCAAAGCCCTAATGGAGAATGAAAAGCTTGAGCAACACCCAGAGGTTTGTTCTAAAATAGCAGAGCTATCTCCACTTACGGTAGCCGATCTGAGGGTAATTATTGCAAGTAAGAGAATTGCTATGGATACGTCCGAGATAGAGGAAATCATCACCGTAATCAGGCAAAACGTACTCTAAGGAGATAGTTGAACTTTCACAAACAACCAAATTCATGACGGAGAGCATATCTGAAAGGATGATAATATGCCTTCGGAAGACACCAGAGATTCCGACAGTGACATACTAGATCGATTTGGAACAGAGTCCAGGATCAGGGTCCTGGACGTCAAGGAGAGGAGGCCTATTGGCCATGAGATACAGTGTATCAGCGAACCGTCTCTGTTCCTCCTCCGGTCAAGGTTGGCAAACTCCGATGAAATCTCAGTTGGAGAGATAATCGAGCTTCCTTCAGAAATCTTAGGGCCATTCTCTGAACTTAGGCTTAAGGATCTTAGCGGTTCATCTCAGCAGGAGTTGGTTTCAGCCATTTCCGACTCAATAAGGTCAGATCCAGAACGACATCTCTCATTTTACAACAGTGCTGGACCAATGTCCTTGAAGTTCCATGCCTTCCAACTATTGCCTGGAATTGGTAATTCAAAGGCTATTCAAATGGTCCAGAAGAGAGGACAAATTGGATGGAGCACCTTCGAGGAGGTTGACGATGCTTGTGGAATAGAATCAGTGAAGCTTCTTTCAGAGAGATATCTTAAGGAGATGGAAGATGTAGCCCAAACTCCCCGCTTACTTGATTTGCTAGTCCGTAAAGAGAAGTGACATGGATAATCTATCTGATCTTGATACTCGCCTCTTGGTCGACCTGCTTCTGGACAAAGCAAAACCAAACAAGTCCCTAGGTCAGAATTTTCTGATTGATGACGATGTAATATCACGCTCGGTAGAGATTCCGGAGGAGTTCGACTTCCCACTTTCTGAGGCATCGCATGTCTTAGAGATTGGACCTGGTCCCGGTTCTCTTACCCTTTCTCTTCTTAGAAAGGGAGCAAGAGTCTCTGCGATAGAGATAGATAATAATTCAATCGAACATCTTGAAAGGGTATTTGGCGATAGAGGATGTAACCTATCAATCATAGAATCTGATGCGGTGTCCGTGGATTGGCCATCAGGAATCACTCATGTCATATCCAATCTTCCATATCAGGCTTCAAGTCCAATAATTGATAGAATAATGCGATATCACTCTAGCTCCTCAATATCACTCTCTGTCCTACTTGTCCAAGAGGAGTTCGCACACAGGATGGCTATGACATCCGCACCCTATGACTTGGGTCCTTTGGGGCTTAATCTTTGGCTAGACTTCGAGATTTATGTTGATAGGAAGGTGCATTCGAACTCATTCAGCCCTTCTCCAAAGGTGAAATCTAGAATGGTAGTGTTGAAGCCAATCTCAAGGCCTGAAGTACTGGGAATCAACAAGAGACTTTTCAGGATTATTACAAAACATTGCTTTTCCAACAGAAGGAAAAAAATGAGAACCCTCTTGTCCGTACCGCCGAATAGGATTTCCAGAGTTTCAGGATGGCACAGGGATAGATGGTCATCTTCAGTATCCAGACTGATTGAATCAGGCTCTACAAATATTAAGCAAGACTGGCTAAATCTTAGACCTGAAAATTTTGAGCCTTCAGACTGGCTCTCAATAACTAGGGAAATAGAAGGAGAATAGCTATTCAATAGCGTTTTGACATCGACTTGATAGAGGCCAACCCCCTCCGAGGTATCAAGCCGGGGCGCTGTGAGACCTCGGACACAGGGAGGGATGTTATGGCAAAGAAGGACACTTATCTCGCTCTACTAAGGAGAGGGATTGATGAGACTACAGCTCAGATTCTAGCCGATGGTGGAATCAAGATTGGAGATCTCAAGAAGTTAGATTCTGATACTCTCATCAATAACTATGGCATAAAGAAAGAAGTTGCAAACTCCGTTTTAGACGCCGTAAAGTCAGGTCCAAGGTCATCCAGTAGACAGAGGTTCCTAGCCGATGTACTATCCGACGATAAGAAGAAGGTAGACAAAATCGAGGAGACTAGGTTCAAGAGGGAGCAGAAGGACATCCACGCGGAATTACAAGAGAAGAAAGAGCAACTCAGACTTGCAAGAGTGGAGTCATTTAGAAACAAGAAACTAGTCATGAATCGCCTTGGAAAGACAATTGAGTTGATTGTCAAACTGGAAAATAATTTAGATGACGAATCCAAGGACGAACAGCGTTCGAAGATTAGGGACCAACTAGAGACAAGAGGACTAGAAGCTGCGAGAGACCATGAAATGTTAGAATTGTCGGGAACGCCCCAAGACATTGTAGATTTCAGGAGGAAGATAGCACCTGTACTGTGTCTTCATGGTTGCCCGCACTGCGGTGAAGAGATGGATCCTAGAGGTAGTAATATTATGGATAATACCTCAGATTTCTCATTCATCTGTTGGGATTGTGAAGAAGAGTTTCATGCCCCAATGGCCCAAGCAGTGATAAAAAAGCTAGAAAACGGTTCCAGAATTAAAATTGACCCGAAGAAGAAGCCCATGCTTCCAGTAATAAAACCACCATTGAAAGAAAAGGTAGGATCAATCACAGACTTGATGATGAGGGATCTTGAAACTGCCGGAGCCTCTGCTGAGGAATTGGAGGCCGCTCTCGAATCAAGCTCCCTGTCTGGAGTACTAATGAGTATAGACGAGTGGATTGATCAGACAATAGCAGCCAAAGGCTACATACAGGCACAAGAAGATCGTGAAGAATTCATTATCGCAACTGGCGCCGGCGCTACCAAGTTCAACAAGTGGATGAAGAAGGCAGGTTTGAGGTTCAACAAGCAGACTGGACGTTGGACAAGGTGGGAGGACCGGTGAATTCCGGATGTCTGACTTCCTAATCTCATTGTCAGTTTCTATAATTGGAATTTCAGTTATGACATGGTGGCTTTTCACAAGAATTTCTGAGAAGCTACGTGAAGTGGAAGAAAGGAAAAAGTAGATTTCAAAACAGGATTAACTGGCAAGCTCACTCATTTACGGCAGCAGTCCATCTTTCTGACTCCGGTACTCCTACGACTTCGATATGACATGCCAGTACTCCCTTCAATCTATTCACCTCGGATCTAAGGCTAATCAAGTCGTCTAAGCAACATGGACAATGAGGATGAATCGGACTGATCCACAGCTCGACAATTCCTGAATCATCGATTTCAACACCTTTGAGGATAGTTGAATCAACAAGTCGCTTTCCATGAGGGGTGAACCTCTTTCTTAGCAGCCTCGCAAGTCCCCTTTGTGTCACTGATGCGCTTGCCATTCAATCACCATTCGGTCAAAATAGGAAGCTCATCCCCTGCTGTTAGGCATTCCATACCATCTGATGTTCTAACCCATGTATCCTCTATCCCAACAGAGCCATCTGAGTATATTACCTTAGGCTCAATAGCCATAGTTACTCCACGATTTAGTGGCCGGGCAAATCCTTTGGCCACAACAGGGGTTTCATCTAATTCCAACCCTACCGAATGTCCAAGGAATCTTGCTTGATCATCCCCCATTCCCATTAGATTGTCCTTGTATCCCATCTCCAAAGAAGACTCAATACCCATATCCCAAGCTTTGGAGCAATCCTCCCCCTTGCCAAGGCTACTTCTGACAATCCTGCCAATCTCTACCATATCTTCCATCCTATCTACCCATTTTTTTGGTAAACTACCCGAGCAAAACATCCTAGTGCAATCAGAAACATACCCTCTATGGACATGGACAATATCAACGAGTACTGGCTCATTTTCCTTTATTTTTGAGAATCCAGCTCCCAATGCTGAGATTGGGCTCCCTCCTGTTCCTCCAAGTGCTGCATCAAAATAAGACGGAACTCCTCCAGATCTTCCAGATGCAATAACCACTCTGTCACAATCCATGGGCCACTTCCTCATTCTTATTCTTCCGCCAAAACCCGCAGATCTACTGGCTTCTTCTGCGATTCCTGCAAGCTCTAATTCACTTTTACCTGGTCCGCCTTCATCACAAATTAGCTGGAACATATTTCGATTAATCCTACCACTCTCTCGAATCATTTCCAGCTCCCAATCTGATTTTTCCTCCCTTGCCATGTAGAGAATTTCAGTACAGTCAGAAGAGACTCCATCTAGGCTATCGCTCATTTTATTTTGTATAAACCTCCATCGAGAAGTTGGAATCTTGCCTTCCTGCATTGATGGAACTGTACTGCATCCTGCTTTAGCTAGACTAGAACTCAGATCCGCCATTCTAGGATGACTTTCGGTGTGATGAGGACAATCACTTCCTCCTGATTCAAACATGGCCCTTCTAACCGACCTCCTAACCCAATGCCTAGTTTCGACCCCAGATCCTTCTGATCCAAGAATTAGTGCTGAATTCTGACGCCCTCCTGTCAACCAGTACAACTCAACTGGATCTTCTATGAAAATTGACTCAATTCCCTCTTTAGCAAGAATTCTAGATACTCTCTTCTGCCTCTCCTCAATTTCTGAGACCGGGACTCTCCAATCCTGATTATCAGGACCCACTAGCGTACTCGGATCCCATTCCATGTATTGGCTTAGGTTGCCATAACAGAAAGCAGTTTTGGATAACACAATCTCC
>MDSZ01183825.1_pt1 | contig 34586 bp, 33 predicted proteins | sample 811201 | NCBI WGS metagenome assembly MDSZ01 (sample SAMN05326647, study PRJNA326480) | marine metagenome | isolation source: seawater | place: Indian Ocean: North | collected 2010
ATCTTTTCATTATGAATATGATTTGCTAATGAATTTAACATAAGAGCTGCTGAATTTTTTTCAGGGAAAAAAGTGTCTGCAACTAATAATATTTTTTTTATTACTTTATCTTCCAAGTATTTTCTTTTATGTAGGGAATGTAACTCATAATTATTTTCATAATTTTCTGAGAAACATTTGTATTTTGAAAATCTGGTATTTGTCTATCAATTGATTTATCAAAATTATTAATAGTTAAAATAATAGATGATAAAATTGAATCTTTATTCAAACCTGTCATGATTAGGACACCATTATCAAAACCCTCAGGTCTTTCATGGGATTTCCTCATTGTAACTGCTGGGAAATTCAAAAAAGATGACTCTTCAGTTATTGTACCACTGTCTGATATCACGCATTTTGAATTTATTTGTAGGGCTAAGTAGTCAAAGAAACCCAAAGGTTTATGAAAATTAATTTTTTTATTTTTAATTAGTTTTTCATGTTTTTTATTATTTTTCAGACGAGCGAGAGTTCTGGGATGTGTAGAGATAAGAATAGGAACTTTAAAATTTTCATAGATTAACTCTATGGATTCTAGAATTTCATTGAGGTTAATTTCATTATCTACATTTTCTTCTCTATGAAAACTAAATAAAAAATAATTATTTTTTTTAATTTTTAAATTATTTAAAATTTTATTTTTGTTAATTTTATTTTTATGTTTCTTTAATATCTCAGGTAAATGGGATCCTGACTTGAAAATTAAGTGTTGGCTTATGCCTTCTCTGATAAGATATCTCCTCGCATGTTCTGTTAATACAAAATTTACGTCGCTCAGGTGGTCTACAATTTTTCTATTGGTCTCTTCTGGTACTAATGGGTCAAAACTTCTATTACCTGCCTCAAAATGAAAAATAGGTATTTTATTTTTTTTTGCAGATATAGCTGCTAAACATGAGTTGGTATCTCCATATATTAAAAATGCATCAGGATTTACCTCTTTAATAATTTTATCTGTTTTTATTAGTATATCAGAAATTGTATTAACTGCTGAGGATGTATCTGCATTAAGAAAATAATCTGGTTTTCTTAAACCTAAATCTTTAAAAAAAATTTCATTTAGTTCATAATCATGATTTTGACCAGTATGGACTAAAATATTTTTAAAATTTTTATCAAAAAGTTTTATTACCTCTGACATTTTAATTATTTCAGGTCTGGTACCAAGAAGAATTAAAATTTTATACATCAATAAATTTCTGCTTTTTTAAAATTTTGATTACACCTTTTTTATCTAATCTATTTGTATTATCAGAATTATAATCTTTAACATGATCTACATTATGATTACCCTTATTAAAATATTTATTATAGTTTAAACCTCTATTATCCATTGGTATTTTATAAAAATTTTTAAGATCTTTTGCTTTTAACATTTCTTCTGAAGATACCAATGATTCATAAGCTTTCTCGCCATGTCTTGTCCCAATATATTTGATAGTTGACTTGCTTTGATAAATATCAATGAGAGCACTTGCTATTGTTGAAATTGTTGCAGCTGGAGACTTCTGAATAAAAATATCACCATTAGAACCATTTTTAAAAGCATGAAGTACTAAATTTACAGAGTCTTCCAAACTCATCAAAAATCTCGTCATATTAGGATTTGTAATTGTAATAGGTTTATTATTTTTAATTTGACTTATAAATAAAGGTATAACCGATCCACGGGAACCCATTACATTGCCATATCTTGTGGCACAAAAATGAGTTTTAGCAGTTTTGCCACCCAATACAGCTTTGGATAGCATACATTTTTCCATAAGTGCCTTAGTCATTCCCATGGCATTGATTGGATAAACAGCTTTATCTGTGCTTAAAATTATTGTTTTTTTTATTTTATACTTAATAGATGCGTTGAGTATATTTTCTGAACCAAGAATATTTGTTTTAACAGCCTCTAGTGGGAAAAATTCACATGAGGGTACTTGCTTTAAAGCTGCAGCATGGAATACATAATCTGCACCGAAAAATACATTTTCTAAAGTCTGATAATCCCTAGTATCTCCTATCCAATATGAAATATTTGATCGCTTATTTAATTCAGATCTTAGATCATCTTGTTTTTTTTCATCTCTACTAAAAATTCTTATTTCTTTTGCATCAATTAGATGATCAGACTTACAAAACGTACTTCCAAATGATCCAGTACCTCCAGTAATGATGATAACTTTATTCTTAAACATTTTTTAGATAATATTTATTTTCTACAATCATTTTATACCATGTTTTTGGCTTATAATCTGTTAATTTTAAGAATTTCGAGATATTTAAAGTTCTATCTATTTTAAAATGATCATCTTTTTTTATATTAATATTTAGATTATACACTTTTTTAAATTTACAAAGTAATTCGTATTTAGAAATTTTGTTTGAGCCAATGTTAATCAAAGATTTTGGAAAGTATAGTCTATTGATAAAATATTTATGTATAATTTTTGCTAACTCTAGAGAGGTTAAACCATTAAAATAAGCATTTTCAAAACCTTTGCAGTTATGTTTAATAGATAAAAACCATTCTAAAAGTCCATTATTAAAAAAGAATTCATGACCAATAGTGGAGGTTCTAATTATAAAACAGTCTCTCATTACTGACTCTGCTATTCTTTTTGATTGTCCATAAAAATCTGTAGAATAATCAAGATCATCTTCCCTATAATCTCCTTTAAGTCCAGAAAAAATACAATCAGTACTTATATGTATCACATAATTTTTTTTTTGTTTAGCTAGATCATTTAGCAACATAGGTAGTCTAATATTCAAATTATAAATTAAACCAATATCTGAATAATTATTATTATGCTTTGTTATTCCTATACAATTTATAATTAAATCATATTGTTTTAGGAAATCTGGATCATCTTCATTAAAATTATATTTTAAAATATTAATAAAAGGAGGTTTATTTAAATTATAGGTTCCATAAACAATTAAATTATTCTTTGATGATAAATACTTGTGTATTGTTGAACCAATAAGACCGCTCGATCCTAAAATTAATACTTTGAGTTTATTTTTTTTATTTATCATTCAAAGATATACTATTTTTTAAAATAGAATTGAAAAGGTGTTTATTTTTTTTTAGCGCATCATTATTTTTTTGGTAATCTAAAACATATAAATAGGCATCTTTACGTCTTTGAGTAATTTCACTATCATCAAGTTTTGACCACTCATTAATCACATCTTCCCATAAATTTTCATCTAAAGGTATTGACTGCAGACCTCGTAATTTGTTTGATTTCCATGGAGTTTTATCACTTACTAGAACAGGGGTACCTGCTTTTAAAGACTCAAAAATAATGTGACCAAAATTTTCACCTAAGGTTGGAAATACAAATAAATCATTTTCTTTGAAAATATTTTGTACTTTTTCGTTAGGAACCTCTTCATTAATGGAAACATTAATATTAGATGATAATTTATTAATTAATTTTAGACAATTATCCCAATAGATATTGTCTTCTTTTGGGCCATATATAGAGAAATTGATTTCAAAATTTATTTTTTGTAAGACACTTAAAATAAAATTTAAATTTTTCATTGGTGAAATGCGTGAAAGGAATACAATTCTTAATGGACCTGGTTTTCTATATGAAGAATTATCTTTATCATTTTTAGATATTAATGATGTTAAATTTGGAGCTATGTAGATGTCATTTGCAATTACATCCATCTCTTTTTTTATATCATTTTCTTCAAAATCACTTGAAGCTTGCCAGTAGAGATTTTGGTAAAGACCGATAGCTTTTGCTAACCATAGAAAACATCTTTTCTTAAAAGACTTTATTTTTAAAGCAGCAATTGAAAATTCACCTCTTGGGGCTATAACACAAGGTTTTTTTTTTGATAATTTAAAATAAATTATGAGTAATGGTAAAATTGAATAATTAAAATTAAAGAAACTATTTAAATAAAGCACATCATATAAGGTTTCATTTAATAATTTTTGGACACCCTTAATATTAATTTTTTTATTTGATGCATAAAATACTTTTGCTTTTCCAACTTTTTGCCAAGTATCTTGTGCTATACCATGATAAGATCTTGTATCTCCAAACTCATGGTTACTACAGATAATCTTAATTTCAAATTCATCACCCAGTTGTTCAACAAAATTTGAAATTGTTCGCACAGGGCCACCAGATCTATAGCTCGGAAGATAATAATTAACAAAACAAAGAATAATTTTTTTATTATTGTCCATATCGATAAATTATAAATGGTTATATTTAGACAATTATTAGCTTTAAACCAAAAAAAGCTAATTAACTCCAATCTGTAACATATTGTATAAATTTACAAGAGCATTATTAACAAATTTATTCTTAAAATTATTGATTTATTTTTTTTCAAAAAAACTATACTTGAAATATTGAAGTTTTTTGATTGATCTATTTAGTTTTAATCCAATTATTTTATAAAAATTATCTGCTCCTATTCCTTTTGAAGGTCTAAGTGTCAATAGGTCTTCTTTCCTTATAATATGTCCTTTTTGTAATTTTTTAGAGGCATAAATGCCTCGACGAAAAGAATACACATGCTTGTTATTTATTTCTGAATTAGTTGGCTTTTTTATAGAAGTACCTTTAAGAGATTTAACTTTTTTTACATATTGAACAAATTTTCCTAACTCTTCTTTAGTTAAAGAAACCTTATGGTCTCTGAAAATTTTGTTTTTTCTATCATCAGTAAAGTGTACTTCAATAATTTCTGCACCCATAGTAACTGCTACTTCAATAGCTAAACTTCCTTCGGTATGGTCAGAATATCCAATTGGAATGTTAAAATTTGATTTATAAGTATTCATTACATTTAAGTTTGCATCTCTTAAAGGTATTGGATACATAGATGAACATTGAAGTAATCCAATTTTTTTTTCTTTAATATAATATGGGTCTTTAGATTGAATGAATTTTAAAGTATTTTTAACATCCTCCATTTTTGCTAATCCAGTTGACAGTATAATGGGCTTGGATGTTTTCAAAAACTTTTCAATCAAAGGATAATTGGTCAAATCTCCTGATCCAATTTTGTATATTGGAATGTACTTATCAATATAAGAAATAGCATTCATATCCCAAACAGAAGCCATAAAATTAATATTTAATTTTTTACATAATTTTGCTAATTGTAGGTACTCTTTTTGTTTTAATTGAAATTTTTTAAAATGTTTATAACGATCAGGATCATACAATTTATTTACAAGTGTCCCACCGGTGTATATTTGAAATTTTACAGCATCTGCACCTGACTCAGCTGCTAAATGTGTTAGGTATTTTGCATATTCAAAATCTCCCTCGTGATTACCACCAATTTCAGCTATAAGATAAATACCATTCTTACCCAAAAAAAAATTTTTTTTCATAAATTTATAATTGTTCCTAATAATATATGTTGATTTATAATAGATACACTATATTGGACAAATAAATAAGCTATACTTTAGCAAAAAATTTATTAAAGTTTTTTTCTGCATTAGATTTAAAAAAATATGATGTCTTAAACTTTTTAGGCCTAAAATTAATCATTTCATTAAAATCTTTATAGTTTTTTATAATATGAACATTTGGATATTTAGTAAGTGGTTTTGTAATTTCCCAACCTGGAACCTTAATTATACCAGTCTTTAGTTCACAAGAATATCCTTCGTATAAAGCTGTAGAAAAAACACCAATTTGGATTGAGTGTTTTTTAAATAGATCATAAATATTTTGAGTACCGTGAACAACCTCTACATTATTCTGGATTTTAAACTTTTTTAAATAACTATTTACTGTTCTTAAATTTTCTTTTGGATGTGCCTTATATGTAAAAAAGAATTTATTATTTTTTGAAAGGATATTTGATACAAAATCAAGTATATACTTTTGTGTAGTTTGTTGAGATAAGATCAATATTTTATTATTTTTTTGTTTATTATATTTCTTAGTATTTATTAAGTTGTACTCAAAATAAGGAGAGCCAAGTGAAAAGATTTTTTTATTATTAATTGGATAATTAGCCTTATCTCTCCAGTAATTACCAAATAAGATTAATTTATTAGGAAAAGATTTTAGACTATCAGTTTTTAAATTAGGAAAATGGTAACCTAAGTGATTTTTATATATGACACCATGTTGTAACTCAATAGTATCTATTTTCAATTCATCAGCAGCATAAATTAAATCTTGATTTTCATATGAATTTACAAGAATGATTTTTTTAAAATTAGATTTAATAAGAAACTTTCTTGCTATTTTGTATGCATTAATTTTATTTTGAACTAATGAAAATATAAAATTATCAAAATCTGAATCTAATAAAAATTGTTTCTTAAAAATTGTTATTAATTTTATTACGTTATTGTTTCTTTTTGTATTTGATATTCCAAAAAATGACAGAATTTTTTTATAAACAATGTAAATATCAAAATTAATTGAATTTTTATCTAAAATAAAATTTTGCCCAGCGCTTTTGTGAAGGACGGTATGTTTTTTTAAAATTTTTTTAATATATCCTGTATAGATATCAATATCATTTATTTTTCTCGGATGTTGAATGATACAAATTTTATTTTTAAGAAGATTTTTTTTTCTAATAATTGATAAAAGATCTTTAATTATATAAAAAAAAATTTTTAAAATTTTATTATAAGAAAAAGAATTTTGTCGATTAAATACATTTTTCTTTCCTACGATATAATAATAAATATTCATTCTTATAAAATGGTAAAATAGAATATTTTCATATTTTAAATCAAACAATTTATTTTCTTTTTCTAATGAAAGTATTTTTTTTACTATATTATCAGTGGACATTAATTAATTTTTAATAAAAAGATTTTTTCAACCTTATAATTATTTATTTTTATTTTTAAATATTTTTTCTAGCTTTATTAAATCGTTTAAATCATTTACTTTTTCTGCACTCTGGTTGTCAATTGTGATTGAAGAGTTTCTTTTACCCAATATTTCATGAAATTTGTTAAAGTATTTTCCACTTACTACATGAATACCACCGGTTTCTCGATAAACATATTCTCTTTCAAGTCGCAAATTTTTATTAGATTTTAGAGGGATTAATCCATCTCCTTTATGTTGATAAAAATTAGAATTTTCTTCCACAACAGAAAGAACACTATCAGCATCAAACAAATAAAGTGTATTGATTGCTTTTTCAAAATAATAATCTTTTCGAAATGGGTACTCACAATTTATAATACTTATAGTATCTAATTTCTTTAAAGAAAATTTTTTGATAACATGACTTACTGTTTTATCAATTAAAGTATTATACATAGCTAAATTTTCTGGTCTCTTGTCATACTTGACTTTATTTTTGTAATTTTTTTTTAAATAATCTAATATTTTATCATTGGGAGTTGATACAATGATCTCTTTAAAAAATTTACTATCCAATATATTTTTTAGTGTGATATCAATCAATGTTGAGTCTGAAAAAGAGTTTAATAATAGAGAACTTTGATCATTGCGTATAGGAACAATAGCAATATGTTTTTTTTGTTTAATTTTATTTAATTTTAAATGTTTTTTGATTATTTCATGCCTAGTTTTATACAATCTCTCTTTATTTTCAGTTAAGTTTTCACCATGCTTTCTATAGTAAAATAGAGGTAAATTAATATTACGAACTTTTTTATGTTTTGATATTTTTATCCATAAATCATATCCATCTTGACAAGAAAAATCGTTTGAATACCCCCCAGCATCTTCTAAGAAACTTTTTCTTATCATTGTACATGCACCATGAGCTGGCTGATCAAGCAAAGATACTTTTTTGAAGTCATGGCGTTTTTCTTCGGCAATTATTGATCCATTTTTATTTACAAGATAATAGTCTGAAAATACTAAACCGATTTCTTCGTCACCTTCAATTTCTTGAACCATAAGCATAAGAGCATTTTCATCTAAAAAATCATCAGCATCTAATCTGACTATATATTTACCCTTGGACATTCTTACAGCTATATTATTGGTAACATTTAAACCTTTATTCTTTTGATAAATAATTTTGATTTTATTGTGGTTTTTATAACCATCTATTATTTCTTTTGAATTATCGGTAGAACCGTCATCAATTATTATCAGTTCAAAATCTTGATATTTTTGATTTATTACTGAGTCAATAGCTTGTTTAATATAATCAGAGTAATTGAAATTAGTAATATAAACAGTGATCAATGGATCTTTGTTTAATCGCTTCCAATTCAATGTTGTTTTAATATTTTTAGGTAAGCTTTTTTGTTTTATTTTCCTGTTAATTTTTAGTAAGTGTGGATTTTCTTCAAAGTAATTGAAAATGTCATCCATCGAATAAGTAAATTCTTTTTTTTTGTTTTTAAAAAAAGTCAACATTTTACTAATTAAGTTATAATCTTCTTGAGTATCCATTGTTAATCTCAATTTTTTATCATGGCGTGGTATTACATCTAAAGAAGCTACTTCAAATTGATCAATGTTATTTGTAACATAAGTTGTTAAATACTCGCTGCCACTACTATCATTAGATATATTAAATATAGTTTTAAGAAGGTCTTTTTGGAATACTTCAGTATCAGTTCCACTTGGTAATCGCTTCGCATCTGTGTATTCAGCATTTTTGACAAGATGATACCTAATTGTTTTTTCTAAATAATTTGGATCTATTAAAATATCATCACCTGTAATCCTTATAATTATGTCATGATCTTCATGATCGTTTACAGCTAGCATCATTCTAGATAGGACATCATCTACTTCGCCCTGATAAATTTTAAAATCAAATTTACTAGCTATATTTATTAATTGATGATCTGTTTCTAAGGTCGTAGTGCAGAAAGCAATTGAGTCAACTATTCCCTTAGTTTTTGCTATAGAAATTCTCTCAAACAGATGTTCAATAGCTGGTTTTTTATTAATTAATTTAATTGCTTTTTGAGGAAGCCTTGAAGACTCCATTCTAGCAACTATTATTGCTAAAACTTTATTTTCTAGTAAATCATTAGTAATAGTTTTTTCTGCTGGAATTGATTTTATCAATTTCTTACCGATAACATTTTCATAAAAAAGAGGGTGAATAAAATTTGGTGTTCTTTTCATAACAATATCTTTAGCTGATATTTTATGACCTTTTTTTAAAGGTTTAACAGATGTCCATGATTTTTTAACACTATTTCGATATTCTTTTTCTGCTACAGAAAAACTATATATTTCATCACCTAGAGAATTCTCAGCTCTACGAATATCAAAAATAAATTTTTTAAATTCATTTGGTTCAAAGCTAGAGTAGTAATCTACTCCTTTTTTTTCTCTATCAAAGGTTACATGCTTTTCTATATATTTTATCTCAAATGGAAGAGACAAAATTGGTAAGATCGTAGAAAAATCATCTTCACCGCTAACATGATCTGAATAGCCAATGTCAATATCATTATCAAATAAATCCCTAAGGATCCTTAATCGATTCAAATTAGCATCTTCAGTTGATGTTGGATAGCTTTGAAAACCATGCATCAAAATAATATCTTTTTTATTATTATTTTTATTTAAAACTCTCAAAGCATTTTGAACTTCTAAAATTGTACTTCCACCAATGGATAGGAAGATTTTTTTATTTTCAAAAGAAATTAACTCTAACAATGGGACGTTATTAAGATCAGAAGAATGAATTTTATAACCATCTACTTTATATTTTTTTGCAATTTTAAAAGCTTGAATGCCAAAAATATCTGCATAGATCTCAACCCCTAATTGTTTACTTTTTTTTATTATTGAGCCCCATTCGATTTTTGAGAAAGATTGTTTTTTAAAGTGTTTATAACGTTTATGACTCTTAACTAATAACTCATCAGCAAAATATATTTGAAACTTTACAGCATCTGCTCCTGATTTAGCAAAAGACTCAGCAAGTTCAAAAGCTTTTAAACTACAACCTTGATGAGCATTCGCAATTTCTGCAATAATTTTAATTTTTTTTTTCAAATATATTTCCTAGTCTGTTTTGCTATTTCAAAAATATTGATAATGTTATCTATTTTTAAAAAATGATAAAAAATTTTTAGATGATTTTCTAATCATTATTGTATCCATAGCACATGCAATAAACTGGTATCCTTGTTTTTTAATATTTTTAACATCTAATTTTGTAGGTTCAACTATATGTATGCCAGAAGATACTTTATATTTTTTTGATTGTTTTAAAATTAGTTGTGTAATTTTTTTAAATTTAGGGTCAGAAAATTTTCCAACAATGCCCATTGAAGCCGATAAATCATATGGTCCAATCAAAATAGCATCCAGACCTTTAACAGATAAAATAGATTCTAAGTTTTCAACTGCTGCAATATCTTCAATCATAGCAACAATTATTGGAGCTTGAGCTTCTAGTTTATAACTATCAAATTTGTGTCCAAAAACATTTGCTCGTGAAAAAGCTACGCCTCTTTGACCAGAGGGAGGCCATTTACAATAATTAATAATTTTTTTTAGTTTATCGGCATTATCAACCATTGGGATAATTAATCCTGCAGCTCCCGCATCTAAAGCTTGCTTGCAGTCTTTCTCCTCTCCCTGTGCCAATCGGGCAAAAGGAAGAGTATTACCTAATTCTAGAGCTCTAAAAATATCAGGCAGTTGACTTACACTTATAGCTCCATGTTCCATATCGACTGCTACCCATTCAAATCCCATTTGTCCGATGATCTCAGCCAAAGAAGAATTTGGAAGTTGAATCCAGCTTCCAATACTTTGTTTATTTGTAGATAGCTTTTTTCTTACAGCTTTGACAAGTTTGAGCTTATTCATGAGAATATCTTAAAATATAAACAACTTTTTTTAGTTATCAATTTATTCATGATTGGTTTGATTTAATTCTTCAATAATCTGTAAAATACCCTCACCTAAATCAATATATTTATTTGGAACAAGTTTTTTTGTAAATTTATTTTGTTGAGCGTATGGTGTTCTAATATAATGACCAATCTGTTGTTTTTTTATAATTTTAGTTTTATTTTCAGGAATATTTAGTATTTCACCAATCATTTTTAATAGATCAATTACTTTAATAGTTTGCTGGCCAGTTAATGTTAGTGTTTGATTTTTAAAACTAGCATTAAGAGATAAAACTGTTGCTTCTGCTGCATCAAGTACATGAATATATTCTCTAGTGGTATCTTGATGTCCTTCATAAATAAGGCGCTTGTCTTTAATAGCTTTTTTTAAAATTTTTAAAATTCCATTATTATCATCTGCCCTTGGACCATATAAGGATCCATAACGAAGAATAGTATAATTTAATCCATATATATTTTTATATTCTTCGATATATTTTTCACAAGCAATTTTGCTACATCGGTAAAAACCTCCTTCATTACTTTGTACGTAGACTGTGCTAGCAAAAATATAACGATTAACTTTTTTTTTTAAGCATGCTTCCATAATATTTAAATTACCAATTATATTTATTTCAGCAGAGTCTATAGGTCTATCAAGAGACCAATTTAAATCAGATATTCCAGCAAAATTATAGACTGCATATGCACCAGAAATTGCTCGATTAAGTGAATCTTTATCAAGAATATCACCAATGATCATATTTTGCTTTTTATTTAACCAAGGTGATAATTTTTTATCAAATATTGTAGTTTTATATCCAGATATGGTTAGATAATCTGCAACATGAGATCCTAAAAAACCACTTCCACCAATTACAACTACTTTTTTCATTAATTTTAAATTTTGTTAATTATTCTTATAATCATCTTTTTTAATAAAAAAGTCTATTAATATCCGCAATATTAAGACTATAAAAAAAAATTGATCTTTTTTTCAAGATATTTAAATGAATTTATAGTATTTAAATTATATTTTCTTCTTAAATTTATGTTTTCAGAATTTATCTTCAAAATAAAATTGGTATTTGTATATTTTGAGGCTTTAAAATCCTCAAAACTATCACCTATAAAAATAGTTTTTTTATTATTTTTTTGTATTTTTTGAATGTGTTTGATTTTTAAAGATGGAGATCCGTAAACATTATTAAAAAATTTAAATATTTTTTTATCAAGAAGTATTTTACGAATTTTATTTTGAGGTGTCCCTGTAGAAATAAAAAAATTATATTTTTTTTGATTATTTTTTAAGAATTTTAATAAATATTGAGAGGGTTTTAACTTCTTAATTTTTTTTTCTATATAATTATCAAAATTTTCATCCAGTATTTTAATTTGATTTTTTGAGATCTTCGATTTTAAAATATTTTTAATAATAAATTTAAATTTAAAATATCTAGATCTACCTGTATTCTCTAAATGAAATTTTTTAGCTTTTTGAGCAATATGCTCACCATGAATTTTAAAAATATTATAAAAAGCCATAGTTTTGATTTTATGGCTGTTTATAATAACACCATCAAAATCAAATATTATGTTTATTTTTTTTATAGAGTTAGTCATTTCTTTAAATTATTCATATTTAAAATAGGCAGTTTTTTTGAAGAAAAATTAAATATTTTTTGTGATAGATAACAATTTAATACTACTTTTTTTATAGTACCAAATTTATAATAAATTACTTTTTTATATCCGATGATGTTACGTGTATTTAAAAATAAATGAGTTCCACAATGAATCACTTTATAAGCAAGAACTCTACACTTTTGATTATTTTGAGTAGAAGGTTTTGTAGGTATTTCCATAAAAATAAATTTTACAATATTAAATTTTCGAGAGTTTATAAGAGTTGGAAGGATCTAGAATTGGAATGTTATTAATAATAGGGTACGCAGTTTTTGTTGATTCGGCATATAAAAAATCATTGTGGTGTTTTAAATTTTCTCTAGAAATTGGACAGACAAATGGAACTATCTTATAATTTAATTCAGTATTAAGATTATCTTGAATTTCAATTTTAGTGCAAGATGTGTGGTTAAGTGGGTTGGCGCTATTTTTCATTAGATATGTTTTAGTCACCGATAAATTATTTTTAGTAAATAAATATTTTGGAATTCCTTTAACGTAATCTGAATTCAACATTTTTAATTTTTGTGTCATTGACCCCAATTCATATGAGGGTTCAAAAAATATAATATGTTTTTTTGCTACTCTTAAGATTTCATCAATTGCGTGCTTAAAAATTTTAGGCATTTGTTCAAGAGTATGTCTTGTAATAACTAAATCAAAAGAACTATCAGGAAAAGGTAATTTAATTGCATTAGCCTTAGCAATAATTGGAATTTTAGAATGTTTTTTTTTAAATTCATTAGCACCATGAGATAAGCGATTTAAAGACAAGTCAATTCCATAACAGTCAATTTCTCCATTTTTATAATTGTATATATCTTCTAGAGTGGTTAATTCCCCAGCACCTATTTCTAAAATATTATTAAAATTATATTCATCTATGATGTCTCTAATTTCTTCACGGATTAATCTCATATTATCAACTATAGAAATTTCTTTTATTTTACCATCAACAACTGAGAATCTTTTTCTGGTATTGTAATAATTATCTTGAATGTATAATCCAGAGATCTCATCATATTGTTTTTCAACAAATGCAGCAGTTCTACGAATACCTTTAATTCTTTTAAATGGTAACATTATTATTGACTGAATAAATACAGATGTCTTTTTATACTTCCAAGAGTCTTTATGAATACCAAATAATGTAATTAAATTTGGAATAAGTTTATTAAAAATATATTTACTGAACATTATTAATCAAAATTATACACAATCTATATTACATTGATTAATATTTGAAATCTATTTGTATAAGAAATGAATTTTATCATCTATAATATAAATGATTAATCAATGACATTAGCATATTTTAATATTCTGTTTGCAGATTGATGTAAAGATAATAAACCAGTATTAATTCTAAGATATTGATGATCACTTTTCTCAAATTTTATTTTTGAATTATAGCCAATTAAATTTTTTATTATTCCTTTTTTTGCCAACCCATATAAGCCTTTTGTATCTCTTTTTATTAAAGTTTTTAAACTTGCGAACACGTGAATTTCAAAATAATTTTCATTAAAAACTTTTAGTGCATGTCTCCTTGTTTTTTTCAAAGGAGATATTACCGAAACTAGAATATAATCATATTTAGTGAAGTTTTTTTTACAATAATCAATAATTTGTAAATTATTATTGATTATATTTTTTTTTGAGAAAGAAAATTGCTTATTTTTTTTTCTAAATATATCTCCATCAACTATAAGACATTTTTTTTTAACCCCTAAAATTTTAGATATCTTTTTACAAAGAGTAGTTTTTCCTACCCCAGAAAGTCCAGTTAACCAAATAATTTTAGCCAGTCTTTAAATTCCTTCTTATATTTGTTGCAGATATTTTTTCTAGCTTTTTGCCAATTTTATATTTATTAATTTTATATCCAACTTTTCTTCCATAAATAACTTCTGAAACTACAGGGATTTTTATAATCTGGTATTTACCTTTAAAACTAATTAGTTTTTTATCAATTTTATATTTCACTTGTCTAAAAGTGAATGGATTTTTTTTGTTAAATTTATAGCTATCCATAACTAAAATAACTATTTGGCCATTCTTTTTAATAGCTTTTTTTATAATCTCAAAATGGCCATCATGAATTGGTTGAAATCTGCCAATATATACGCCTGTTTTTTTTTGCCAATTTTTTAATTTACTAGTCAAATTTTAAATTATGTTTAAATCACAATGTGTTATAGAACTAATTAATAAGTTTTATGTTATGTTTCCAGAATTAATAAATTTTATATTAATTATTTTTATAGTAACTGTCCAATCAATTTTAGGGATTGGAGTGTTGGTTCTTGGAACGCCAATTTTGTTATTATTAAATGTTTCAATGATTGATGCTATGAACTATTTATTGCCAATTTCTATTATTACAAGTTTATTAAATTTAATCATTATAAGACTTAAACATAAAGATTTAAATTACGATGTAGTTAGATTAAAAAATTTTTTTATGATATGTGTTCCATTTGTTTTTATTGGATTGATAATTTTAAAAAATTTACACAATTTCATTAATTTTGATTATGTGGTGTCCGCAACTATAATTCTATCTTTAATTTTTAGATCAAAACTTTCTAAAATTTTGAAAAGATTGTCACATAATCTAAATAAAATAATTTTAATGATTATAGGTATAATTCATGGTGTTACAAATTCTGGGGGGACATTGTTATCAATTATGTTAGTGAATTTAAATGCAACTTTAAAGAATAGTAGAAATGAAATAACTTTATTTTATTTAATTTTAGCTTTAATTCAATTGGTGCTATTTTACTCGGTATTTGGTTTTAAACTGAATATTTATAAATTTGATTTAGTTGTCATTTATACAACTCTTGGTGTCCTTTTTGGGAATATTTTATTAAGCTTTACTAGAGAGGCCCTATACAAAAAGTTAATATATCTTTTAGCTTTTATTACTTCAATAATGCTTATTTTTAAAAATATCATTTAAATTGATTTATCATTTCATTTACAAATTCTACACATTCAATTGGATTTTTTCCGATGGCTGTCTCTGCTGCAAGAACTAAACCATCTGCTCCCATTTCAATACAGGAATATATATCATTTACTTCAGCTCTCGTTGGATAATTATTTACAATCATGCTTTCTAAAAGATTTGTAGCAATAAAAATTTTTTTATTTTTATATCTATTCTTTAACTTTATTAATTTTCTCTGAGTTTCAGGTATCTTATAAACACTTATATCTTTAGATAAATCACCCCTATCAATCAAAAAATTATTTCCTTCTTTAATTATCTTATCAAAATTATTTACAGATTGTTTTGTTTCTATCTTAAATATGTTATTTGATTTATTATTGGTAAGTTTATTAAATAATTTAACATCAGAAACACTATTCGTAAAAGATAAAGCATAGTTATCTAATTTATTTATTTTACCAATTTCAATAGCTTCAATATCTTTTTTTGTTAAACAGTTTAGCTTAATTTTTCTGTTTTCAAGATGTATGCCTTTATTGTTCTCTAAATAACCTTGAGTAATAACCTTAGTTAATAAAAATTTATCATTCTTTTTTATCACTTTCACTTTTAAGTTTTCAAAACCTATGTTTAAAATATCATTTAATTTTAATTTATCTTTAATGTCATGAGGATATAAGCTTAAGTGATTATTATTATTACTAATATAAATAAAAGAATTTTTTTTAAAAAATTTTCTTGTTTGAAATTTACTTCTTATTTGTGCACCTTCAGTGTCAATACATATTGGACAATTCGTTTTTTTTTTAATGTATGCAATATTTTTTTTAAGTTCGGCAGGTTCTAGGTGAGACATATTTAATCTAAGCATATCAATTCTATTTCTTGAATACTCTAAAAAATTGGAATTTAAAGAACTGGGACCTAATGTACAAATAATTTTAATCTGTTTTTTTTTCATAAAATTTCTTGCTTAACTTACAATTATTTTTCAATAAAAAATATTAAAAAATCTTTTAATTTTATTAATTTTTTAAGAAAAAATTTCTTCTTACTTTATATTTTTTAGTTATGTAAGTTCATATTTCAAATTGATCTCAATAATTTATAGTGATTAAAATTATAAATATTGTCACATTTATCAAATCAATATTTGCAGTAAATCAATTAACATAATATTTTTGCTGTAATTATGTTAAGTAAAACTTTTATTTTTGTAAAATAAATTTAGATAGTGGAATTGATACAGAAATATATAGTATTCTTTAAAATTATTTTTCTATATTTTGCATTCTTTAGTTTGTGCTATTTTACACAACTAATTTAAAAGGGTAGTTTATAAGTCAAGGAAATTGAAAGGATAGATAATGAATAAATATCTTATCTCAAAAGAGTTTAGTGTGCATCCGCCAAGAAGTAAGGTGCTTGTTAATTCAGTAACTCGAAATGGAGTTCATCTCGTAGGTAGCGTTCTAGATATTATTGGAATGAAAAACCCTACTTATGGTTATATTAAAAAAAGAAAGTTGCAGCTAAACTTTAGAACTTCACAACATCCATTAAATTATTTTGCACGGTGGTCAAAAAAAACAATTCCTATTAGTATTGGCTCTCCACAAATGGTTAGGCAAAAAATAGTCGAAAAAATTTGCTCACAAATAAAAGATAGTGAGTATATGTTGTCCCATATACCTTATAGTTCTGGTATGGAAAAAATTCTTAAGGACTTAAAATGGAAAAACATTGTTATAATTCGAGATCCAAGAGATCAGTGTGCGTCTGTACTCCATAAACTCAAAAAAAAAAAGGATAATCCAGCAAGTCATTATTTATATGAAAATCTTAAAACAGACTCAGATAGGATTAAAGCTCTCATCGATGGTTATGATGGCACCAATAAAGTAAGAGGAATGGTAAGCTTAGAAACAATGTACAGATCAGTTCTTGAATGGAAAGAAAAAGGAAATTTTATTTTTATTAAGTTTGAGGATTTAATTGGTCCCAATGGTGGAGGGGATTTAGAAAAGCAAAAAACATCTATAGTTCGAATATTAAAACACATAAATTATGAACATTATAATAATAATAATATAGTTGAACAAATTGCACATCACTGTTTTGGAGCAACTAATTCATTTTGGAAAGGTCAAATAGGTAATTGGAAAAATGTTTTTGATCAGGAGATAACTAAAATTTTTGAAAATAATATATCTGATTTACTCAATCATCTTGGTTATGAAAACTAATATAGGATTAAAATCAAACACCAGATATTATACACAATCAATATTTTCTTGATTATTATTTACACTATTTTTTCTAACAATAAATGTAGCTGTTCTCGTATCTGAGTTGTGATAGTGCTGTAAGGTTATATTCTTACTCTCATCAAGCCAGCTCAAAACTGCACCCTGAACACCATTATTTTTGTGCCCACCATTTCTAAACCAATCATCAAATATTAAAACCGTACCAGTATTTATTAATGGGGTAATAAAATTTAAAACGGGTATTGTTGAGTCAAATAAATCGCAATCAATATATGCTATTGCTATTTTATTTAATTTTATTTTTTCTAAACAATTAATATTTAAACTTTCATTAAACCAGCCTTTAGTAATTGTAACTTTATTTATATCTACACCACCTTTTTTTATGTTATCGATAAAAACTCTCTCATCTGATGAATAGTTTCCCGCAAAATATTGAATTGGTTTGTTTGAACTTGAGTCTGGTAATCCCTCAAAACTATCAAACGCATGAAATCTCATTTGATCAAAAGGGTTATTTAAATTATTAATTTTTTTTTTATTATTTTTATAAAATGATTTAGAGCTATCTTTTATCTGATTATACATTTGTATAAAGCTATTTCCCTTCCATACCCCAAATTCAACATAATCACCTTTAATTTGATTTTTTAAAATATAAGAAGAAGACCATTTGAAAGCATTACTTTCTTCCCAATATACTTGTCTAAGATGTGGCTTAATTGTATCTAAATCAAAGAAAATTTTTGTAAAAAGGACAGATATAGGTTTTAAAAATCTTTTTATTATTATTTTCATTTTAAGTTATTTTTAAATTTAAAAAATCTATTTAAAAAATTATTTATACTAATATGTAATTTGTTCAACATAAGAAATTGAAAAAAATAATTAAATGCATGGGTTGGAAAAATAAATTGCAAAAGTAAATATATAAAAGCCCCTGATATTAGTATCATTAATTGAAAATACCAAGAAATCACATCTAAATTGTAAAAATCAAAATATAAAAAAATACAATAATAAATAGCAAGAAGTATATTATTGATTAAAGCATTTTTAATGTTTTTAAATATTTTAAAAAAACTTAAATTTATTTTTTTGATTATGTAATATATGTAGATAATACCAAATATAAAGTTTACCAAAACATAAGATATCGCTACTTCTTTTAATCCAAATTGAGCGCTTAAAAAAATTGCAAGTATATATACAGGCGTAAAAAACATATAAATTTTTAATAAGAAATTTGTAAGAGATAATTTTTTAATAATCTCAGGAATAATTTTTATGATCGGCCTAATAAAAAATAAAAATGAAAATATGGAAACAATTGGTATTAATTCCATCCATTTAGCACCTAACAAGAGATGTATAATACATTCTGAAAAAAAAAATAAAATTATCCCAGCAGGATAAAATAATAATATAACAATTTGTATATATGTTAAAAAATTTGAAGATAAATTTTCACTTATATTTTCTTTTTTTTTCGAAACTAATGAGTAAAATACAGGATTAACAAACTGAGATACCGATTTAATAGGTTTTACAATCATCGTGCTTCCAAGACTATAAATACCGACTTGAGATAGTCCCAAGTTTTGACCAACAATAATTTTTGCAATATTTCTCTCAACATAGCTCATTATCTTCACTAAAGTCAAATTTAAGCTAAAAGAAAATATATTTTTTATTTTATTTGAATTAAAAATAAAGTTTGGAAAATAATTTGATTTAAAAAAGATTATGAAAAAGTTAATTATCGCATTGATTAAAGAAAAAGATACTAAAGCCCATACTCCATATCCTAAAAAAGCTAAAATTATAGATATTGTAGAACTTAAAATTCCAGAAATCAAAGAAGCAATTGATATTGAATAAAAATCTAATTTTTTCTTTAAAAGGGCTAATGGAACATTAGTAAGACTATTTATTATCAAGACAATAGCCTGAATTTTAATTATTTTTTTTAGTAGATTATCATTTGATATGAATGGAAAAATTTCTGAAAAAACAAATAATAGCAAATAAGCAAAAAAACCCAAAAATAAGTTAAGCCAAAAAATAGAATGCAGAAAAGAGTAATTTATTTCATGTTTTATTATTGACTCTCCTGTTTCAAAGGTTGTGATAAATTGAGCTAATCCAACATAAACTGATGAAATAGCAACTAAACCGAAAATTTCAGGCGTTAATAACCTAGCTAAAATAATAGGAACAAAAATTGATGGAATAATTTTAAAAAAACTATTTAACGCTGATAGTCTATAACTTTTGTAAATAGATTCATTTTTTTTATTTGTCAATTATTTCTTATTTCTGTTTTATAGAGCTTTTATACATTTTAAAAAGACCCTCTTGAATTTTAGTTTCTTTAATTTTACCGAATATTTCTTTTTTAAGCTTAGTGTCAGCATATATACCTTTGATGTCACCTTTGGTGGAACCATTATATTTAACTGGTATTCTTTTATCTGTAGTATATGACTTTAGCTTATCTATAATTTGATATACAAATGTTTTTTTCCCAGTTCCAATATTAATTATTTTTCCTTTAGATTTATTATTATTTAAACATCTATAAAAATATTCAACAACATCATCAATATAAATAAAGTCACGATACCTAGATGAGGATCCTTTTACATGAATTTTTCCTAAATTTATTAATTGTGACATGAAGATACTTACCATACCTTGACGCAAGTTAGTCATGTTTTGACCAGGACCGTATACATTAAATAATCTCAGAGATGTATACTTAATTCCATAATTTTCAAAAATTCTAAGGTAATTTTCACTTGCAAGTTTAGAAATACCATAAAAAGACTCTGGAAAAGTTTTACTGGATTCCTTAACAGGACTATTTGATTTAACGCCATAAACAGACATTGTGCTAGCAAAAATAAATCTCTTACAGCCAATCTTTAGAGCAAATTTTAAAAGAAGAATAGTTGATGAAGTGTTTGAATTAATATCATATATTGGGTCATCAAAGCTTACCTCACCAGAACTTTGGCCAGCAATATGAAAAATAGCATCAAATTTTTTTTTTTTAATTTTTCTATAAACTTTATGATCTCCACAATCACCTTTAATAAAAGTTGCCTCTGAAGGGATATTTTTTTTAAAACCGGTAGTAAGATTATCAATTGTAGTGACATTACCACCCTCTTCTAAGAGCCTATTTATTAAGTGAGATCCTATAAATCCAGCACCACCAGTAACTAAATAGTTTTTCATAGTGACTTTTTATAAATATTTATCAGTTCATCATTTTTCATTTTTTCTTCAACTTTTTTTAAATCATCTATTGTATCTACACTCCAAGTTTTGATATCAGTGAATGCCATTTTTACGATCTCATCATTTTCAAGAACTCTTAACATATCAATAGACTCAATTATCTCTAAAGGAGTTTGGTTCATTTCATTAAATTTCAATAAAAATTCTCTTTTGAAGGATATAATACATACTTGTTTTAATTTTTTTATTTTTTTTGGATATTTTTTTTGACTTGGAATGGGCTCTCTTGAAAAATATATAGCTTCATTTCTTTTATTAACAATCACTTTCACTTCATTAGGATCCTCAAATTCTGAAATATCATCTATCTCTGCCATGAGGTTGGTTACTTTTATATAATTATCTTCTAAGATAGGAGTATATGACTCTGTAATCATTGATGGTGTAAGCATTGGCTCATCACCTTGAATCATTACAATAATATCGTATTTGCATTTATTATCTTTTTCTATTTTTAGCATTGCCTCGGCTGCTCTATCGGAAGCACGTTCATGTGTACTAGAAGTCATAATTACATTTCCCCCGATTGAACGAATATAATTAAAAATTTCTATGTCACATGTTGCTACATAAACATCTGATAATTCTTTGCACATTCTAGATCTTAAGTAACAATGCCCAATCATTGGTATACCGAGAATCTTCTCTAAAGGCTTCCCTTTAAAACGAGAAGAGTTCATTCTTGCTGGAATAATAGCTAGGATTTTCATAAACGAACTTTATAATACAATTTGATATTAATATATTATCAAAATATAGTTTCTAAGCAAATAGAGCTTATAATTACTGTAATTTAAAAATATTAAAGATAATAATGAAAAATTTACCTCACAATAAATTTAAAATTTGATTAATAAATTTTAATTTATTCAATAAGTAATTATTATTAACAGTCTTATGATTAGTAAAAATTATTTTATGTCTAAACTAGAAATAAATTTAATAATTCTTTGAATATTTTTATCCCAGGTTAATTCAAATATGGCCTTATTCCTTCCAGCTAGTCCTAATTTTTTTCTCAAAATTGGATCTTTGGATAAACGATTGATTGCTTTTACATATTCATCAACTTGTCCCTCTTTGCATAAATATCCATTAGTATTATCTTCAATAGCAAAATTAACCTCTCCAACATCAGTTGCCACAACTGGTTTAGCTAAGGCTAAGTACTCTAGATGTTTAATAGAACAATTATGGGGCCATTTTTTATGAAAATTGAAGTGTGATAAAAAAATATCACATATATTTAGTATTTTCGGCATTTCATTAAAGGGGATCTCTATATTTAATTTAACAAATTTTGCTAATTTGTTTTTATCAATAAAAGATTGAATATATTCAGCTTTTTTTCTATCACCTGAAATCAAAAGAAATCTTAAATTATTATTAGCTTTTAAGGATTTAATAATTATTTTGAATAATTCTCTTAAGTCGTTATACCACCGAAAGCTTGATGCCATTCCAACAATTATATTTGAAGGCTCTAACTTTAATGAAGCAAGAATTTCTTGATCTCGAATATCAGGTTTAAAATTATTTGTGTCTACGCCGTTATGATTAATTAATATTTTATTTTTATAATCACCTACAAAGTCTAAGATCCACTTTGCCCTTAATGAGCTATCAACGGTAATTACTTTAGCAATATCGTATTGAATTTTTTCAACTAAAGGAATGAATACATTTTTTTTATTTTCTGGCCATTTCACTGTATCTTCATTGTTATAAGGACCCATGCTTAATGGCTTATTCACCTCAACAATCAATTTGATATCATATTTTTGAATAAGTTCTTTTAAAATATGAACATGAGGTGAAGCTCTAACGTAAATGTACTCATAAAAGTTATTTCGAAGAAGTTGTTTTAATTTTATTAACATCATTTTTTCAAAAATATAATTTTCAATTTTTTGAAAAACTCTATTTAATAATTTGCCTAAAGATATTTTAGTGAAGAGTAAGCGAAAAGATGAAAATGGTAGAGAAAAAAATTTTACTTCTTTTAATTCATTATCTAGGCTAGGCAACATATCATCTGATAAAACATGAATCTCATAACCATAATTATGAAAAGATTTAATCACACCATTAGCTGAACTAATATTTCCTCCGACGGATCGTCGTGTATACATAAATGGAAAAGCTACTATATATAAAATTTTTTTCAAAACTTTGAATTATGAAATTGTCTTTCCATAATTTAAATTTAATTTTTTAAACTCATCATAATATTTTTGTGGAACATTAAATTCTTCCTTTCCAGCATAAACAATTTCTTTTATGAGTTTATTGGCACCATCTAATTTTGGTAAATTTTTTCCATTATTTTTCCCCACTAGAAGTTCTTCTAGTTCTTCATATGATTTAGGACAATGAGCTGCTTGAAAAAATTCATAGAGTGTAGAGTTTGAATTTAAATACAGTGGATAAATTAAACTTTTACCTTGTAAAATAGCTTCAATGCCAATCGAACCCCCTATTACAATCACAATATCTGCCCAATCTATGAGTGCAGGAGAGTGAACCTCGTTTCCATACCAGCCAACTAATGCTTTGCCAAGATTATTTGCTTTAGAATTCCTATCGTAATATTCTTTTCCCTCTCTAGTTGCATCTTTGACAGTAAGTAAAATATTGTCTAAGAAAGAAATTTTTTTTAATGAGTCAAAAATTAACTCATTTTTGATGTTATATTCTTTTTGAAATTGCATGAATACAACCTTTAATTTTTTAACAGTATCTTCTTTAAATTTGAATTTAGGACAAATTTCTCTATTGATGGATGCCCATTCTGGGTAAAACCTTAAACTACCCCAGGCTTGAGTCTTAATAGAGTCGTAACCCCACTTTATCCAGCCATCTCTTCGAATTGGATTTTGAAAAATATAATAATCAAATAGATTTCTTTCTGATTGATCAGGAATTCTCCCTTTTTCGATAAGTCCTCTATATCCTATGGTGACATCTGAATTTAAAAATATATTGCAACCATGGGGTAATGCTATTGTAGTAACTCCGATTCCTTTTGCTGCAAAAAAATACCTTTCTACAAGTTCACCCCTTGCGTAAGGAGTACTCCACTCAAAAGCACAAATACCAATATTATGAAATTTTAAAAATTCTATTTCTTTCTTACAATCAAAAAATAAATATCTGTAGACTCTACCAAGTAAATTATTTCTATTTCTCTTTAAGAAATATATTTTTTTTAAAAATCTATGAAAAAAACCTTTATTGGATGAAAATTTTACATATTCAATATCAATATCTCTAAAAATTTCTAAATTACCCAAGCTTTTTAGATAAATAAATCTATAATCAGAGTCTATATCTAGATTTGTATTAATTACGATTATCGGATTTTCATTTTTAATAATAAATTCTTTTATTAAAGGAACAAAGTGATCGACATCATTATAAGCTCTTACAAAAAAAGCTACTCTTTTAAAATTATTGTTCAATATAGCCTTTGAATTAATATTTATAGTTTTTTAATTCCTTTTGTATTCGGAAATGTATTTTTAAGATCATATATTACATTTTTCTTTTTACAAAAATTTAATAAATCTTTAAGTTTTAAAAGTCTAAATTGGTTATGGTTAACAGCAATAACTACAGCATCATATTTTCTATTTTTGGGAATATCAATTAAATCGATATTATAATGTTCCTTAACTTCATTTTTATCTGCAAGAGGATCAATTACATCGACATTTATGTTCAAATTTTTGAGTCCCTGTATTAAATCAATTACTTTTGTGTTGCGTATATCTGGACAGTTTTCTTTAAATGTTATCCCCATAATCAATATATTTGAATTTAAAATTTTTATAGACTTATGAGACATAGCTTTTGTTACTTGCTCCACAACATAAAATGCCATTCCATCATTTATTTTTCTTCCAGATAAAATCATCTGAGGATTTATTCCAACTTTTTTGGCTTTATAAGCTAGATAATATGGATCAACTCCAATACAGTGGCCACCTACTAGTCCTGGTTTAAAAGGCAAAAAATTCCACTTAGTGCTAGCAGCATCAAAAACAGAATTAGAGTCAATATTCAATTGATTAAATATAATTGCAAATTCATTCATAAGTGCAATATTCAAATCTCTTTGAGTATTTTCAATAACCTTTGCAGCCTCGGCTATTTTAATACTTGGAGCTAAATAAGTTCCAGCCACAATAATATTCCTGTATAAGTTATCAATTTTTTTAGCTATTTTAGGAGTTGATCCAGATGTAATTTTTTTTATCGACACTAATCTATGTTTTTTATCTCCTGGGTTTATACGCTCAGGAGAATAGCCACAAAAAAAGTCTATGTTAAATTTGAGACCAGAAAATTTTTCTAATATTGGAACGCAAATCTCTTCAGTTGCTCCTGGATAAACGGTGCACTCATAGATTACGATATCATTTTTTTTTAGGATATTTCCTATTGATTTGCTTGCCTTTTTTATTGGCGATAAATCAGGATTATTGTTTTTATTAACTGGAGTCGGAACAGTAACAATATAAATATTACAATTCTTAATATCATCTAAACTATTTGTATATTCTAAGTTTTTAACTGACTTTAATTCTGATGCGGATGTCTCTCGAGTAAGATCATATCCATTTAAAAGATCTTGAACTCTTTTTTTATTTATATCAAAGCCAATTACTTTATAAATTTTTGAAAATTCAATAGCGAGTGGCAAACCAACATATCCAAGTCCGATTATTGCTATTTTAGATTTTTTAATTTTAAAATTTTTTTTTTTAATTTTTGAAATCATAATATTCTCTATACCATTCTATAAATTTTAAAATACCATCATAAAAATCTGTTTTTGGATTTTGTCCTGTTAGGCTCTGTAAAAGAGAGGTATTAGCCCAAGTTGCATGAACATCACCTTTTTGCATAGGCATAAAATTTTTAATAGCTTTTTTTTGCAATATTTCTTCAATAACCTCTATGAAATCTAATAATCTGACTTTGTTAGAGTTTCCAATATTTACAACTCTGTAAGGTGCTACAGGAGAGTGTAGATTTGACTTTAAATCAATATTCTCAGATTTTAATGAGGGGACTGTATCTATCAATAGCCTAATACTATGAACTAAGTCATCTACATAAGTAAAATCTCTGTACATATCTCCATTGTTATAAATATCAATTGGTTCATCTTTTAATATTGAAGAAACAAATTTAAATAAAGCCATATCAGGCCTTCCCCAAGGACCATAAACTGTGAAAAAACGAAACATAGTAGTAGGTATCTTCCATAAATATGCATAAGAGTGTGCCATACTCTCATTAGATTTTTTAGTGGCAGAATAAATAGTAAGCTGTGTATCAGTTTTATCATTTTCAGAAAAAGGCATATTTAAATTTGCCCCATACACTGATGATGTTGATGCCATTAAAAGATGTTTAACATCATGTTTTTTCGCTGCTTCAAGAACGTTAAATGTGCCAATGATATTAGAGTCTATATAGGCTCTTGGATTTTCTAAGCTATATCTTACACCAGCTTGTGCAGCAAGGTGAATAATAATATCTGGCTTAAAATCATTTGATACATCAATGAATTTATTATCTTCTTCTAACATTCCGTTAGATGCTGAAAATTTTGGATATTTAAAAAGAATTGATTGACGCTTTAATTTTAAATTTACATCATAGTATTTAGTCATTCCATCAAATCCGTGGACTTCAAAGCCCTCATTCAATAATAACTTGGATAAATGAAATCCTATAAATCCAGAAGAACCTGTAATTAAAATTTTCATATTAGCTTTTTAAAATAGTATAGGGCTCTATGAAATTTTGTAAAATAGACAAGAGTTTTGATGATGATCAAGTTTTCTTTAAATTATTTCGTAGTATCTTTTGAGCAATTTTAATACCAATTTCTATAGCCTCATCTGTATTTATATACTTATATTCTGCTAAACGACCAGCAAAATATACACCTTTTTTTTCAAATTTTTCAGTTTCCTTATTATACAATTTTAGAAGTTCTTTATCTTTAATAGTAGATCTAGGATAATAAGGTTCACCATTTGATATTGGGTATTCTTTTGAAATAGTTGTAAATTGAGACTTTTGTTTAGTTACATGCTTATACTCTACTTTTCTGGTAAATTTAAAGTCATTTGGATAATTTATTTGAACACAGCGCTGTTTATAATTTTTTTTGAATGTTTCAAAACGAAACTTCAACGATCTCCAACCCAAATGTCCAAATTTATAATTAAAAAAAGTATCAATAGGACCAGTATATAAAATAAAATCGTATTTTTTATGATCTTTTACTGAGTATTTATAGTTAGTTTTTAATTTTACTTTAATATTTTTATGTAAAAGCATTTTACTAAACATTTTAGTAAAACCATCTTTAGGCATAAATTTATATTTAGAGTTTATATAAGATTTTTCTTTATTAAATCTGATTGGAATTCTTTTTGCTACAGATATTCCCAAATTTTTAGGATCTATACCCCATTGCTTTATTGAATAATTCTTGTAAAAACTATTATAAAGATCTTCACCAATTTTTGATTTTAAATAAGTTTCAAAATTTTCATTTTTACTTTTACTTGGATTTATAGATATTTCTTTTAAATATTTTTTCGCACCAAGTTCTGAAAAGTTTTTATTAAAAAACTTATTTATTGTATTTAAATTTATTGGAAATTCATAAAATTTTTTATTTACAAAAGAATTAACTATGTAGTCACCTGGAATCCAATTTGTAAAATTACTCAAGTAATTTAAAAGAGCTTTGCTGTTTGTTCTAAAATAATGTGGGCCATATTTATGGACCAAGACGCCATATTTATTTTTATAATCATAACAATTACCTGCTATATGATTTCTACTTTCAACTAAATCGACTTTAAAGGATTTTTTTGAAAGAGCTTCTGCAGCAACACATCCAACTGGGCCTGCACCAACTATAAGAATCCTTTTATATTTTTTTATTGTTTTTAACAAAATCTTTAATGTATGTTTCAATATTAATTTTAGGTTTGTATCCTAGTATTTTATATGCCTCATTGTTGACTTTAAAAGATGTAAGTCTTTCACCAGGTCTTGGGGCGACCATTTTAATTTTTGTTTCAAAAAGCTTAGCAATTTTTAAAATAGAGATAGATCTGCCAGTTCCAAGTAAGTATTCTTTATTAAGATTTTTTTTCCATGCAAGATATGTGCCTCGCACTATATCTGAAATATGTGTAAAATCTCTTGATTGTGTGCCAGGACTAACAACTGTCAAAGGTTTATTGAGTAAATACTGTCCTTCAAAAATTCCTATAACTGCTGCTAATTTGCCAAAATGACTTTGGCCACTACCATACACATTATAAAAATATACGATTTCATATTTAAGTCCGTACCACCTGTTGAAATTTTTAATCAATTCAATATTTTTACTCTTAGTCCAGCTATAGGGTGACAAATGTTCATCTTTACCATTATTTCCAAATTTACTTGAAGAAGCAGAGTAAATAATTTTAATATTATTTTCTTTACAAAAACTCAAAACTTTAAAAGTTCCTAAAGTATTGCTCACAAAGCATTCATTAGTGTATTCAAAACTTTTTACTATTCTTGAAAATTCTCCAAAATGAAAAACAGCAACGATATTTTTATATTTAGCAAGTTTACTTTTGATATTCAGGGTATTAGCAATAATAATATCAAATTTATTTTTTTTATTATTATATTTTAATTTTTTTAAATTTTTTGAGGATTTATCATATATTATAAACTTATAATTTTTCAATTTTTTGTCTAACAGCATAACAAAGTTTCTTCCAACGAAACCTAAACCACCAGTTATGACTATTTCTCTTTTTGTCAAATCTTTACTATGAAGTTGATAAATAGTTTTAACATTTTAGACATAGAAAATTTTGTAGAGCCATAAAATCTTTCTCTAAAATGAATATTTATCCAATTAATTTTTTGTTTTTTTGCTATTTCATATGACAACATACAGTTATATAAGTCAATATCTCGATTTTTTTCTTTTTTATCAATATCTATTAAAATATTTTTAAGTTTGTGAATATTCATCATTCTATAAGGTGTATTAAGATCTTTGATATATATCCCTTTTTTCAAAAAAAATATAGATGACATGATTTTAGAAATTAAAATTCTATATTTTCCATCTCCTCTACTTTTTCTATAGCCAAAGATAAAATTAGAATTATTATCATTAATCTCATCGTAAAAAGTCATAAAGTATTTTGGATCACACTGATTGTCACTATCTATTTGTAATAAATAATCAAAATCTAATTTAATTAGAAATTTATATCCATATTGACAAGTTGAACCATGACCAGAATTTTTTTTTTTTTATTATTTTAAAGATTAAATTACTTTTTGATAAGGATTTTTCTAAAGATTTAACAGATTCATCTGTGGAGCCGTCATCTATAAAAAAAAAGGAAACATTGTTTAAATTATGTAAATTTAAATAATCATTCCATTCTTTTACAAAAAATTTTAGATTCTCTTTTTCATTATAAAAAGGGACTAAAACTGCTATTTTCATGTTTAATATAAAAGGTTCAAATTTATTTCAATAATATATAGCTTTTATTAATAATAATTTAGGTTTATTAGATTTATTTTTTTATCATAAATTAATATAAATAAAATTATAACCAAATATTGTAGTTTTGGATATATTTAAAAAATTGTTGTTTTTGTAATCTTTTTTATAAATTTAAAAACAATTATCCTTAATAAAAAATTCATTATTTTTTATTTCATGATAAAAAATAATCATCTTGTCATTTAATTCATTTGGAATAATAGTGTCGTTATATTTTGAAATAGACTCATAAGCCAAATTATTTAGGGCTATACTCCATGGCTCCATTGAATTTATATCTTTTCTAGATTGTAAATACATATTTTTATCTTTTGTATTATTAAAATTAAGAGAGCTAGCAATGGTAGATCTCGTACTTGTATAAAAATTATGAGTTGCTAATTTAATGATTTTATATACATCAATATCAGTGGGTTTTTGAATATATGATAAAATTTTTAAAGTTATATTAACTTCCTCTAATGCTTCTTTTAAGGTTGAATTTCTTAAAAAACCGTCTGTAGGTAAAACAATTCCTTTTTTAAAATTTAGCCAATAAAAGTATAGGTCTTTGTTATTAGTTATCAAAGTACAGCTGTTTGATTTTTCATCAAGATATTTGAATTCACTCATATATTTTTGATATTTATTTTCTATCTCTATTGACCTTTCAATCCATGAATTTCCTAAAAAAAAAATTAGAAATAATAATATCAATAGTGATGTTAAAATGTATAGATTTTTAAACATTTGATTTACTTTTATTAATCAAATAATTGAAAACTTTATAGAAAGAATATATGCCAATAACAATTTGAAACTCTACAAAAATATTAACTAGATGATATGACTGAATTGTCTTGCCCAATAAGGTAAAAGGCAAAGGGGTAAAAATCATTGATGCAAGCACTAATTTTAATTCCATATAATTTTTAATTATGATTCCAGCCATAATTTGTAAAAAGATTAAAATTATGAATTTTTTACTTGAAAAAACTGATAAATAAAAATCTATCAAGAAATTGAAGCGATTATATATCTCCTTTACTCCTAAATATTCACTGTGAAAACTGTCTAATGGACTCACTATATAAAAAAATATTGTTGGTATGAAAAAGATAAAAAAACCACTTAAAATTAAAATTTTTTGTATTTTATCTGTCTTAAAAAAAAAAGAAATCGATGAAATAAAAAACAAAGAAGCAGAAGCCCAAGGCGAAATAAAAGCTATAATTGATTGTGATACGCCATATATAAAATGTGAAAATCTAGATAATTTATTTTGATTTAAATAATTTAAACTTGAAGTAACAATGAAAAAGAAAAATATATTAGTAATTTGTGGTCTTGGATACCTGTCATTAAATGGTGGGATATCAATACAAAAAATTAATGCTAAAGATATAGAAAATATAAATAAGTTTATATTTTGAAAATTAAATAATTTGTAAAGACCATAGTATAAAACCACGTAAGCTAATAATTTATAAAAAATAAATAATATCCAAAATTTCTCAATTCCCAAATTTTGAATAAAAAACCTGTCAAAGGCATAAAATAAAGTGAAAAAATTGAGATTTTCTCTAAATGAATAAAAAAAAGACAGATCATCTCTTAGTAATAAATTTAAATAAGAAACATCACTAACAGTAGCTAATGACAAATAATTATCATAATTAGTAATTAAAAAAATCTGGTCATTAAAAATTTTAAGAAAAATAATTAAATAATAATAAAAACATATAACTAAAATACCTAATAAAAGTTGGAAATTTTTATTAAATATTAATTTCATGAGATATGTTTTTTAATCTTATATTGTAAATTTTTAAATAAAATTAATTATCTGATATTAAAATTATTAAAGCTCCAAATTAATTCTTTTCAATATAAATCGACTGAGAGGGGAATGCAAAAGAACTTTGATTACTTTCTACAATATCTTTTATCTCATATGCTAAATTTTCTTTTATATTAAGATATTCTTCCCATTTATTTGTATTTGTAAAAGCATGAATTAAGATATCAATACTGCTATCATTAAATTTTTCTACCCTAACAAAAAGTTGATATGTATCATTAAAAATAAAACTATCACTTGATCTTATTGAAGAGTCAATTGAATTACAAATATCCTTCAATTGTTTAATGGAAGTATCATAAGTTAATCCAATTACCCACTTAATACGACGATATTTACGTTCAGAAAAGTTAACTATCGATGTATCAGAAAACACATAGTTGGGTATTGAGATAGGAGTAGTATCAAATTGACGAATTAAAGTTGAACGAAAACCAATATGCTCTACTGAACCAGTTGCATGTCCAGGCACTTCTATAATATCATTTAATTCAAATCTCTTTTCCAGTATTATCATAATCCCTGAGATAAGATTTTTAAATAAATCTTGAGCCCCTAACGCTACCGCAACCCCAAAAAGTCCAAGGCCTGCAATCACTGGTCCTATTTTTATACCCCAAGTTTCTAACACAGCAACTGATCCAAGAAAAATAATTAAGTATTTAATTGAACGAATAAGCCACAATACTAATGCTTTTGATAATAATTCTTCGAGCTTTTGAAAAGCCTGTGAAAGGGGCACCAAGGATTGATGAAGAAGCCAAAAAATAAAGATTGTTACAAATGTTTGATTTATTTTTTCTAAAAATAAGCTTAATTGACTATCATTATTAACAAAAAGGCCCATAGCTATAAAAACAAGAATGATTGGAAGTGTTTTTAAAGGAGAGGATAAAGCATCAAAAAGATTATCATCAACCTTATTGCCTGTTTTCTGAATGATATTTTTAATTTTTGATACTATAGTTTTAGCAAAAAACCCTCTAATTAAGATTGCTAAAAAAAGAAATATTAAAATTGAGATAATTTCTAAAAGTGAAAAGCCCAAGCTTCCTTGATTGAAGGAGTCAATAAAATAACTTTTTAATTTAACTAGTATTTCCATTGATTCTATTTTCATATAAATATTTCATGAAATAGCCTAAAGGCAACATCATTAATACATTATTCCAATTATTATATAGACTCATATGAGGGATTAAAGGCCACCAAAAAATGAATAATAACAAATAGTATATAAGGTGTTCAAAAGGTATTTTTTTATATTTATTAGAGCTTATATAATAAAAAAATTGTTTGAGTATATTGAATGACAAATATAGAAAAAAAATTAGTATAAATGAGAAACCAAAAATTCCTAATTCTGCTAAAGTTTGAATATAGTAGTGATGAGGGTGAGTATTACATGACCTTTCTTTATAAATATATTTTTTGTATTCACATTTATTTCTAAATAGATTAGTTCCAATGCCAAATAGAGGTTTATCAATAAACATTTTTAAGCCTGAAATATAATGTTCTTCATGATGGTCGCTATAGGGTAGAAAAGAGAAGTGTGTTTTATTTACTTGTTTAATTGTAAGATCAATAACTCTTGTTTTTGCATTAGAATTGATAAAAAAAATTCCATAAATGATAAATATTGAAACTAATAATCCTAATATTCTATAAACTCGATAATTAGGATTAAAAATAAAAAGAAATACTGAAAATAAAATTAGATAGAAAAGAGGTGCCCTTTCTCCTGATAAAAAGACAACTATTTCTGTCACTACTAAAAATGAGACTGAAAAAATAATAATTTTTTTTGATTTTTTAAAATTTTGATAAATTAATGCAAAAGTAAATAGAGAAAGATAAGCAATATATCTTCCTACAATTGGTTCGTGCCCAAATAATCCTGTAAGTCTGTGTGGGTTAGGTTTGCTATTACCTAATAAATTCAGACCATGAAAATACTGAAACAACGCATCTGCAGAAACTACCAAAATACTGATTATAGAGACATACATCAAACAAATAGATACACGTGGGTTATTATCTAATAAATACCAAACCCCCATACCAAAAAAAATATAACGGAAATAAAATAAACTTCCTTCATTCATTAAAGAGTCAATAGGCATGTCAGACAAAAGAGATCGAACAATTCCAAAAGAACAAAAAATTAAAAATCCGTAAACTATTTCATTTTTATAATATTTCCATTTTTTTTTCCAAATTGATTTTATTAAAAAATAAGTAGCTATTAGTGATAAAAAAATATCTGGAAGAGCTGGGCCGGTAATCAAAACAATAGGTAATAAAATTAAAAGTATTGAAAAAAAGGTAACATCAAATGGAATTGACCTATCGGATAATAGTAATTTGAAATGGCTAAAAATAGAAACATTCATAATGATAAGTTGATCTTATACAGTTAATGATTATCAGATACAAAAAAAAAACGCCAAGCTAAGCTTGGCGCTTAAGAAATATAATTTTAGGGGGGATGATTACATCATACCTGGCATACCGCCACCCATTCCACCCATTCCGCCCATATCCGGCATTGCAGGAGCAGATGACTTATCTTCAGGTTTGTCGGTAATCATAGCCTCAGTTGTTGTTAATAACGCAGCAACTGAAACCGCATCAATAAGGGCAGTTCTAACAACTTTAGTTGGATCAACAATACCAGCTTTAACTAAGTCACAGAATTTTCCTGATTGAGCGTCAAATCCATGAGAGTTATCCTTACTCTCAATAATCTTCCCAGCAATAACTGCGCCATCATGACCAGCATTTTGAGCTATTTGCTTTAAAGGAGCTGAGAGTGCTTTTCTGACAATATCTACACCATATCTTTGATCATCGTTTTCAACTTTAACGTTTTTAAGCACATTGGTTGCATACAGAAGAGCTGTCCCACCACCTGGTAGAATTCCTTCTTCAACTGCAGCTCTTGTGGCGTGCATGGCATCTTCAACGCGGTCTTTCTTTTCTTTAACCTCTACTTCTGATGCACCACCAACTTTGATAACAGCAACACCACCAGCTAATTTAGC
>MDSZ01031303.1_pt1 | contig 34530 bp, 29 predicted proteins | sample 811201 | NCBI WGS metagenome assembly MDSZ01 (sample SAMN05326647, study PRJNA326480) | marine metagenome | isolation source: seawater | place: Indian Ocean: North | collected 2010
ACTTTAAACCCTAGCACTTCATGATCAATTACCTTCTGTTGATCAACTGTTATGTCAAGCTCATAAACATAAGCCCCTGGCGCATTAATATAGTTGTCAGATATCTTTTCTTTAGACGCATCATTAATAATGTCAATTAGCTCTAAATTAGACGAGCCTTCTGTAAATGCAGCAATGTCTTTAAAGGCGACCGCGTGTTCTTGTCTTGGTTCATATCTAGCCATTAGTCAAATACCACTGTGAATATATTCATAAACGTTTCTGCGCCGTTGGCATCTCTAAGAATTTTTCCAACAAAAAAGACTCTTTTGCCGCGACTAAAAGGATCGTCATCATCAAACTCTCCAAAGTCAATAATAGAGAGCTTGTCTATTCCTGTACTATCATATTCGAATATCTGCCCTATTAGATTATTTTCTCTAGATGTATCAGTAAAATCAATCTCTACTTTTTGCTTTTCTTTTAAAGACTTTTCCAAGTCTTGAAATGTCATTATCGGAGTTTCGTTTAGTTTTGGATACATGCCCAAAGGTTTTCCATTTGGTGCGCCTTCTGATGGTTTGTTAACAGGCGGCAAATAAGAGAAATTAGAAAAATGTGAAAATCGTCTATCTGCGAAAAGACTTTCGCAATCTTCTAGTGCAGTTGGTGATCCATCATATGATCTTCCCATCGGCATCTTGTCCCAAAAATAAAAACTACCCGTTGTGATAGAAGTTTCAAATCCGGAGGTCGTAGTAAAAGGATCTTTAGTTCCCAACACCCTTAGATCATTAAAATTGCTAGTAATGCCACTTAAGCTTCTGTCAGAAATATTTGTTATTTTTGAACCGGTTATGATATTTGCCTTTTTCTCATAACCGACCCTAAACGTACCGGATGCTATTACTTTTCCGTCAAAGTCAAAGTCTGCTGTCCTAAACGGTCGCAGCGACATGCCTGCTTCCAGTTCGGGAACTATTACATCTTGAAATCGATTTGTAGCCTCAAAAAATATTCTACCAGAGGCATCTTCAGCAATGTTGGGCATTAGAGTGCCAGAAGCTGCATAAAAAGTATGCATGTCAGTAAAAGCAGCATACTCTATTTTCATTTGACCACTGGCAGCCTGGCGCTTGCCTTCTTCAGTCATTATGAAATCAATCATTCTTTCTTTGTTGTCTAGAATACCAGCCATGGTTTTAACTATTTGCCCTTACTGCCTGACGATGGTATAGTTCTTGACTTTTATTCGTGAAGCTTTGATATATCTCTCTAGCGACAAACATTAAACACCCGAAATCTTTTCAATTTTATTAGTATTAATACCTGCGACTGATGCATATGAATATTCGTATGCACCCATGTCGTTCGGCGTTGCTGAAGCACTTACACCGTTTACTTTATGTGTGTATTGCCATGTAACTGAATCACCTGTGATATCACTGGTTCTAGTTGAACCAACTGCGGCGCCTAGACAAGGGGATAGGCTGCTTGGCATAAAAGATCCTGTGACTAACATTGGGTTTACTTCAATATCTCCTGTGCCTGCGCCGCCATAATAATTTCCGTTGGTGGCGCCTTCGCTGCCTGAGACACAATTATAGATATGAATAGCTGCTCTGATACCGGCGCTGTTGATATTATGGTTTGGATCAGATACAATGCAAAACTTTACTGAGCCTAATGTTGCGGCAATTCCATAACCGCCAGTTCCGCCGCCATACCCGACGTTGTGCAGCGTACAGTGTTCAATAACTGTTGCTGAAGGTGTCGACTGAATTCCATCATGCTCGACATCGTATACTAAACAATTGTTAATTGTCGCAGATTGAGTACCCGAGTCTATACCTCTTGCTGCTGACCCTCGAATATCGTATATAATACAATTCTCAACTGTACTAAAGTTTTTCAAGCCTGATATGGCTGTATCGTCCAAGTTGTGAATCGTACAGTTTTTTATTGTGACAACCCGATTCCCTGATACAGAAACTAGACCTGCACCGTAAGTTGCTGTTCCATCATAATCGGTAATCGTCAACCCATCTATAACCCAGTTGTTGTAAAACTTTATTGCGCAATCAGTTGTTCCCCCACCGTTCAGTGTAGGTGTGTATTTATTTCCATTAGCATCAGTTCCAGCACGTATGGTGAGATGAGAAACAATTCTCGAGAGGTTGCCTTCATAATAAGTTCCGCTATCTTGTATTTCTATAACGTCGTATGTATTAGCAGCTGCGAATGCTGAAGTTAGTGATGTATAGTCGCCTGTGCCATCTTTCTTTACAGTAATTGTTGCCATTACGATATTTCCACCCAAGTTGAGTCTGGGTCGAACCAGAGTAAAATATCGCTAGAATGCGTATCCAGACAATATCCTACAATTCTAACAAATTGATTCACACTTGAAGGTGCGGTAAATGTATAGGCTGCTGCAGTTGTAGAAACGTACACTGGGCTTCCAATTTGAGGCGTTCCGGAGATTCTGCTCGAGCTTATTCTTATAAATCCTTTTAGCAGCATACCTGTACTTGTTGGACTAGTCCCTAGTGCTATGCCTAATATTTGACTAGCTCCTGATGCTACACTTGTAGCAGTACTTTGTGTCCACGCCTTTGTCGTCTCCAGATAGTACAAATATCCAGCTGTAGTCGTACCGGTGCCATACTGCAAGACAGTACCTCCTCCTTCACCACTACTTAGCTGATTTTCAAAAGTCTGAGTCGTATAGTCATGAATTACATCGAGAGAAGTCATTGCAGTACTATTGCTGTTGATCGTTACGGATCCAGTGGTATAGATTTTATCTGCTACACGCTCGTCAAAAAAGGAAGGTCCTGAAGCACCGCCGCCGCCTGAGCCGATTGGGCTTCCATTAAATTTTAATGTACCGTTTTCATTATACAACCGATTTGTGGTAACATCAGGAGCAGTTGTAGGTGTTATTTCTATACCTCTATTAAACAGGCTGGAATCTAGATTGACTTTTATTCCATTAGGAAATATTACAGGTTCATTTTGTTGTGTGGTATTGTTGAACGCAGTAATAAATGGCGTGCTTTTTAAATCTTTAACACTTACCTTTTTAGACGACACATCTACCTCCTGCTAGCTGCTACCGAGCTTCAAGTCAAACATCTCGAGTTCAACTCTAGGTAATAGATCTGGCTGAATATCTTTTCTGTCTCTGGAAACACCATCTCGAAACGGTACGGAAGAAGTTGCATGATTTGATAAATTTTGTGAGTTTGTTTCTTCAGGTGCCACACCTCTTTCACCTGCTCTACTAGTAAAAGTTATCACTACTGGAGGACGCTCTAGCTTCTTCTTATTGAAAAATGCACTAAAAAGCCTGGGCTCTAACATGTCTCTAAATTGTCCGTATGTATCGCTTCTAAAGACAGCAGTGGGTGATGAAGGAAGAGCGTTATATAGGCCGTACTTAAAACCTCTCAATAGGAGGGTGTCAGCAGCCAAACTGAAGGTTTCTCCGCCGTATGTGCCGGCCCAGTTAGAGGTCCCTGAGGGACCTGACTGATCCCATGCCTTCTCCCCAACCATAGAAAGTGAATCTGTAACTGAACCTGAAGCTAAGGTTACTGTAATTCCTTCGCCTGCGTTGCCGTAAAAGACGCGAAGGTGCTCTGAGTATGTATTAACAACTTCTCTAAAATTGCGTGCGGTTTTAGCTGGATCGGAGTCGAAAGCAAATTTACCTTGATAGCCGCTACCGGGGCCTTCATTAGATCCTGCACATATATATTTTTCCGGGTTCGTTGACCCGGGTCCTAGATAAAACGTTACGTCTGAGGCTCCGGAGCCGTCGAGAGGCCAATCTCCTGGGTCGGGGCCAAAATTGACACTGGTCGCCGCTGCCGGCCCTCGACGAGGTGATGCTTCAGCGGCTTGATTTAAAGGCATACCATGAAAATCTCCAATACCACAGAGCATTTTAAGCATGTAGGACGAGCCATATTTTGACTGCGGTGTCATGACCGGCCGGTAACCCGGGCTCGAGCCCGCAAGGGCCGTAGATGGTTGACCGTCTTTGAAGTCGATTAAAAAGAATTGGGAATTGACCCCTGTCGCCATCCCACCAGTCCACATGGAGGCCGGGTAAATCGGTAGTGTTCCTGAAGAAAAGAGATATAAGCCGTCGATCCTTGCGTTTTGTCCGGAAACACCATCAGTTCTTTTTATCGCAGTAGATGGTGATAAAGATCTTTTTAAATGCCCTATATGTTCGAACATCCCGCTTCTATTAAATCTTAAGCTGCCAGCGGAGGCTTCGTGGATGTACCAGCCTTGCGACCACTCTTCTGTATCGAGTGACATTAATAAATAATTAAACCCACCGAGGATATTGAGTGTCATCATTTGATAGAAGTCAACAACTTCCTGCAAATTTGGAACTGTGGAGTCGTAAAATATCTGCTCTGTGTCTACAGCCCTTACAAATCTTTGTATGCTTCCGGAAGAAAGGAGGCTCCCTACACGGCCAGAAACGATACCAGTTCCTGCGGTGGTTCCTTGGGACTTTCTAACGTGCGGTGTGTGTGGGTTTATAAACTGAGTAGGGTTATTTCGATTATACATTGACCCCGTGACAATATTGTCTAGATAGGACTTGTAATATGTAGACACAGGCTCTACTTGCCACTGATCTAGGCATAGAGACTCACCTAAGGGCGATATATCATCTCTAACATCCTCGTGTATTGCGTCAGACGTGAGTGGCTGATTTAGTGTGGTCGTATTTGCTGCTTTTCCTTCACGCACCATTGAGCCAAAAAGAGTTAGTTTAGATTTGCCCGGGAGAAGTGTTGATCTTTTCTGAACTACTTGGTCTTCGCCTTTCGACCAGGTAAGTACGTCGTCGTTGGGATTAGGCATTTTTTGATTGACATGCACAAGCATTAACTTGTCTGTTGGGAGCAAAAGAAAAGGAGATTCAGATGAATCCTTTTCATAGAGTGGTACAAATCTGCTGCCGGCAGAATTAGCTTCATAGCCTACATAATGTGTGCCGACCTCTTTAGCGCCTGCAATAGAGCTTATAAAAGAACGTCCGTCTGCAATATTTATAAGATCTCTTCCTCCTGTCTTTCTTCCTATGACTGCATACTCCGGAATATCCGCGTGCGCGGAGGTACGCGTACCTCTAGGTCGCACCACATTATTTGACACACCACATCCGATAGGTGTATTAGGAGAACCTCTTAGTGTGAAAGAACCAGTGGAAGGATACTGATTATTGCCGTAAGGATTAAGCTGTGGTATCCACAAATCGCATGCTGCAAAAACATGTGGGGCCCTAATTCTAAATTCTTCTAAAGAGCTATAAGTCTGGGTTGGGTGATCGAATTCGAGGTATCTTCCTATTCTACCATACCAGATAATTTTTCTATCTTTATGAGTCTCAAATGTTTTTTTCTTAGGCGCGAGCCACGTCATATCTGTCAGAGTGTTTGACCCGTTATTTTTTAGCAATGTTAGCTCAGAAGTAAACGAACCAGAAGGCACTGCATCTCTTTGTAAAAGTAGCATAAACGAAGCATTATGGACACCATTTATGTCCGTCATCACCTGTGTCATAGCATAAGATGCAGAAACTGTCAGCTCTAATTTTTCTAATAAGAATGGAGCTGTAATATAGTCTGACATATCAAGTAGCTGAGCTTCTGAAGGGTCAAACTTGCTGGCTAGAGGGAATCCTGCGAACTCAGTGGGTGACCCTTGATGCTTAAGCATATTAGTCAAGGGTGCTGTATGATAGGACCAATAGTCATACTGAGAGGGCATTATCGCTAGCATTGAATCTGCAACTGTCTGTGGATTTGAATTAAAAATATCTACATTACTGCCGGTAAGTAGATCTCCTACAATTTCCCACTTGCTTTCCGCAAAATTATAATACGCTATCCCGGAATTAACCCCTGCGGCTAGAGCATCTGCCCTTGATGCATGTGTACCTCCAGGTGAAACTGTTCCAGTTGAAAAATACACAGAACAGGGTTCATTAGTTGATATGTCAAAAGATAGACTTACCTTAGAACCTAGTCTTTCACCAAATCCTGGCAAAGTTGTGCCATTGACTGTGGTCCCTTCAGTATAGAAACTTAGGTCATTGTCGATGTAAATCCTGGACTCATCAAACGGTCCTATGTTTTCTCCCGGGGTAAAATGTATTCCCGGGCCGCTATTTGATGTGCCCATAATCGCCGGGGCAGTTAAAGATCCAGTGATATTAGGTGAAGCGACTAGTGCATTTACATGAGTCGATCCACTGGCATAGTCATTTCTTCCGGGCACAGGTAAAATCATAGGGTACGCATAATTTTCCGGGCCGTTCTGTGTAAATTGTTTTATTGAAGCAGGGAGGAAGAAAGCAGGATAGCTGGATGTTGTTATGTTTAGCCCGTTGCTTGGAATTAAAGGCCTGTGTTGTCTTAGTTTTACTTTTTCTCCAACTGGGGTTGCCTTTATGCCCATAGAAGCGCTGTTGACTGTCTTAGCAAAAGCATATGCCACTGATCGTGGTGTTTGTTTTCCTTTAATGTCTACGAGGATGGATTCGTTATAATATTGAAGTACGCCTTTTTGAAACTCAAAAAGTTTTTTTACGTTCTCTGATGGATCTTCTGCTGAACCTGTCAAAGAGATAGAATGAGCATCTAGGGGAATATCAAGAAAAGTAATTTCAGCTTCTGGATATGAGCTAAAGTATTCTACTGTTTGTTGATCATTAAACCTCACATTTGCTCTGCCTGTAAAGTTGGGATCTCCTGTGCGGGCTACTGTTGGATAGCTTCCAGTTCTATTGTCGTTATCTTGTAGTAAAATTCGCGGCGGGTTATTTAGATAGCCTGAAATCTCTCCTTGTGAAACTGTTATCACCGAAATGGCATATTCATCCTCTGAAGCATTGAATTGATTTTTCTGAGCTATTCTTATTTTATATCCAGAATCTCCATAAACATTAACAGAAATAGTCGTGTATACTTCATTGCTTAACTCGGCAACCGTTCCTGTCCTCACAGTTTTCCAGTAAATTCCGTCTCTCGAAGTTTGAACTAAAAGAACGTCGTCGCCGACTTGTTCAGGGGCTGCAAGATCCTCGGGGACTCCGTCTACAGCTATTTTTCCAGGATAATCGCCTCTCACTGCTGTATATGTCAGTGTTACCGGACCTAAGAAAGGACCGTCTAGCTGAATCCAACGATCAGGAGAAGCAGGAGAGCTTGAGCCTAAAGAGAAAACTATAACATTGGATTTTAGGTCAGAGTCAACACCACACTTCATGGTTGTTGCTGGAAATGTTATTCCAGGAATAGCAGAAACACCTATCGGACTACGCTGAGCCTGAAGGTTTAAATCGTATACTTTGATCTTTTTTCCTAGTCTCGGCATGTTACTTCTTTAAACCTCCATATGCAATGGAGTCAATTCCAATTGGGTTATTGTCATACTGAAATCCGTGTGCGGCCATTTTTTCATGTGTTCGATCGTCACTATCTTTCCAAGAAGAGCTATGAACTAGTACAGCAGAAATTGTAGATGAAACACTGTTAATTGTGTACTCTTTATCTCTATCGTTTGCATAATCAACGTAAGGATCAATTACAGACTTATAGTCAGAGAACGCTCCGGGCATATCAGTTTTACCTAAATTTTCAACCGAGTCTAAAAAAGGAGATGCTCCTTCAGGTGTTCTAATATCATGCATGCTTACACCGTCAGTAATTACGTAAGATCTCCTGAACGCGTCAGTCTGGCCTCCTAGATCTGCTCTAAATGTATGAGAGTAAAATGGGCCCTCTATTGAAGATCGATCGATAATACTTCTGATGGTTAATGGCTCTATGGTTCCGTCCAAGAGTTCTGCACTTGTTTGGGCGACCATCTGATATGGTAAAATTAAGTCTTCTGGTTGCCTGGAAACAATGGCAGTTGGATCTAGATCAAGTGTATCTTCAAATGCACCCGGGGTGTCATAAATTGCTGTCTGCCCTAAATCTCTCCACTCTCTTTCGTTCGTAAGTCTATCTGACAGCCTTCCCTCGCCTCCCAGGAAAACATGTGAAGTATGACTCCCAGATGTGATTGCTGTAGTTGCGACTGTCTCGTCAAAAGTTGTTCTAGAAATATCCTTGCCACGTAGTGTCTTGACAAAGCTACTATTGGGTCTGATTCTGGTCGCTGTGTAGTTTAACAGCTGATCAAAGCTTTTTACGTTAATCCCTTGTACGAACTGATTCATTATGTCAGGTTTGAACCCTGTTGTATTAAAACCTTTTCTTTCAGTTGCAATACCTAAAATTCTTGTATCGTTATCAGGAGACACTCTGCTAAAGTCTCTTACCAATCTATAAGCGCCGGCACTCTTTACATTATGGATGTTTTCTATCTCATTAGATGATAGCACTTTGTTCCATATGGCGACATCTGCTATGCTGCCTGCAAAGCACCATGTAGAAGACGGGATATGAGCACCTACTGTTATTTTTGCTTGACTTATTCCATCCATCGCAGAATAAGTTCCAATTGCGCTGGGAGCGTAATACGTGGACTCCTCTAAATTCACATATACTTTTACACCGTTTGTCGCAGATGTACCGGAGCGACCATCATATGTAAGTACGACGTGTTCCCATGTGTCAATGTTTAAGACACCTGAATTTGTCGTTTTCCACACATAAGCTCCGGCGGAGTTGTCATAGAGTACCACTTTCAAGTTTCCGGAGGAGTTGACTTGAATAAGCCACTGTCTATTGGAAGTGTTATCAGCATCACACGATCCTATGGGGACTCCGAGACCTGAGCCGAAAGAACTAGCTTTTAACCACATCGAAACGCTAAAAGGTTCATCCTTGGTTCCGTCGCTTAAGACTAGGCGACTTGATGCAGAAGAAGCAATACAATCATCAGACCCATCAAAAAGAAATGAATTATTAGAGATGAACTTAGAAGGTGTGTCCCCTACATCAAGCGTAGGTGTTTTTGATACTGCAGGCGGGGTGAGAATAGCATTATTCCCTGAGCTATCCTTGACTGCTGATGTGTCGTCATCTTTGTTTCCTGGCCTCCACCAAGCTAACAGGCTTGCTTTTGATTCATACCCATTTAAGTTTTTTTTGTCTAGAATGAAACTGTTTTCGCTAGGGTTGGTACCTGTTACAAAATCTTTTGATAAGTCATAAGACTGGTCAGATCTAAAATTTTGTATTGTATTTTCTTTTGCAAAATTATTAAGCCGAGAATCTAAAAATTGCCCATTAGATCTTGCATATCGATATTTTCCCATCTTAAAACTTCCTTAGTCTTCCTAGAAATTGCTGTAAAAATATTACAGAAGCTTCTCTTCTATCTAGAATCCCGACATACATGTCGCTGTACTTATAAGGAAACTTAGCTCTTTCTAGCGCGTGACTTTCTATCACAAAATTAGTTCCCATATATTTTGTAGTGCTTGGAATTACTTCTTCTAAGATATCGCCAATTGTTTGATCGAACCACTTGAAGAATTCAAAGAATTTCTTAAGTGACATTTTGTCATCTAGTCTATTGAAGTAAATCTTTCTAAGATGGCGCAAGCTTTTATATTCTTGTGAAAACACTAGTTCAGGATTCCCAATAGCATTGTCTAGTGAATCTAGAGTTGAGAATATATTCATGATGTCTTCGTTAAGTGCTTGTACAGACGACACTTCAATTGCTAAACGCCTGTCATCTTTTGGTTTTTCGTTTTCTGGAATTCTATATAGAGGTGCGTAAGAAGAATCACTCATTCCGTTTGATCTAACATTTTCAGCCTGAATAAAGCTTCGTATTCGTATCTTATTAGGATCAGTCGCTAGTTCAAACCTCGGGGAGAGAATCATATAATCATATCTTTCAGGACGAATTATCTGTACATTTGTTTCAAAGCCGGTACCTAGACCATGATTATTATTTTGACTAAAGTCAAATATCTGTACGTTTCCGGCGGCATTTGATTTTGTTACAGGTTGATCAATTGACAAATTCAACCTTAGTCTTTCAAAAGAACCTGCATCTGACGTGTTGAAGTTGAAGTTTACATGTGGGTTTTCAACTCCTAGAGATTTAAAGTTTCTTACGTGCTGCAGCGTCTCTTTTTCACTCAAACCTTTTGAGAAGAATCTTATTCCTGCACATTTTCCGGTGAAGTTAACATATTTTACTTTGCTGTCCGAGACTTCATTTAGAAAACCGCCTCCGGAGGTAGTAGATGTATCATACATGAGGCTTTGACTTCCGATCGTAATGAATGACCCAGAAGCATTGTTCGATGATGACACTCTGTTTAGAATAGTATCGCCTTGATCGTTATAGTAAGAAGACGTTGTATAAAATTCTAAAACTGAGTTTGTTCCCATCCTACCGGCTCTAAGAAAATAGCTTGAAGAAACATATGATCCGATTTCATCATTTCTTAAGCGCCCAAATGATACATGCCACTTGTTTCCATCGAAAACATTCACACCGGTCATGGTTAGTTTTAAAGTCTCGCTTGATCCACTTCCTACCCTACCGTACAGAGATAATGTTCCCGGAGAATTAGAAGAAGTAAGTAAAGCAGTTGCTACAGTATTAAAAATCAGCCAATTGTTTGCTACACCTGAAGCTCTAGAGCCTGTTGTTTGCATTCTCATTAAGCTTTGCGTTAATGGATTTTTTAGTGGATTTTCTAGCTTAAATGTCCCCTCTACAGTCCAGGAGCCGCTAGTATATAGTCCGTCTCCAGAATAGGGTGATACTCCAGAAACATAGTCACCATACCGGATTTTTGATAAAGGTTTGCCCGGCTCTAATCTTGAAGAAGACAGGTAAGAAGATTGTATCAAAGGTCTGTTGCTGCTTTTTCCAGAACCGTCGATTACACCTCCTGAAGACTTTGACCCTGAGAAATCTAAGATAGATGCGATCTCACTTCTTTTTTCAAATGTATCACTTATGGACTTTGTCCTGGAGCCCCCATACTCTCTTATTCTAAAAGATCCGTCAGGATTAATTCCCATGTTTCTAAAAAGCGCTTCAATTGAGTATCGCGTGCCTTTTGATTTTATAACTTCAGGCAATCCTGACAGTACACGCCTCCAAATTACATTTTGGACACCCTGCAATCCCTTGACAGCCAAAACATTATCCATTCTTACATCTTGTCTATCCAAAAGCTGTGCCATTGATGCATCAGCGTATGCGTTTGGCAAATTTAGACCGTAATATCTTGCTAAAAAGGGTAAAAGCTGATCGCTTATTGTTTGATCTGTGAGATAATCTACATTAAGTGCTCTTCCAAATTCATCTATAAACATTTTCATTTCATCAAATGACTCTGCCCACATGTATAAAAGAGATGCAATTATTTGAGGTGATCTCATTTTTGAGCCACCGGGTTGATCTGTATAATATCCCGGAGACTCACCAATGTCACCCCACTCATTTTCCATACCTTCTCTTTCAGAGGCTTCCAGAAGATAATGTTTGGGTATTAATTTTGTTATCAGATTGGGATTATTATAGTCGTATTGGCTTCCGGAAAGAAGCATTTTTACGCCTAAGTCTGCGACCTGTCTATAAGACGGAAAAAGAATAGGAGATAGGGCAGGATCTTCTTGAGACATAGCAGCTGGAAGAGATCCTGTCTCTCTTAGTGACATATTAAAATTTGAAATCTTAGTATGAAGACCGTTTCCACTATAGTCTAAGACAAGATCTTCATTTCCTGTAGTGGAGCTGGTTCCAAAACTGCCAGACGGCTCGTTAAACCTAAAGTATAGTCGAAGATCGTCTTGATTGTTAGCAAATATACTTCGATCTTTAAAGCTTAGTATTTGATTTCTATTCCTAGTTTTATGAAACCATCTTAATTCATCAAGAGCGCCTGAAAGATTTTGTACAGGTGTGAAATTAATATTTTCAACTTGATGAACAGTCCCACTACCAATCGTAGTTAAAGATTCTATAAAATCATAGTCATTAAATACAGCCGCTTTCGACGACTCGTTAGGTACATTGCCGTTTCCATAAATAAATAGTTTTCCTGTGTCATTTCTGTCGTACACTAATGCGACATGATTGAACACACCTTTTTTTATTCCTAGACTAGCACTTATTGCTGTGGATCCTGAGCTTAAATACGCCCATAGCGTTGCTTCGCCATGCGGACTAGTTTCATATGCAGAAGATGTTACTGCTAAGGTTAATCCGCTACTTGACCCAGATATCTTTTGTAAAACTACCTCGTTGTCATTTATTGATCCGGATGGGATAAAAATATGGGTTTCTATGCTAAATGGCATATATGAAAAGTCTAGAACAGCTTGTCCTGTCGAGCCTTTTTTGCCAGATATTAACCCTGCACCTTGATAGTCTTGTACTCTAAGCGCATTATTATATGCCCTATCAAATTTAAGACTTCCTAAGTTTTTAGGAAATGTATCTAGAATGTACTTGTCAAAACCAGTTAAGTTATCTCTAAACTCTATATACTCAGACTTTGTTCCGTCAAATGGAAATCGATTTATGATCTTGTCAAACGCAGTTTGAACCTTTACTTGGGCTGAATTAAAGAATGTATGGTTTTCTAGCTTTGACCAGTCTACGTTTAGCTGCTGAGTGCTTTTAAGAGGAAATCCTGCAGGATCATACCTAAAGCTTGAAGTGCTTATGAGGTTTGCTTCACCCTGCGTTTTTTCTTTATTTCCACCCAAGGTAATGTTTTCAACTCTAGTTGAACCATCCCTAAGCGACCTTAGTGAGCTAGGTTTAAAAAGAATTGTTTTGGTAAATGTATTAGAGTCTCTGGCCACAAATTACCTCACAACAAACTGAAGGCTTCTGTTGGCTACGACATGACGCTGACCTCTGTCAATTACTAGAAATTCAAATTCATACGCATTGTTAGCATATAGGGTATCCATATGAAAATCGAAGAACATGCCTTCATTATCTGTAGACACTCTAGTTGAATTGTCGTCTTCACCAAAGTCTATTATTAGTTTGCCATCTTTGGTATTTCGTACCCTATAATAGACTTCATCAAATATTACAGGTTTTAAATTAATCGGTATCTTTGCCGGCTGGTTTTGCTCATTTACAAGATCTCTACCAAATATTCTTAAAGATACTTCGTCTGATGTACTGTACTCATGGTTCAGATTGGTTATTTGTATTAGTGGCTCTCTAGAAGTCCAATTACCTGATGTCCTAGCAGCTCTGTTTATCTTTATGCTTCCTGTATGAAACCCTACATTGCCGTCCAAAGAATACCAATATTCCTCCATTGTCAAAGAACCACTAGTAGCAACCCAATTTGCCAAAGTTGAATCACTAGCAGACGCCACTAAAGAAGTATCTGTTGAAGGTATTGCAAAAGATACAGAATAGACACCTGTTAAAAAGTTCTCTCCATTTGCATCAATCGTTCCTCTAGAATATTGAGAAGCTGATGTTGCATAAACAAAGCTTCCTGTTTTTAGCTTGAGCATTAGCGAGTTAGTTCCTGCAATAGGTGTCAGCGCGCTGCCAGACACTAAATTTGCTGCAGAAGACCTTTCGTATGAGTTTAAAAATAATGACCCTGATAGATCAAAGTAAAAATTACTATGATTGTCCTGAATACTTTCATCAAATGCGATTTCTATTTTTGGCCTCAAAGATAAGTTTGAAACATGCCTAGACGCAAATCTTTTGACAAACCTAGATTTTGAATCTGTTTCTTCACTTCCGCTAAAGGCAATTCTAAACCCATGATTTTCAATTTGTCCTGCTACTGATGCTGAAACTATTTTTGTTACATCGACAGATAGGTCCTCTGTCCCTTTTATAAAATTTTGTGACTTAGCAATAAGCGATAAGCCGGCGCCATCATTAAAATTTGCCCTATCGAAAATATCTAAATCTGCAGCACCTAGGTCTCCTATAGCATTAGCACCTGACATGTTCCACAATACTGCTGCACCGGTACCATCTATTGAAGAAGTTATAAAGTTGCAAGAGTCCAAATCTCCAAAAGAGCCAATATCTCTACCTGCCCCTTCATCAAAAGCTTTTGAAAGAGGTAGTACTGATAGGTTAAAGTTTGCAGGGACAGCGTGACCTGTCTTCATATCAAATAGTCGTAGCGTTGCAGTAAAGTTTGATAAGTCAAGCTTTGATGCCGTCAATTCATGAATTTTTTGATAGTCGAACTTTATTAGTGCTCTTGAAAGCTCATTTTGACTTCCAGAGCCGTTTATTATTGTTTCGTTCCATAAGCGAAAGACATCTAACGTTCCAGCTCGTCCTACATTTGCATCTTCTGCTCGAAGCCGATTATCAATAATCTTATCAGTAATGTAAGTGTCTTTACTTGCTGTACAAAAAATCTTCATTGTCTACCTCACATTGCTGACCCGATAATATCGTCATCAGGAAATCTTAGCTCAAATATCGATCCAGCTGGGCCGAAAATAATGCCGTTCTTAGTGCTTTGCTCAAACTTAAACGTGGCGGAAGAATATTCTCTGTTCTCAATATTCCCTACACGAGGGAATATTCTTAAATCAGAAAGCGCAATTACGTAATCAGAGTTGATTATGATGTTAGTAATGTCATCAATTATCACGGGCTGATCTATTTGGAAATATTTTTTTTGCATTGCATTTGCAATTTTTTGATTAATGGATTGAATCGTCTGAACCTTTGAGACGTTTGGTGCCAAGACTACTGAGTACTTTACGCCAAAGTTTATGATTTTTGCGTCCAAGATATCAATTGCATCTGATATTAGTCTAAATTCATTTAAGTACGTGCTTAAATTTTTCTTTAACTGGTCAGGTGCTACAGTCATATTTCCATTTCTATCTAAAGAAACTAGATACAGTATAATCGAAAGAGGGTTTACAGGATTAGTTGCTATGCTGGCACGAAAAACTCGACCAAATGTTGAAGGCATAGTAAATATTCTTGCTAGTAAATCTTCTCTTGTAACTACTCGTGATTGACTATTTCTTGCAGATGTGATTAGTGCCTTAAGATCTTCTACAGTCGGTGCATTTGTACCACCTATCGCCGGACTCGGATTTTTAACCTTAATGCTTTGTCGCGCACTTAGAGCTTCATTTGCAATAGGTGTATTTCTAAATTCAAGCTCTAGCTGAGTTATCTCTGAGATTGATCCGGCACCTACGTTATGTGACAGACCTCCTCCGTATCGATATCTTATGTTGATGCTTGTATTTTTTGGAGAGATTCCTAACGTCTGTGTTTTTAGCAACGAGTTCGGATCAATTGAAAATCTTGGTGTGTATTTTCTTCCATACAAGCTCAAAGAAAGATCGCTAGGATCAGGTACAATATCATCATCTAATACATCAGCATCACCTGACCCGAACCTTATGGTTGTCACTCTTGTTGAGGGATTATATCTTTTCACAAATCTTCTTGGAGCTGGTGTTATTTCTAAATTACTTGGTACTTCGAGAGCATCGTTTCTGTTTGTATTGTTAACAGCTTTAAAAATAGTGTCCTGGCTTAAAGCTGATACTTCATAATACTCGTTGCCATCTCCGTCTAATACATCAGAGATTGTCGAAACATTATCTTTAGAAAGAGTAAGCTCTCTAAAAGCGACATGATTGTCTGATATTGTAAACGTGTCTGTATGTTCTAGGCCTGAAGAAGCTGCTACTATTCTAGAAACTTCATATTTTACTGGCGTTCCGTCATTTCTAGTCTCTATTACTTCATATGATGCTAGAAAATTTCCGTTGATGTCTTTTTCTGCAAAGTTTAGATCTTCTAATGTTACAAATGTTATTCCATCAAATGACTGAGTTACTGTCCCTTGCAAAAGGACTGGTAAAGCAGATACCTTGGGTGCATAGCCTGTACTTGTTTTTTCAGCTGGTACCTCGATTGAAAATCTTAAATCAACAGACGCAGGAGAAGCACCGTAAGCATCTACACCTGCATTTCTAAGGTGCATTAATATATTGTCAAGCTCTACTGCAGACTGTGGGTCTAATTCTCTAAATTCATGGTCTAGATAGAATGACAGTGAGTCACCAACAGAAGCAACCATGTCTACTAATAGGCCACCCAAACTCGACTCTGAGAAGTCTTGAATTTTATCTGGAAAATAAATTCTAGCATCTTCTATTAGCTTTGCTCTAAATGCCTCAAAATCTCTTGCAAGAAATGATCTGTTTCTTAGCTTCTTTATTTTCTTTTTTATGTTTGTTGCCATTTTATCCTGCCGTGTAGATTACTACTTCATCTGCGTATTCTTCAGCGCCTACCCTGTCAATTGTATAAGTCACTCGGACACCTATTAATGCCAGACCACCTCCGGCGTATGGCGAAGGCTCATTAAAAGACTCGAATGTGATTGGCGTAACGAACGGCATATATTTTTCTGTAGTTGCTTTAATTCTCATTACAGCTTCAAGATCAGCGACCTCTGTTCCTAGCTCAAAAGCTAGTTCAGATAGATTTGCGCCAAAATCATGTAGCATTAAGCGATCGCCCCAGTTAGTAGCAAGCATGTTTCTAAAATTATCCCGAACTTGCGTGATAATATCTTTGCTCATTTTAAATAGGCCGTCGCTGCCGTTTCCTAGACGAAGAGGTGTAAGAATGCCTACTGGGGTTAGAGCAGACTCATCTTCAATGAAAGAGTTTTTGCTAGAAACAATTGTCTGTCCAACAGACGAAAAATCGTACTTTTTTCTATTTGAATTTTGGGTTTGATCTGCCACTAGCCAACACTCCTTTGTTAACTAACTATTGTAGTCATGTCAGGTGTTGACGTTTCACATTTAATTAGATGCCACCAACACCGCCGGATGAACCTGGAGGCATGGCTTTTTGGAATCCTTGTGACTCTACAGATGTCTCAATCAAAGCAATTGTCCCATCAAGATACTTTTGAATTGCGACTGCAACTTTCTGACCGCATTCTCCTCCTGACTTGGATTTTTCAAAAGCATTTACTATTTCTGTGGAAAGGGTTGCAGCTAAAGGTGCTAGTTTTGACTTATCAATTTCAAACTTTTCATTCTGATTTCCTATTCCTACTGACATTTTATTCTCCAAATATCCTTTCTGACTTTATAGCTTCCATCGCATCTTTTGTACTTTTGAACTCTTCAATTGCAGATTTGTCAGGTGCGTGCATATGCATTCCCGACATTCCAGCCGGGGCAATTCCTCCGGCAAAGGCACCTGCGACAGCACCACCTAATGCAGAATTGGGCGCGCCAAATCCTGGTGTTGCTCCTCCGACAGCTACACCTGGGCCTGAGCCTGCTGAAGCCATTGTATTTATTGCATCTCCATTAGCATTAATCCCGGCTTCTGCTGTTTCAAAAGCTGTATTAATTGCATCAATTAATCCATCTGCCCATTTTTCAAAATCAGACATTCTCAAATAAGGCTCAGAGCCTTTTTCTCCAGAACCGTCTTCTTTGCCTCCGTCGTCAGATGTCCTTCCAATATAAACTACTTTTCCGCTTATTTGAATTGTTCCATCAGGTAAAATATAGATTGATGCTGAATCATCATCACGAACACCTTCTTTGATAATCCTAATACTGCCATTGGTTTCTTTTTTGTCTTCGTTGTCACCTGACATTTCATCTGATTTTTGACTGTCTAAGCCGGTCTTTCTAGCAATTATTCTTATTTCATCAGCTTTAACGACAGTAGCAGCTGCGGCCTCAATTGCAGCCGGCTCGGATGCAAAAGGCTGGGGTATGTTGTCCGGAATTATATTAAACTCTTCGTCCGGATTTGAATTCATCGTTAGGTAAATTCTAGCAGCGTCATTGACAAAATCCGGGTCGCCTTCACTCCCGTCTGTCCGATTATTACTTTTGTCTTTTTTTGCGACAGATATATTTTTGTCTACTTCGTAGAATTCCCCTCTTCCTTCCGGCGGCTCTCCGCCTTCTTCAGGAGCCGGGAGCCCAGACTCGTTTTTAATTACTCTAGGTTCTGTTCTAGTTGGCTCAATTTCTCTTTCTTCACCACCGTCTAATTTGTCAACAGACTCAGCAAATATTCTGCCTCGACCTACAACAATATCAATTGCACCTTTTCCGGGAGTTAACGGTTCTGGTATTTCAGCATTAGATTTTTCTCTTTCAAGTTTGTCTCCTGCCTTATATCCTCTATCTGTTCCTAGGATAATTGCAGAGTTATGTGATCCTTGAATTACCAAGTCACCTGGTCTTTTCGTCAGCCTAGGAACCGGTTCAATGACAAATGAATTAGCCTCAAGGCTTCCTGTAAAAACGGCTTCATAAGTGTCGGAGCCCGCTATTGTAAATTGGTCCGGGTCGAACATCGTCTTATCTTTTCCATTGTGAAATGTTGGAAAAGTTGTAAGGTCTACTTCATTGTCATCTGCATCAATTGACTTATTTGAATCTTTTGTCAAAGGATCGTATCTTCTGTCGCCGTGCGTATAGTTGACGTCTTCTACAAAAACAGGCTCATGAATCCTGGATAACCAGTAACCTCTAGCGCCGGGCTGATCAGGCGTTTCGACCATTATCCATACTTGTTCTCCAACCTTAAGAGGAAGAGACAAGTGTGAAGAAAAAAACGGAAAGCAAACAGTTTGCGATAAATCTGCTCTACCCTTGCCAGATGAAACATATTGTACTATTATAGAGTTTCTAGGTGCTATTGGCAAGTCTTCTGGGTTCGTTAAATTAATTTCAGCAGAATCTAAAAATTCTTCATCAGTATAGTCTCGCAAAGTTAAATTGTCTAAAACTTCATAGACAACTGCTCTTTGAAAAATTGAGATTCCAGTTGTAGTGGCGACCTGTGTTATTTCAGCGCCTACGTCATTAGAGACACCCCCTGAAATTTTTCTGATATTGTCGACCATTTAACCCTCAGATATTTTTGAAAATATGTCGTCCGGATTTACTTGTGACTCTTCTTTCTCGGCTTTCGAAATTAAGTCAGAAAGCTGAAGAATCTGATCGTTTGACTTACACATTCGCTCCAAGTACTTGGTCATAACAGTTCCCATTGTTGTGTGATCTGTCGGTGATCCTGACATTGCTTTGAATGCTTCTGTGAATAAAATTGAGGCGCGTTCTCTATCGGACACTGCGTTTTCATAAATTTCTCTCCACAGTGCTTTCTTTTTATCCTCAGTCGATGACAACCCATCTAATAGCTCGTTGAATGCCTTGACTTTATCTTCAAGCTTTCTATTTTTGTCAAGTAAACTGTCTAACTTTTTCATACTCTTGCCTAAAAAAATATATCGTAATTATCTTCTTTGCCGGACATTTCTCGATAGTGCCGCCTGATGACGGATAAAGACTTTGTCATAATTTTTTTGTCTAGTCCGGATATCTCTCTGATGTATATTAGTACAGCTCTTTTGTTTAGCAGCTCTAAGTCATCTATGTTTGCGAAAAGTGTCTCTATAGACTGAAGACAAATTAACTCATTTTCGTTTGTTAATTTTGGTCGCATATCTTCTAGAAGCTTTAGTATTTGATCCCGCTGGGCTTTCTTTATTAGAGTTTCATCAGGAGGCGGAACAACATCATAGTTTTCATAAGCTGCTTTTTGCTGAGCAGACATTCCATACGGATTGTCAATACTCACGTGTCGACTATTTCTTTTTTTATGCTGTCGACAATTAATAATCAACCAGTTTTTTGCCACAACATTAAAGTATGAAAATGCCTTGGTTCCCCTAGCTTCATCCCATTTATGAATTGATTCGTACAAAAAAGAAACACAATCTGCTTTTAACTCTTCAAAAAGTGAGTAAGGTGAATTAAACTTATAGACAAAAATTAAATTTTCTGAAAGCTTAGAGAAAGCTGGTAATATTTCTTTTTCGTATATTTTTAATTTATCTTCTTGCTTTTCAGTCTCTTGATACTTTACAATTGCTGCCTGTGTGTCCATTGTAAAGTACATGTTGCGCGGCTTGCCCGGATTTCTTCTTATCTTTTTTCGGCCTTTCATTGAACTGCTTCTTCCCCTTCTTGTTCTTCATCGTCAAGTAGCTCAAAATCCTTAGAAAGAGAGAAAGCTATTTCATGCAAAGCTTTTCTAGTACCCTTTATGTCTTCTAAAACTTTTCTAACTTCAGGGCTATCAAAAAAAAGGGGCCGCTCACAGATCTCAGTTATTGACGAGTACTTTTCATCAATAACATCTAGAGCCTCCTCTAAAGAATCTTGTATTTTTAATATTAACAGACCGAATCGTACACAATAAAAAATTGCAACGATGCTTAGAATGCTTAAAAATACAACAAGATATATCAACCCAGAACCTCTTTCAGAACTTTATCATAGCATTTTATGATAGAAGATATTGAATGTGTATCTTTTAATTTTTCTGATAGATCTGCTGCCCATCGTGTTGGAATCTCTGAGTTCTTATAAAATTTTCTTAACGATTTTTTAAATGATTCTTCTCGAGCATACGCCCAATTAGCACCTGGCATAAAAATATTGTTATCACATCTTTGCTCGCTAATTGGCATTAGATCATAATCAAACTTTACCCATCTTCCCATATTAAGAAACTCTGTATGGGCTGACCAATTGGTCGCCAAGACAGGCAATCCTGCAACTGAAGCTTCTAGAAGCGGCAGACCAAACCCTTCTCCTCTAGTTGCTGATATTAGTGCTTTTACCTTTGAATTCTTGTACAATGCGTTCATTTCATCACGGGTCATTGACCCATGCAGAAGATGCACTTTAGGTGTTCCTTCGTGTCCAACTTCTTTTAAAATTTTATTTAGCATTTGACGTGTAGCAGACTTGTCAATAGCTGTGTCTCTGCCACTATTTGTCTTAACAATAAGTCCAACATCAGGGTCATTTCTAAACTCTTCAACAAACCACTTGATCAAGTAAAATAAATTCTTTCTATCTGTGTCTGGTGTAAAACCGGTTAGTACACCTACAGTCAAAAAATTAAAATTAGTGCTGATATCTAGATCTAGATGTTCAGGTGTGTTTAGCAAGTTTTCAAAATATGCCTCTGGCACTACATGCATTGGAGTTTGAATCACAGCGCTGTTTTTAAAGCTTTTTTCAGTATGCGCTGAGGGAACTATGATTTTATCCATCTTGTTACAGTGAACAGACCCCCATGTCGGGTTGCACTTATCAGTTTCGACTCCGGCCGTGACGCCTACGTTGTAAGATGCGACGCCTGCATCCCACTCATTTGGAAGCTGTACTTGAAAGGATACGTCGAATTTTTCTTCGGGTGTCGTATTCGATCTCTTTATTGCCTCGCCGATCAAACCATTGCAACTATCAAAATTAGTATACCATGGTGTTATTCCCCACGGCACTATCTGAGTTTTTAGTTCTATGTTTGGTTTTCCTACTAGATATTGAAATAGCTGACGGGAGTGTACTCCGTATCCGGATTTTGTTAAAAGCGGTGCTCTTATTACGACTTTTTTCATTTTGTATTCACCTCTTCAATTGTCCACTGGGGTGTTTTGCTCTCTTTCCAGTTTTTAACCAAGTTAAACAAAGTCTCGTGCCAAGCATCAATAGTCCCTTGATGAGAAAATTCAGAGAGTACATAATTTCTAGCTTTTTGCCCTAGCGATTCTCTTTCTTCACTAGACATCTCGTACATCTTCATTAATGCATCAGCAGTGTCTGTATGTGAACAATAGTCTTCGTAAATGTAAGGCACATTTTGTGAACCTACTAAAGATCTATAGGACACATCAAGTGCAATTCCATTTTCTGAGCCGTCTCTATGATCAACAACCTGTCTAGTTAGACCGCCTGTCTTGAGCGCAATAATTGGATTTCCTGTTTGCATAGCCTCTAACGTTGCCAAGCCAAATCCTTCGGCATAGGCAATGTTTACACAAACATCTGATATATTGTGCAGTATATTCATTTGATCAAAGTCTACTCTTTGATTTGAGAATACTACGCTGTCACTGATTCCTAAATGATCACATGTCGCTAAAAGGTTTGGACCTTCCTGATCTTGTGGGTCAGTGTGCATTAAAAGAGTTACATCAGACTTTCCGTGCTTTTCTTTTACATTTTTAACAAACTCAGCCCATCCCCACAAAACATCATTGGGCCTCTTTCTTCTAGCATTTCTATTAACCCAAAATGCAACAAAATGATCTTTTCGCTCCGAGCCTATTAGATTGACTCTATGCGTCTTTATTTCATTTTTTGGAAGTGGATAGAAGATATCTTCAGGTAAAGAATGAGGAATAAAGTTGGTTTTCTTCGGGAACATTTTTGAAACAATTTCATAAGTCAAATATGAGTGACAATTGATTAGATCAGTTGACTCATATAACACTTTATTAAATTCCGGCGGTGGGTTGTTGTCCCAGACATGCCAGTATGCTATTGGGCATACATCATGAATCTCATCTTCCATTTCCCATAGCCAGATAAAGAATCTAGGGTCTGTAAAAAGAAGAATTACGTCAGGTTTTTCCATTGCTAATGTTTGTAAAATCATATCTCTATTACCGAAACCATCGATCGGCTTGATGATGAAATCGTCATTAACAACAACAGTATCATAATTGGCATGCTTGATTGCGGCACCAAATTGCCTAACAGTCCAACAGCCTTTTTCTACTAGACCGTTAACCAAAAATCGAGTCTGGCAACCCACGCCCGAAGTGGAAAGCGCGTGATCAGACAATATTAATATTTTTAGCTTTTCATTCATATAAGATAATCCTACTCTTGTTTTAGGCCCAGTAAATTATGTACAGTGAGGCGTATTTTTAAAGTCACAAAATGTGCAAGAATCCCTGTTTTTCATAAAAAACTTTCTTTGTACAGTGCCTATCATATTTTTGACCATTTTTCTGGCCTTTTCAATTGCTTTTGGGCCTGATGATATTTGAAAAAAGTCGCACATATTTCCTGGCTTGCCGCCTCGCTTTAAAAGGATAAAGCCACAACTTACATCCTTTAAAGGTATATTGTTTTTAGTTGCCCAAAAATGCTTGTAAAGTACAATTTGTGCTTGTGTTAGAAAATCTTGCTTTTTTCTTCTATCCCAACCATATGACTTTGCAGTTTTCCAGTCGAGAATCCAATACTTCCAAGTACCATTTTTTCGAGGAGTTTTTATGATTACATCAATAAAACCCTTAAATTTTATATCTTTGTTTTCGATATCCTCGTAAAGCTCTTCCTCTGCAGAGACTGGCTCCCAATTAGGAAAAGTTTCATCTAAGAATTTAGGAACATCATCCCACATATTCGAAGCCCATGTACACCACTCCTCAACTGGATGATATTTGTACCACCCGGGCTGTTGCTTTACCCATTCGGGATCATCAAAGCCATTTTTCTCCCATGCAGCCCTAATATTCTCTAAAAGTTTTTGCTTTGGAATTGTTCTGGTGTTCAAATAGCTTTCACAACCTTCGTGTACTTGTGTCCCAAAGTCTAAATACGGAGAAGGTTTAAAAACGTCTATTTTGTCAATATGCAGAAGTTTGTGTCGATATGGGCATTCTTTCCAGCACCTTACTTCTGAATATGATACATGTGGTTTATTTGTCGGAAAATTATTCATATTAAAATATAGATGTTTCTAATTAAGTCTTCAATTGTTTTCAAGGGTGCGACTTCTTTCTCTGTATATCAAGTCTTTAAGTTTAGTTGTAGAGTAATCATGATCTCTCTTGTGAAAATATACTGGCTTTCCGTACTTGAACCCTGTATAGTCTTTTCTATTCTGATAATCTGTCCCTAAGATTCTCACATCATACTGTACTTCGCCCAGGAGTTTTTCTAGCTCAGCTTCTGTGTTATAAGTGACAATATGATCAACATGTTTTAGCGCTCCTAGAATCTCAATACGATCTGAAAGTGACTGTACAGGTTTGCATTTTTTTGGTCGATCAATCGTCGGATCTCCTTGTAAGGCGACAATTAAAGTTTTGCAAACTGTTTTTGCGTCTTCAAACATACGAGTATAACCAGGATGCAATACATCAAATGAGCCACATATTATCCCGGTATTGAATTTTTTATTCGACATGTTAGGCCAGATCCCACCATTCTAATGTCTTTTTAAATCCTTCCCAAAATCTAACAGACGGTGTATAACCTAGCTCAGCAGTAGTTTGACTTATATCAGCCTGAGTATGCATTACGTCTCCCTTCCTGAAGGGCACATTGTTAATGCTTAACTTTCCAAACCTTTCTGTTAGTGCGTCTAGTATTTGATTATTGGATGTTCTGTCTCCGCAAGCAACATTAAATTTTTGCCCTAAGAATTGTTTCTTAGAATTCATTGCAAGAATATTTGCATTAACAACATTATCGACGTAGCACATGTCTCTAGACTGCTCTCCGGTGCCGTCTTTTCTCAGTACCCCTCCGGTCTTTATCGCATGACACCATGCAGAAATTGCAGTTGCATACGCAGATCCTCCAAATTGGCCTGGACCAAAGACATTAAAGTATCTCAAGCTTACAGCATCAAATTCATAAAGATTACAAAACACTTCTATTAAATCCTCAATACAGCTTTTTTGCCATGCGTATGGAGATTTTGGACTTTTTGAATGACTGTTTGGAGTTGGTAAAATATCAGCGCCTCCGTAAACAGAAGAGGAAGAAGAAAAGACAAATCTTCTAATATTTCCGGCACATGCCTCCATTAATTTTACCGTCTTTGCGACGTTATTGTCAGTCGTTACTGTTGGGTTCTCAACAGAGTAACTAACTCTAGGGATAGCAGCAACATGAAAAACTGTGTCAAATTCTTTTTCTTTAATTCTTCTAATCAGGCTTTCATCTGTGTAGCATGCATTAATAAACTCAACTTCAGGCAAAGACATTTCTACTTCATTTGCATCTTCTCTGCTCGACGATCTGTTGTCAACAACTACGACATCTAATTCCATCTCACTTAGCTTTTTTACTAAGTTTGAACCGATAAATCCTAAACCTCCTGTTACTAATAATTTGCTCATCTTTTTTCCTCTTTAGTATGAAAGTATTTTTTCTTCTAAGCTGAATTTAGGGCTCCACCCTAAGTCATTTGAAGTTTTTTGTATGTCTGCTAAAGTTTCTCTTACTTCGGCCGGACGGGATGAAATATTAATTCTTTCTGCGTCGCTACTCACCAGATTAGCTACTTCATTTATGCTATAATTTTTACCTGTTCCCACATTATAGATTTCAAATTTTGAAAAATTTTCTGGCAAGTTCATTGCGCAAATATTTGACTGAACCACATCATCGATGTATGTGAAGTCTCTCTTTTGATTTCCATCCCCTACTATTGTCATAGGTTTTTCTTCTTTTACTTGCCTCTTGAATAGACCGATAACCGGAGCGTAGTGTCCTTTAACGGGCTCTCGTGGGCCGTAGACATTAAAATATCGCAAAACAATACTTGGCATAGTATACATCTGGCTGTATAATTTACAAATTTGCTCGCCCATCCATTTTGACATCGAATATGGGTTTAAGCAATCAGTGGGCATATTTGGCTGAAACGGAATTACATTCTGGTGACCATATAGTGATGACGTACCTGAATATATTAGTCTCTTTGCAGAATGCATTCTAGACCACTCTAAGACCCTCTGCGTGCCAACCACATTTACCTCGAAACATTCGCCCGGGCTTCCTATTGTTGGTTGAATTCTACTTCGGGCTGCTAAATGAAATACAAAGTCTACATTTTCAAAAATATTTTCACAGTCATCTTTGCTGATATCTAGCTGGTGATATGTTACTTTTTTATCATTATTATGAAAATAAAATTTTTCATTTTCAGGAGCAGACAGATCATCAATGACTTCTACTGTGTGCCCTAGATCATGCAGCGCATCTACGATATGACTTCCTATGAAGCCGCAACCACCTGTTACAACGGATTTCATTTCTTTGAAACCGCTCCTTCAATTGAATTCCAGTCTAACTCTTTTCTAACTTCTAAATTCTTTTCCCAGGCTGCTTTCATGACTAGTGGATCTATTCCTATAGACTCAAAAAGAGAAATAAACGCATTTAAATCTTTTGGGAAGCATTTTCCCCCGAAACCACAATGACCATCATGCCCAGGAACGTCTAAATGTGAATTTCCAATTCTACCATCTGTTATGAAACCTTCCATAGTATCATCCCAGTCACACCCTAGCTTATTTGCTGCTTGCCTCATTTCGTTCATAAACGATACCTTTGTAGCAAAAAAACAGTTAGCCATGTATTTTATAAACTGTGCTGTGGCAGGATCAGTCTTAATAATTTTCGTATAAGGAAATCTTACTCTGTAAAGATCTTCTACTTTTTGACAAGTGCTTTCAGATCCGCCTATTACTATTCTAGCTGTATTAATAAAGTCTAGACGGGCAGCTCGCTCAGTTAGAAACTCAGGATTAAAAGCAATCTCTAGGTTCGGGTACATCTCAATATATTTTTCAACTGTTCCTGGGACAACTGTTGACTTAATAATAAAGACGGTGTCATTTCCTTTGTGTAGGTCGTTAATTTCTGACATTACACTGTCCATTATAGACAAGTCTATTTTTCCACCCAATACATTAGTCATAGGAGTCGGCACTCCAATAAAGACAAAATCTGAACTATTTACTACTTCTTCTAGTGAGTGAGTCGACTTAGTTGCATCCTTGTCGTATATTTTTATATTTGCATGTAAAGAAAATCCATGTACGATTGCTGTGCCTACAAATCCATGGCCGATAATTCCAATGTTATACATCGTAACGTTACCTCCTAACTTGGTTACTTTAGACAATTGCCTAATTGTTTTGCAAACCTTGCGGCTATTTTTTCTATATCGTGATGATCATTTAGAGTCTTAAGAGCATTCTCTCTTATAGGTGTATAATCATTATAATTTTCTAGACAATCTTTTAAAACGGATTGAAGATTAGCAAAATTTTGATCGCATTCAACATAGTTTTCGCCGGCTCTAAAGAGATCGCAATATGTCTCTAGAAAGTCAGTATTAGGCTTTACTAGCAAAGCTCCCAAATAGATTGCCTCATAATCTCTCCAGTTATAAGCCCCAAATCCCCATGGAGAAATACACACCTTAGAACTATAAAGAGAGTTCCAATACTCAGGTTGTGACATTGGTTTATGATCTACAATTATTGACTTTAAGTTTTGATTTTTTGTTGCGTCTACAATCTCTGAGATTGCCCATTTTCTATGCATGCCGATTAGTAGTGGTAAGGCTAGCTTAGGATCACCTTCAGGTAGATTGACATAATTTTTATTTTTTGTATAGTCTGTTGTACCTGCAAAATTTACATCAATAGGTCTGTTACTGTTAGCTAGTCCATCTGCTTTTCTAACCTGATCCATTCTAAAGTTCAGAAAAGATGGCGATGCACACTGAATTTTTAGAAGCTCTTCGTCTGTAAATTTTACGATATGCTCTTTGACCTCTCCTAAGTTTGCATGCTGATTTATGAAATTTGCATGGTATCTCTCACCTGTAGTAGGTTTGTTGTGATTTTCGATATCTTTGAAATTGGTTACTTTAAAAAACCCTTTTACAACTGGATTTTTTATTGCTTTTCTCATTTCATTATTTTTAATTGAAGCAGAGTCATTTACCTCAATGATTATGACAGGCTTTTTTTGGTTAAGACAGAAGTCTAGATTGGGCAAATAAGAAACCTGCTGACTCATAAGAATGTCTGCTTCTTCGTACGAACTAACAAACATAATATCGTGATGATCACTTAGCTGATTCTGAATCGTGCTTAAAAACGCAATTCTATCTCCGTATCTCTGGTCATATGTTTCTAAGAATATTTTCATTTCTATTTTCCTTTTTGTTCATTGCTTAGATCGTTCATAGAAGATCTTAGAATGCTAGCTGGAAGCTGTGTATTTCCCATTCCCATTGAATGTTCGTACTTTATTCCGGGGCGCGCAGGATTAAAGCGAATGTTTAGTTTTTCTCTTACAGTTTTTTCCAGCTTGTCTCTTTCACTAACCAACTCTTCTTGTGAAACATGGTCAGTCCACACATAAGAAACGTAGCCGCCGTCGGGATCACCCTTATAGTAGTCCAGTTCAACCAAATAATCTAGCGGTGCTTGATAAAGCTTATCGCCAGACACATCTGAAGTATATGTGTAGTGATTTCCTGTCTTTATTGCTTCATCAAAGTATGGAGACCCTGGGTATGTCGTTATTATAGTGCAGTCAAAGTCATCTGGCTCGACATCGAGTAGCCATTGCTGTGTATTGGCGATAGATTCTCTGCTTTCGCCGGCATGTCCTATTGACATCAGAGCTTTTACTTTAAGGTTATTGTTTTTTGCGATCTCAACACACCTTGTATTGTCTTCTTTGGATGCACGCTTTTTTATGTTGTCTAGTATTCTATCATCGCCCGACTCAAAGCCTGTTAGTAGCCATCTAAAGCCGGCTCGGTACATTGCCTTGGCTTGTTCTTCTGTAAAAAGCTCAGCTTTTACAAAACCTCTTAATCTAAAGTCAACACCTAGATTATCTTGAAGATCTGATACCTTGTTCATTAACTGAATCATTAGCTTTTTGTTGACATTTAGTTCATCATCATAAAACATAAAGCCGGTATAGCCGTACTCTAAATGTAGTCTCTTGACTTCTTCTACGATTAAATCTACAGGGCGTACTCGAATATTTCTTAAGAAAGGTGAGTTTCTTCCACTACAAAACGTACACTGAAACGGACAACCTAGTTGTGCTATTAAGCTGGTCGCCCTGTGGCCTTCGATTTCGTAATGATATGAGTCTAGATCTACTAAGTGACGTGCCGGCATTGGCATTTCTTTAAGCTTGTTTCTAGAAAGAAACAGTTCACTCTTTCTATCATCTGCATCGATGACACCGGTATCGATATCCATCGCTTTGGTTATCGCTAATTCTCCGTCACCACAAACCAAAACATCAAATAGACGACTAATATTTTCTACTTCTTTTGTGGCACGCAAACTCCCTGCATTTATTTTTGCTTTTTCTCTTTTTGCAGCTGCATGCATTAAAGTCACATGAGGGCCACCTATAATTGTCTTGAGTGATTTATTGATAGTCTTTATTCTGTTGTTTATTTGAACTGCATGAGGCATTTGAGGGGTAGTTGCTGTAATTCCAAACACATGTGTTTCACTGTGGGTTACAATATAATCTTCTAAAGCATCTAAGAAGTTTTCCACGCCATTCAGATCTAGTACATCAACGCCAATATTTTCTTCTTCTAGAACTGCAGCGATCTTTAATACTCCTAATTGTACAAAAACTCTCTCATCTAGCAAAAAAGGAGACGGAGGTATAACAAGACAGATCTTTTTCATAATCGAAGTATTCCTTTGATATTTTGTATGTCGTTCTCTGTTTCAAATAAAAAATTGTGTAACTTACTATATGACAGTGATTCAGCTAGACATGAGTCCATGTCTATATTTTTTGGAACAGAGTAAAAATTTCCACTAATGTATTTTTTATAATCAAACCCTTTGTACTCAGAAAGCTGAGGTAGAAAAAACGACATTGCTTTTCCATGGCTAATTCCGTATCTTCCGGTCAAAGGATAAGAAAGAGAATGTAGAATTGTTGTAGGCGTTATTTGTATTGCTTTTCCAGCAAGATTTCCTGCTTGAACTAAATCAGCATTCGTCCCTTTTTTGTTTTCTAAAATCTCCAATGCCATATAAATGTACTTTTCACTTTCTTTGCACGATTGCTTGGAGTAAAGCGAATCAAAACAGTGTGATACAACATCAACTCTAGTTTCAAAAAGTACATCACTAGGAATGTTTTCTAAAAAATTAGGCTCTACAATAACCTTCTTAGGAATGCTGCACTTGATGGATTTTTTTTGAGCACCATCCCATATAACTGAATGCTCAGTGCTAGAAGAGCCGGCTGCAGTGGTTGGGTAACATGTTATCGGATCACTAGATATAATTTTTGCTGCATCAATAACAGTTCCTCCACCACATGCTATTACATCACATTGTGTATTCTCTTCTCTTAAGATGCTGGTATCTAGTTTTCCGGAAACAATTTTTACATTTTCTATGTCAGGAAAAAATTTTCTAGTGGACTTGGAACAAACTAAAAACATGTCTAGTTTCCTGAATGCAATGCTATTTTTATTTGTTTGACATTTTCTTCAAAAGTAATTCCTACCCTTGGTGTTTTGCCTTCACGATTAATCGGTACTATCTGTGTTATGCCTGGATAGCTTTTTTCTAAAGCTGAACATGGTTGAGCCCCTACAGACTCATGGCAATTGTTGTCCAAGATATAAACATGCAGATTCTGTAAATTCAAATCTCTTACAGTATGTGTCAACCCTAAATGCATTAACAGAGATGCATCTCCAGATATTACAACTACATCTTTTTCTGTATTAAGTGCTAAACCTATACCAATTCCTGGGGCCAGTCCCATGCTCCCATTCATGTAAAATATACAATTTTCGTCTTTTAAAAGATCATATGTTGCTCTAGAGATATAGCCAGTGGATGTTACGTAAATAGAGCTACTACCATGCTTTTCAAAAATATCTGATAGGGCTTGCTTTCTACTTTTCATTGTTCCCTCCAGAAACTATCACATATCGATCTTCTGGGTACTTCAAGAGCTGCATCAAATCTTTATCAATCTCTCCCATGATTTTATGTTGCGCCAGGGTATGTCTGTGTCCGATTATTAAAAATGGAAAAACATTAGACGGCATACACAAACTAGTAATTGGGTTGACAATATTTCCTAAGCCTGAATTTTGAAGATATACACATGCATCATTTCCGGTGAGCATTGCTCCGAATGCAATAGATACTGCATGTGCTTCATTTACCGCCGGCACGTGAACTACATTCTTCTTTTCGTCAATTGTCTTTATAAATTCACTTAAAAGACTGTCAGGCACACCGGTAAAAAAATTGCTGTTACTCACTGTGTCTATGCAACTTAGTTCTTTTATACTGCACTCCATGTTAAAAGTCACCTATAAGACGAATAATTTCCTTAATTGACAAACACTGATCGTTTGCTTCAAAAGAACGTTCATTTTCCAGAATTTTCTTTGCTGTATTTAGCATTGCTGGATATGCGCTTCTAAGAAGGTGATTTGCATATATTACTAAGTTTGCGCCGGCAAGTTGTAATTCAGTCTCGGTAATGGTATTGTATGTAGAGGGTACAACTATAATTGGTGTATAAGTGTCTTCCTTTCTAAATGTGGCAATGAAGTCTAGGATTTCTTGCGGAGTATCAGACTTACTATGAATCATGATTGCATCAGCGCCAGCCTTAACGTAAGCATCTGCTCTTTTTAGAGCATCTTCTTGTCCTTTACCCAGTATTAGACTTTCAATTCTAGCAATAATCATAAAGTCGCTTGATACCTGAGCTCTCTTTCCTTCTGCTATCTTTTCTGAAAATTTCTCTATTGTCTCTTGAGTTTGTGGGACTGAAGTTCCGAACAAAGAATTTCTCTTCACGCCTGTCTTGTCTTCAATAATAACAGCAGATACGCCTAAACGCTCTAAAGTTTTTACCATCAATTTAAAATGCTCGTTTAAGCCTCCGCTATCCGCATCTACTATCATAGGCTTAGAGGTAATGTCGAATATTTCACCAATAGTTTGTGACATTAATGTAATATCGACATACTGTATGTCTGGCTTGCCTTTTGATGCTGAGTGTGTTAGACTACTAAGCCACATTGCATCGAACTCTCTAGGCTCGCCATTGTGTGCAGCTTTTGTTTTTTCGGCAATTAGACCTGTGAGCCCGTTGTGAGTCTCAATAGCTCTAACAATATTTTTATTTTTGAGCAGAATTCCGAGTTTTTTAAGCCTGTCACCGGGGGTAGTACCTAGCATTCTTACTTTATTGTTTAGCTGCGTAGATGATATCCCTGGAGTGTAGGGCACTTCTACTAATTCTCCTTCCCATTCTGCTAGCGTTTCTATTACTTCTTTGCGTATTTTTTTGCTGCACCCCTGTCTTCCAGTCATCTCCATGAACGACATAGTCAGGCTTGACTAGTCTTAAGTTGTCAACATAGCTTAAGGAAGATTGGGGTATTACATTTTCAACGTATCTTAGACTCTCAACAATTGTACATCTTGCATTAAAGTTTTGAGTTGGTACCCTTTTGTAAGAAGCAACCGCTTCATCAGTAAGAATTCCTACAGTTACACTTCCAAGACTTCTGGCATGTTTAAGAATGTTTAGATGACCCTCATGAAGCAAGTCAGCACACATTCCAACGTAAACAGTCTTAAAAGGTGTTTTTTCCTTCATGATATTTCCCTATAAGCGCTTTCGCGGCCTGTACTGTACCATAAAACTTTAATCTTTTGTCTAAGAATGTTCAGAATATTTGATACCTCACCCCAGCCAGTCCGCTCTCCTGATCCGGATTCGTTAGGATTCTTTTTAACACAATGAGCAGCTTCGGGTGGGTCTTCTTCTCTTTTGACAATTTCTATGTCACTGTGAAATCTAGATAACACATCACAAAATCTTAAACCGCTCTTTCCATCGCATGCAACTGTTGCTTGAGATCGAGAGCAATCGATCCATTCGTCGGCATATTTTGCTAAGTTAAACTTTTCATGTGGGTCGTAGTCTATATCGTATAATTCTTCTGTAGGATGAGCAGACATTCCATCTTCGCCAAATGGGTTGTATATGTACTTGTATTTTCCCCAGCGGATGCTTGACTTTGCTTTTGAGTATTTTTGACCTGGTTGATTTGCTACTTGTCCTGGAAAAAGAGTTTCTGCATAGACAAACTCTTCAGCATCTTTTACTGGACGGTATTTTTCAGAAACAAAGTCTCTAAACCTTCTCATGCTAAAAGGTTCTTCTACTACTCTAGGCATGACATTTTCAGCTACACGTGTTCCGTCATCTTTCGTACCGTAAGAAGAAACTAAAGGAACCCTAATAATCTCTTCATGCAGATCATAACCGTAGTAGACATTACCTCTTTCACCATACCAAGAACCGTGATCTGAAGCGAATATTACTTCTGGGCAAGTGGAGTTCTCTTTGCCATAGTCAAAGTGGTTTAGAAATTTTCCTAATCCGTCATCAACTGCACACTGCCAAACATCATCTCTAGTAACTCTAGTCTGATTAGCATAGTTGTGATAAATGTGCCCTAAGTGAATCATACTTTTGTCTGGATTTTGCGACTGATACATGCCGGCGATCTTCGTCCAGACAAATGTCTTTTTTCCTAACTTTCTATTGTTTTCAATAATGCTAGCACAGTACATTATATGTTTTACTCTATTATTGCCAAATCCTTCAGGAGTGTCCCACTCTGGTATACAGTGCACTTTTGCGCCTGTGTTTTGGAATATCGGAATTATCTGATTATAAGAACTAGGAAAGTATTTGTTAGGCTTGTGCATGAAGACTAGATTAATGTCATAGCCTTGCTCTATCAAGTCGGTAAACATTGATTCTTTTGTGGCGATTGGAAGATCGTAATTTCTGTGTTCATACGGCACCTCCATATCGTCATGAATTTCCCATGGATTTAGGCCTGTCCATTCACATGCATGACATGACAAAGTTGAAGCAGAACAAGCAACAGGATGCTTAAAAATAGTGCCGCCTTTGGCGATTTTATCAATATTAGGAAACTTATTGTAGCCTCCGTAAAGATCCATTCTGTGGACTGTTAGTCTATCAGTCGCGATACAAAATATGTCTCTTTCCATGGATAAACCTCTGTATTATTCGTGAATTGTCAATAAAAGATCATAATTTGAAAGAATGTCTAAGACTTCATCATGCTCTTTTTTTGGTAGTTGTATGGCTTCCCAGTGAAACTCTACATCAAGCTCATTAATAAAAGAAATAGAATCATCATCTACCATTTTTCTTAAAACCTGATATTCTGCACCTTCTATGTCCATTTTAAGGTGAATAAAGTCTTCTTTATCAAAATTTTCTTTTATCCATTTACTGAAATCAAATGACTTTGCTGTAATTTTACTTCTACTGTCAAACTGCCCGGGCAGAGATCTTCCTTTTGTTTTTACCTCAAACATCGTAGATGCTTCTCCCGGGAGAGGTCGAGCAGTGTTAATATCTAAAGAATCACAATAGAATTCAATCGTTCCGTCTTCGATCCACACAGCTTTGTTAAAAACTTTTGTTGATTCATTTTCTCTTGTTTTTGCTGCTAGGAAACATCTTGGGTGAGGCTCAAAAGAGTAAATCTCAATATTGTCATTCTTAAACTTTTCTCTTAGTCTGTCTATAGACTGACCTATATGTGCACCTGCATCAATCACTACTTTTCTTTTTTCTGTCTTGCTTTTCATAATTTACTTCTTTGACCCAAAGTATTTTGTTCTTACTAGAGGATAATCACAGTATCTGTGAAATACTCTTTCTAAGTTTTTGTATATTCCTATTTGCTTAAGATGGTATTCTGATAATCGATGACTTGATATTGTATTTTCCATGGTGGGACATTGACCGGGAACTGTGTAAGTGTCCAAGTGATCATATA
>MDSZ01146561.1_pt1 | contig 34515 bp, 35 predicted proteins | sample 811201 | NCBI WGS metagenome assembly MDSZ01 (sample SAMN05326647, study PRJNA326480) | marine metagenome | isolation source: seawater | place: Indian Ocean: North | collected 2010
GATGTGCAGCAGGTTGGCGTCCATGGAGTACGGCGACTTCTTCTTGCCGTGGCGCTCGATCGGGATGGCGTGCTTCTCGGCATAGTCCATCAGCTTCTCGCGCGACAGCAGGTCCCACTCGCGCCACGGCGCGATGACCTTGACGCCCGGCTTCAGCGCGTAGGCGCCCAGCTCGAAACGCACCTGGTCGTTGCCCTTGCCGGTGGCGCCGTGGGAGATGGCGTCGGCGCCGGTCTCGTTGGCGATCTCGATCAGGCGCTTGGCGATCAGCGGACGGGCGATGGACGTACCCAGCAGGTACTCGCCTTCGTAGATGGTGTTGGCACGGAACATCGGGTAGACGAAGTCGCGGACGAATTCTTCGCGCAGGTCGTCGATGTAGATTTCCTTGACGCCCAGCGCCTGTGCCTTGGCACGGGCCGGCTCGACCTCTTCGCCCTGACCGAGGTCGGCGGTGAAGGTCACCACTTCACAGTTGTAGGTATCTTGCAGCCACTTGAGGATCACCGAGGTGTCCAGGCCACCGGAATAGGCCAGAACTACCTTTTTGACGTCCGCCATGCCATCACTCCACGGGTTGTACGGTAAAACCCGTGATTCTACTGACCCTGCCGGTCAATTTACAGAGGCGCGACAGCTTGTGATGACGAAGCGACGAGGATAAGCGGTCATTTTTCGGCCATGGACGCCGGCGGCCACCCTCGAGCGGACTCGCGGCCCCGCCGCAGTGCCGCATGCCTCAGGAGGGCGTGCTGCCCGCGGGGTCGGCAGCCGGACTCGCCGGCGTGGTCTGTGGCGCCGCTTCCGGCACGGGCACGCGGTCCAGGCGCAGGGTCGCCCGGCGATTCCTGGCACGGTTGGCCTCGCTGTTATTCGGCACCAGCGGATAGCGCTCGCCGTGGAAGCGCACGGTAATCTGCTCGGCCGGGATGCCACCAGCCTTGAGATAGTCCTGCACGGCCAGCGCACGACGGCGCGAAAGGTCGCGGTTGGTCAGGCGATTGCCGGTGTTGTCGGCGTGGCCGTCGATCTGGAAGCTGTTGATGCTGGGGTCGGCCTTGACGAACTCGAGAACGATGTCGAGCTTGGCCCTGGCCATCGGATCCAGGTCGATACCGCCGCCGGGGAAACCGATCTGCGCCTGGCGGATCTGGTCGAAGTTGACCGGCAGCAACTTGGCCGTACAGGCCTGGTAGTCATCGTAGGCCTGGTGAAACTTCACCGGCAGCAGGCGTACCTCCAGGCGCTCCCCACCATTGAAGGTACGGTGGCGCACCACTGGGCTGCGCCCTTCCAGCAGGCCGCTGAGCAGGCGCGCCCCCTGCTCCTGCGAGGTGTTGAACGGCACCTCGCCCTGGCCGACGCTGACCACGCCCAGGTTGATGTCCTCGCGTCCGGGCTGCCACGGCGCCGCAGCCGCCAGCAGGGTCGCCGAGCCGGCGCCCATCCAGTGTTCACGGGCCTTCAGGCGGAACGTCACCTGCTCACCGGCGCGGCGCACGAACTCGCCGCTGCCGAAGTTGCTGATCGGCTGGCTCAGGCGGCACTCGAACTGATCCCCCTCGACCTTCCACTCCACCTTCTCCAGCCGGGTCTGGAAGCTGATGGCATGCGCCGGCAGGCACAGAGGCATGCCAGCCAGCAGGCTGATCAGGATGAAATAGGGCGCACGCACGGCAGGCTCCAGGGCGGTTCACGGCATTCTCTGCTGATATCGGTCAGCCGCGCGAAAACTTGACCCCCGCTCGTGATTGTCGCGTCGGCGCAAGCGCGAACAGCTGCTTTTCAGGTACCATGCGGCCACGTTTTACCCGCCTGGAAGCCTCCATGTCCGACCGTCTGACTCTTCTGCGTCCCGATGACTGGCACATCCACCTGCGCGACGGCGCGGTGCTGCCACACACCGTCGGCGATGCCGCGCGCACTTTCGGCCGCGCCATCATCATGCCCAACCTGGTACCGCCGGTACGCAATACCGCCGAGGCCGACGCCTACCGCCAGCGCATTCTGGCCGCACGCCCGGCCGGCAGCCGTTTCGAGCCGCTGATGGTGCTCTACCTCACCGACAACACCAGCCCCGAAGACGTGCGCGCGGCCAAGGCCAGCGGGTTCGTGCATGCGGCCAAGCTCTACCCGGCCGGCGCCACGACCAACTCCGACTCGGGCGTGACCAGCATCGACAAGATCTTCCCGGCCCTGGAAGCCATGGCCGAAGTCGGCATGCTGCTGCTGGTGCACGGCGAAGTGACCCGCGCCGAGATCGACGTGTTCGACCGCGAGAAGATCTTCATCGACGAGCACCTGAGTCGCGTGGTCGAGCGCTTCCCGACGCTCAAGGTGGTGTTCGAGCACATCACCACCCGTGACGCCGTGCAGTTCGTCGAGGCCGCCTCGGCCAACGTCGGCGCCACCATCACTGCGCACCACCTGCTGTACAACCGCAACCACATGCTGGTCGGCGGAATCCGCCCGCACTTTTATTGCCTGCCGATCCTCAAGCGCAACGTGCACCAGGAAGCCCTGCTCGACGCCGCCACCGGTGGCAACGCCAAGTTCTTCCTCGGCACCGACTCGGCGCCGCACGCCAAGCATGCCAAGGAAGCCGCCTGCGGCTGTGCCGGCTGCTACACCGCCTACGCCGCCATCGAGCTGTATGCCGAGGCCTTCGAACAGCGTGGCGCGCTGGACAAGCTGGAGGCGTTCGCCAGCTTCCACGGCCCGGACTTCTACGGCATGCCGCGCAACAGCGACAGCATCACCCTGGTGCGCGAGGAATGGACCGTACCGGCCAGCCTGCCGCTCGGCGAGAACAGCGTAGTGCCCCTGCGCGCCGGCGAAACCCTGCGCTGGAAGCTGCTGGAGGCCCAGGCATGAGCGAAGACAACTACGACGACGAACTGGACCCGAGCCTGCCGGCCGGCCCACGCTCGCCGATGGCAGCGCGCTTTCGTGGCTACCTGCCGGTCGTGGTGGACGTGGAGACCGGTGGTTTCAACAGCGCCACCGACGCGCTGCTGGAAATCGCCGCCACCACCATCGCCATGGACGAGACGGGTTTCCTCTACCCGGATCACACCCACTTCTTCCGCATCGAGCCCTTCGAGGGCGCCAACATCGAACAGGCGGCCCTGGAGTTCACCGGCATCAAGCTCGATCACCCGCTGCGCATGGCGGTGAGCGAGGACCATGCCCTGGGGGAAATCTTCAAGGGCATTCGCAAGTCGATCAAATCGGCCGGCTGCAAGCGCGCGATCCTGGTCGGGCACAACAGCAGCTTCGATCTCGGCTTCCTCAATGCCGCCGTGACGCGCTGCGGCATCAAGCGCAACCCGTTCCACCCCTTCTCCAGTTTCGACACCGCCACGCTGGCCGGCCTCGCCTATGGCCAGACCGTACTGGCCAAGGCCTGCCAGGCTGCCGGTATCGAGTTCGACGGCAAGGAGGCACACTCGGCGCGCTACGACACCGAGAAGACTGCCGAGCTGTTCTGCGGCATCGTCAACCGCTGGAAGGAAATGGGCGGCTGGGACGAGTTCGACCACTGATCCCTGCCTCCGTACGCGTATCAAAAAAACCGGCACCTGCCGGTTTTTTCATGCCTGGAAAATGCGCGGCCTGCGCCGTTCGTCAGGAGGCGCGAGCATTCGCAATCGATCTTTGACAAGCATTCTCATTAACATTAGTATCCGATTCATCGAACAGAACCACCAAGGCGAGCCTTGCCCCATGTACGTCTGCCTCTGTGAAGGTGTCACCGATACACAAATCCGCGATGCGGTTTACGAAGGCTGCTGCAGCTATCGTGAAGTCCGCGGCTCGCTCGGCATCGCCAGCCAGTGCGGCAAGTGCGCCTGCCTGGCCAAGCAGGTCGTTCGCGAGACCATCGCCGAAGTGCAAAGCAGCCAGGCCTCCCTCGCTTACCCTGTAGGCTTCGTCGCCGCCTGACACAGGCCCCGCACACAAAAAACCGGATCTCAGCATCCGGTTTTTTTATGGCCTGTGGTCAGCGAGCAGCCGCGTCGGTCGACGCAGATGCCCCCGCATCCGACGCGCTACAGACCATCACGCTCCAGGTGATCGAAGTTCACCGCATCCCCCGGCTTGGTGTGCAGCTTGGCGCGAATGTCCTCGAAGATCGCGTCGTACTCTTCGTGCTCGCGCATGATCGGGCTGTGGTTGGGGTGCAGGCCGTGCTTGGCCACCAGGCGGGAGATCACGCTGGCGAAATTGAAGGCCGTGTCGCGGTGCATTTCGAAGACTTCCTCGAAGGCCTTGCCGTCGATCTCGCCAGTCAGGCGTCCGTGCAGCATCGGGCCTTCCTGCGCGTCCTGACGCACCTCGTAGTGGAAGTCGATGCTGTAGCCGGGCTGACCATCCAGACCAGGCAGCCTGCTGCGATGCAGATGACCGGGTTCGAACATGCTTGCTCTCCTTATCGGTTGCGCTGGCGAAGTACCGAGGAACGCGCCCGGACAGTCTAGACCGGGACCTGCAGCGCTGCCGCGCGACATTTCAGTGCAGCGTCGACTGCCCTGCCCTCTCCTGAACCAGCACCCAGGGCGCGACCACCACGGCCCAGAGCTGCGGATCACGCGTCAGCAGATCTTCGGCCTGTGCATCTTCGAGCTTGCTCAGCAGCCCCTGGTTCATCCACTCGGCAACCTTGGTCTGGTCGTTCTCCGCCACGGCCTGCGCGATCGCCACCAGATCCTGCGCTCCGTCGACCCAGAGCAGCGCGCCCCGGGCGAAGAATGGCTGCAGCTCCTGCCAGGTGATGGCCGCTGTCTCGCCGAGCAGCTTGGCATAGAGGGTGCTAGATTGTTCCGTCATGGTGTGCCCCGTGTCGATGGCGGTAAGTGCAGGCGCGCATGATAACGTCGAGCGTTGCCCTGGCAACTGCGCGACGCTCGCCAGCCGACCCAGGCCACGCCGTTTTTCTATACATTTCTTGCATTTAAGCGACAACCCCGTGTTTCGCCTCCCGCTGCCGGCTTTTCAAGGCGCAAATCCGCGCTCTACACTGTTCCGGTACAGTTGCCGGGGGCATTACCGGGATCAAGGACCCGGTTCTGCAGCTTCGGCCGCAAGAACTACAACAATGAAAAACACAAGACTGGAGCATTCATGAACAAGGCTACTAAGCAGATTTCCAAACTGTTCGCGGCAATGGCACTGGCGGGGGCGGCCAGCTACTCGATGGCAGCCGACACCATCAAGATCGGCCTGGCCGGTCCGGTGACCGGTGCCGTCGCACAGTACGGCGAGATGCAATTCATCGGTGCCAAGATGGCCATCGAGCAGATCAACAAGGCTGGCGGCGTGAACGGCGCCCAGCTCGAAGGCGTGGTCTACGACGACGCGTGCGATCCGAAGCAGGCCGTGGCCGTTGCCAACAAGATCGTCAACGACGAAGTCAAGTTCGTGGTTGGCCACCTGTGCTCCAGCTCCACCCAGCCGGCCTCCGACATCTACGAAGACGAAGGCATCCTGATGATCACCGCGGCTTCCACCAGCCCGGACATCACCGCTCGTGGCTACGAGCTGGTCTTCCGTACCATCGGTCTGGACAGCCTGCAGGGCCCGACCGCCGGTAACTTCATCGCCGACCACATCAAGCCGAAGAGCGTTGCCGTCATCCACGACAAGCAACAGTACGGCGAAGGCATCGCTACCGCGGTCAAGCAGACCCTGGAAGGCAAAGGCGTGAAAGTCGCCATGTTCGAAGGCATCAACGCCGGCGACAAGGACTTCTCCGCGCTGATCGCCAAGCTCAACCAGGCGGGTGTCGACTTCGTCTACTACGGTGGCTACCACCCGGAACTGGGCCTGCTGCTGCGCCAGACCAAAGAGCGTGGCCTGAACGTCAAGTTCATGGGTCCGGAAGGCGTGGGTAACAAGGAAATCTCGGCCATCGCCGGCCCGGCTTCCGAAGGCCTGCTGGTCACCCTGCCGAAGTCCTTCGACCAGGATCCGAAGAACCAGGCGCTGGTCGAGGCCTTCAAGGCCAAGAACGAAGACCCGAGCGGCCCGTTCGTGTTCCCGGCCTACGCTGCCGTTCAGGTCATCGCTGAAGGCATCGAGAAAGCCGGCGACACCGATACCGCCAAGGTAGCTGCCGCCCTGCGCTCCAACAGCTTCGACACCCCCACCGGCACCCTGGCCTTCGACGAGAAGGGCGATCTGAAGGACTTCAGCTTCGTGGTGTACGAATGGCACCAGGACGGTTCCAAGTCCGAAGCCAAGTAAGCTTCCCGCCTGAACCCAAAGCCCACTGCAGCCTGCAGTGGGCTTTGTTTATTAGAAGAATTCCGGCCTCGCGCTGCGCCACAAGCGCCGCTTTACGCGCTGCCCAGGAGTTAGGCTATGCCTGATCTTTATCACTACCTGCAACAGTTGCTCAATGGCCTGACCATTGGCAGCACCTATGCCCTGATCGCCATCGGCTACACCATGGTCTACGGCATCATCGGCATGATCAACTTCGCCCACGGCGAGGTTTACATGATTGGCGCGTACGTCGCCTTCATCGTGATTGCTGGTCTCTCCATGTTCGGTATCGAAGCCGTACCCGTGATCATGATCGGCGCGTTCGTCGTCACCATGATCGTTACCAGTGCCTACGGTTACAGCATCGAGCGGGTGGCGTACCGTCCCCTGCGCGGCGGCAACCGTCTGATTCCGCTGATCTCCGCGATCGGTATGTCGATCTTCCTGCAGAACGCCGTGCTGCTCTCGCAGGACTCCAAGGACAAGGCCATTCCCAGCCTGCTGCCCGGCAACTTCATCCTCGGTGAAAGCGCCACCAACGGCGTGGTCGTCTCCTACATGCAGGTGCTGATCTTCATCGTCACCTTCGTCGCCATGATCGGCCTGACCCTGTTCATCTCCCGCTCGCGCCTGGGCCGTGCCTGCCGCGCCTGCGCCGAAGACCTGAAGATGGCCAACCTGCTGGGTATCAACACCAACAACATCATCGCCCTGACCTTCGTCATCGGCGCCGCCCTGGCGGCCATCGCTTCGGTGCTGCTGGGCATGCAGTACGGCGTGATCAACCCGCACCTGGGCTTCCTCGCCGGCATCAAGGCCTTCACCGCTGCGGTACTCGGCGGCATCGGCAGCATCCCCGGCGCGGTACTCGGCGGCCTCCTGCTCGGCGTGGCCGAAGCCTTCGGTGCCGATATCTTCGGTGATCAATACAAAGACGTGGTCGCATTCAGCCTGCTGGTCCTGGTGCTGCTGTTCCGTCCCACTGGCATCCTCGGCCGTCCGGAGGTGGAGAAGGTATGAGCACCTCCAGCGTGAAGAACCTCAAATCGGCGATTTTCAGCGCCCTGCTGGTGCTGATCATTGCCTACCCAGTCCTGGGTCTGAAACTCACCACCGTCGGCATCAGCCTGGAAGTGCACGGCGCCACCGCGTTCGAGCTCTGGTGCATCGGCGGCGCTGCGGCGCTGATCTTCGTGTGGCAACTGCTGCGTGATCGCATCACCCCGGCCTGGGCCAAACGACCGAGCTTGCCCAGCGGCGGCCAGGTCGGCAACTTCCTCACCCTGCCCTCCACCCAGCGCTGGATCATCCTGGCCATGCTGGTGGGCGCTCTGGTCTGGCCGTTCTTCGCCAGCCGTGGCGCGGTGGACATCGCCACGCTGATCCTGATCTACGTGATGCTCGGCCTCGGCCTGAACATCGTGGTCGGCCTGGCGGGCCTGCTCGACCTGGGCTACGTCGGCTTCTACGCGGTCGGCGCCTACAGCTACGCGATTCTCTCGCACTACTTCGGCCTGAGCTTCTGGATGTGCCTGCCGATCGCCGGGATGATGGCCGCCCTGTTCGGCTTCCTGCTCGGCTTCCCGGTGCTGCGTCTGCGCGGCGACTACCTGGCCATCGTGACCCTGGGCTTCGGCGAGATCATCCGCATCCTGCTGCGCAACCTCACCGACCTGACCGGCGGCCCGAACGGACTGAGCATCGCCAACGAGAACAAGCCGACCCTGTTCGGTCTGTCCTTCGAGCGTCGTGTGCCGGCCGACATGCCCACCTTCCACGGCTACTTCGAGATCGCCTACAACTCGCAGTACAAGGTGATTTTCCTCTACCTGATCGCCCTGCTGCTGGTGTTGCTGACCCTGTTCCTGGTCAACCGCCTGCTGCGCATGCCGATCGGTCGCGCCTGGGAAGCCCTGCGCGAGGACGAGATCGCCTGCCGCGCGCTGGGCCTGAACCCCACCGTGATCAAGCTCTCGGCCTTCACCATCGGCGCCAGCCTGGCCGGTTTCGCCGGCAGCTTCTTCGCCGCCCGTCAGGGTCTGGTGACACCGGAGTCCTTCACCTTCATCGAGTCGGCGATGATCCTCGCCATCGTGGTGCTCGGCGGCATGGGCTCGCAGCTCGGCGTGATCCTCGCGGCCATCGTCATGGTGATGCTGCAGGAGATGCGTGAGCTGAGCGAGTACCGCATGCTGATCTTCGGCCTGGTCATGATCTTCATGATGATCTGGCGCCCGCAAGGTCTGCTGCCGATGCAACGTCCCCACCTGGAGCTGAAGCGATGAGCCGCACGATTCTCGAAGTAAGCGGCCTGACCATGCGTTTCGGCGGCCTCCTGGCCGTCAACGGGGTGGGCCTGAACGTCAAGGAAAAGCAGGTGGTCTCGATGATCGGCCCGAACGGCGCCGGCAAGACCACCGTGTTCAACTGCCTGACCGGTTTCTACCAGCCAAGCTCGGGCAGCATCCGTCTCGACGGCGAGGCCATCGAAGGCCTGCCGGGCCACAAGATCGCCCGCAAGGGCGTGGTGCGGACCTTCCAGAACGTACGTCTGTTCAAGGACATGACCGCGGTGGAAAACCTGCTGATCGCCCAGCACCGCCACCTCAACACCAGCTACCTGGCCGGCCTGTTCAAGACGCCCAGCTTCCGTCGCAGCGAGCGCGAGGCGATGGACTTCGCCGGCTACTGGCTGGAGAAGGTCAACCTGGTGGAGTTCGCCAACCGCGAGGCGGGCACCCTCGCCTACGGCCAGCAACGCCGCCTGGAGATCGCCCGCTGCATGATGACCCGTCCGAGCATCCTCATGCTCGACGAGCCGGCTGCCGGCCTCAACCCGCGCGAGACCGAAGACCTGAAGGAGCTGATCGGCATGCTGCGTGACGAGCACAATGTCACCGTGCTGCTGATCGAGCACGACATGAAGCTGGTGATGAGCATTTCCGACCACATCTACGTGATCAACCAGGGCACTCCCCTGGCCGACGGCACGCCGGAGCAGATCCGCAACAACCCGGACGTGATCAAAGCCTATCTGGGGGAGGCGTAATCCATGCTGAGCTTCAACAACGTCTCCACCTTCTACGGCAAGATCCAGGCGCTGCACGATGTCAGCATCGATGTGCAGGCCGGCGAGATCGTCACCCTGATCGGCGCCAACGGCGCCGGCAAGTCCACCCTGCTGATGACCCTGTGCGGCAACCCGCGCGCCACCAGCGGCAGCATCCGTTACCTGGGTGAAGAGCTGGTGGGCATGGACACCCCCGAGATCATGCGCAAGAGCATCGCCATCGTGCCGGAAGGCCGTCGCGTGTTCGCCCGCCTGACCGTCGAGGAGAACCTGGCCATGGGTGGCTTCTTCGGCAACAAGGCGGACAACCAGGAGCAGCTGGACAAGGTCCTGCACCTGTTCCCGCGCCTGAAGGAGCGCTTCGCCCAGCGCGCCGGCACCATGAGCGGCGGCGAACAGCAGATGCTCGCCATCGGTCGTGCGCTGATGAGCAAGCCCAAGCTGCTGCTGCTCGACGAGCCGTCGCTGGGCCTGGCGCCGATCATCATCCAGCAGATCTTCGACATCATCGAGCAACTGCGCGAAGACGGCGTGACCGTGTTCCTGGTCGAGCAGAACGCCAACCAGGCGCTGAAGCTGGCTGACCGTGGCTACGTGCTGGAGAACGGCCATATCGTCATGCAAGGCAGCGGTGAGGATCTGCTCAACGACCCGAAGGTACGCGACGCCTACCTCGGCGGCTGAGTCGGACTGCCGTACCCGAAACCGCCCTCCGGGGCGGTTTTTTCATGCCTGGACGACAGGCCTGCAACGCGCGCACGCCTGCCGGCCGGCGAACTGTTTAGCGGATATGTCCGCCCTCTTGCATCCGCTTCGCCGCGTATTAGTCTCAACGACTCTACCCAGGCGGACCCCGCTCATGCGCAAGTCCCTGCTGCTGTTGCTCGCCCTCACCGTTGCGCTCGGCGCCTGCAGCCGTGCCGGCCTGGCCTACCGCAACCTGGACTGGATCATCCCGTGGAAACTGGGCGACTACGTCGAGCTGAGCAGCGAGCAGAGCGCCTGGCTGGAACCCAGGCTGCAGCAGCACCTGACCTGGCATTGCAGCGTGGAGCTGCCGCACTACCTCGACTGGCTGCAACGCAGCCGCCAGGCCCTGGCCGAGCGCGACGCCGAACTGATGCTCAGCCAGCTGGACGGCTTCGAGCAGGCGATGCAGCGCATCGCCGTGGAAATCACCCCGAGCACCGTCGAACTGCTGCGCGGCCTCAACCCGCTGCAGGTCGAGCGCCTGTTCGCCGAGCTGGAGGTGCAGAACCGGAAGCTGCGCGCGACCTTCCTCGAGCCGCCACTGGACGAGCAGATCAGCCTGCGCGCCGAACGCATGAACGAGCGCCTGCAGCCCTGGTTCGGCGACCTCGAGCCGGCCCAGCGCGAACGGGTACTGGCCTGGGCCCGGAGCCTGGGCGCACAGAATCAGGTCTGGCTGGACAACCGCCTGGCCTGGCAACAGGCACTGCGTGACGCCCTGGAAGCGCGACGTGGCGACGACTTCGCCGCGCGCATCAGCGCCTTGCTGCAACAGCGCGAACGCTTCTATACCGAGGCCTATCGCGCCAGCTACCAGAGCAACCGCAAGGCCATGGCCGGCATGCTCGTGGATATCGTCGCCACGGCGGACGCGCGCCAGCTGCAACGCGCCGACGAACGCCTGGACGCGCTGCGTGCCGACCTGGCCGCCCAGCAGTGCCGCAGCGACGACACGCTGGCCAGGCGCTAGGCGCTCTGGCAGCGCTTCAGAGCGCGGGCAGGCGCCAGTCGATGGGGGTCATGCCGTTCTGGCTGAGGAACTGGTTGCAGCGGCTGAAATGACCGTTGCCGATGAAACCGCGATGCGCGGACAGCGGCGACGGGTGCGGCGAGCGCAGCACCAGGTGCTTGGTCGGGTCGATCAGGCGCTGCTTGCTCTGCGCATGGCTGCCCCAGAGCAGGAAGACCAGCTTGGGCTGCCGCTCGCTGACCAGCTCGATGACCCGGTCGGTGAAATGCTGCCAGCCCTTGCCCGCATGCGAGCCGGCATTGGCACGCTCCACGGTCAGCGACGTGTTGAGCAGCAGCACGCCCTGATCGGCCCAGCTCTGCAGGTAGCCGTGCGCCGGGATGTCGATGTTCAGGTCGCGCTTCAGCTCCTTGTAGATGTTCACCAGCGACGGTGGCGTCTGCACCCCCGGCTGCACCGAGAAGCACAGACCATGCGCCTGCCCCGGACCGTGGTAGGGGTCCTGGCCGATGATCACCACCTTGACCTGCTCCAGCGGCGTGGAGTTGAGGGCATTGAAGATCAGCGGGCCGGGTGGGTAAATCTCCTTGCCGGCCGCCTTCTCCGTTCGCAGGAACTCGCCCAGCTCCTTCATGTAGGGCTTGTCGAACTCGTCGCGCAGCGCCTCTTTCCAGCTGGCCTCGAGTTTGATGCGGTCATCGGTCATGCCTGTTTCCTGCCTGAATCCTTACAAGTGCAGGCACGCTAGAGAAGGGGCCAGGGCAAGTCAAGGAAGACGATTGCGGCAAGGCCGGGGATGCTTTGCTAGCCTTTCGAACACAGCCACTGACGAATGAATGGAACTCGATGCCAACCACCACCGATACCTTGCGCCTGGCACTCCTCAACCGTTTTCTCAAGGGCGAAGCCAAGATACCGCAGATGCCGGAGGCCGCCGTACGTATCCGCAAGCTGCTGGACGACCCGCACACCTCACAGGAACAACTGGCGCGGGTGATCAACGGCGACCCGCCACTGGCGGCCTACCTGATGCAGTTCTCCGCCGCGCCGCTGCTGCGCGGCAACCGCCCCTGTACCTCGCTGCGCGACCTGCTCGGCCGCCTCGGCACCCGCCAGCTGGCCGACCTGGTGCTGGGTTTCAGCCTGCAGCACCTGTTCACCAGCGACGACGCGGCGCTGCAGCAGGCGTTTCGCACGCGCTGGCGCAACGCCCGTGAACGCGCCGCCTACTGCGCCGTACTGGCACAGACTGTCGGCTTCTCCATGGATGACGCCATGCTCGGTGGGCTGCTGCAGGACATCGGCAGCCTGCCCCTGTTGTCGGAGCTGGAGCACTGGCCGGAGCTGCCGCGTGACAGCGCCTCGCTGAATGCCCTGTGCGAGCAGCTCTCCGGCGACATCGGCGCGCTGATCCTGACCCGCTGGCAACTGCCGTCGGCGGTCATCGAATGCGCCCGCCTGCATGGCCAGTGGCAGCGCGAGCACGAACGCAGCGCCGACCTGGCCGACCTGGTGCTGCTGGCCAGCGCCCTGCAGTCGGGCAGTACGCCGGACGGGCTGTTGCCGGCCCAGATCAAGCTGGGACTGGAGCGCCCATTGGACGAACTGCGCGCGGAACTGGCCGAAGGCCTGAAACTGTGGAAGCGCCTGCTCGCCTGACGCTCGGTCATGGCGCCTCATCAGGTCGCTGGATACAGCTTGCCCAAGCCCAGGGGCAGGTCGAGACTCTCCCGCACACCCCGTGCAGGAGGTCACATGAGCGACTCGAACGGCATCAGCCGCGAGCGTCTGGAACAGGCGCTCGCCCACTCCACCTTCGCCCAGTTGCTCGGCGCCGAACTGCTCGAGTTCGCGCCGGGCCGGGTCAGCCTGCAGGTACCCAGCCGTCCCGACCTGTGCCAGCACCACGGCTACATGCACGATGCAGTGGTCGGTTTCATGGTCGACAGCGGCTGCGCCTGGGCCGCCGCCTCGATGGTCGGTGACGTGGTCACCAGCGAATACAAGCTCAACCTCCTCGCCCCTGCACTTGGCGAACGCCTGCTCTGCCGCGCGGAAGTGCTCAAGGCCGGCCAGCGCCAGGCGGTCTGCCGAGCGGACGTGTTCGCCGTGAAGGACGGCCAGGAAAAGCTGGTGGCTACCGGCCTGGCGACCATCGCACGGGTCTAGCAGGCCGCGACTACCCCAGGTGCAGCGCCCGGTAGTGACTGGGCGCCATGCCCACCACCTTGCGAAACAGACGCGAGAAGTAATAGGCATCCTCATAACCCAGTTGCTCCGCGACCTGGCGCACCTCGACATCGCCACGGTCGAGCAGGCGGCAGGCCAGGGCCATCTTCAGCTGGATGAAATCCTGGATCGGCGCATGCCCGGTCAGGGCCCGATAGGTCTTGGCGAAATGGAAGCGCGAGAGGTGGAAGTGCTCGGCCAGCTCATCGAGGTTGAGGCTGCCGTGCAGGTGCTCGCGCATCACCGCGTGCACCGCCTCGATATCCAGTACCCGCCCCGACTTGAGATTGACCCGCGCCGGCAGCACCGCCAGCGAACTGAGCATCGCCTGCAGCCGATGCGCTGCATGGATGAATGGCAGCGCGTTCAACCCCTGCCGCTGCAGCCCCAGCAGCGCCTCGAAGTCCCCCAGCAGGCGTGGCTGGACGCCGATGCGGCGCAACGGCTGGCTACCCAGCAGGTCGAGGAAGTCCTGGCTGAGCGCCCCGTCGAAGTGCACCCAGTAGATGGTCCAGGGGGCGTCGGCATCGGCGCCGTAGGCATGCGCGGTGTCCCTGGGCAGCAGCAGCAGATCGCCAGCACCGACCTCGAATCGTCCATCCTCGCCGTGCAGCCAGCCTTTGCCCGAGCGGCAGTAGATCAGCAGGTCATCCTCCGGCTGCGCCCGACTCATGCGGTGTCCGACCGCTTCGGGGTAGAAACCGATGGCCAGCGGGTAGCAGCCAGCACTCAGCGGATGGCGCGCCAGCAGGCGGCGCAGACGCGGCGGCGTGATGAAGCGTTGCCCACCCAGCGGCAACGGCCAGTTGGAGGTTTCCACGCGCAAGCCCATGCTGATCGCATCCCGAGGCAGTCGACGAATCCCAAGATCGTCCATCCTTCGACCAAGATCGTCAATCCACAAGGCCGTTCCCAGCCGCTATAAAAGACCCGGACAAGAACAACAGGAGGCGAACATGCCCCAGACCCTGCCGCAACTGATCGACGGCCAATGGCGCACCAGCCAGGCTCACGAACTGATCGAAGTCACCGACCCGACCACCCAGGAAGTGATCGCCCTGGCGCCCAAGGCCACGGCCGAGGAAATCGAGACTGCGGTAGCCGGCGCACAGCAGGCCTTCCTCGCCTGGCGTGAAGTCCCGGTCTCGGAGCGAGCCCGCCTGATGCTGCGCTATCAGCACCTGCTCAAGGAGCATCACGACGAACTGGCGGAAATCCTCGCGCGGGAAACCGGCAAGACCTTCGCCGATGCCAAGGGCGACGTATGGCGGGGCATCGAGGTGGCCGAGCATGCCGCCAACATCGCCAGCCTGATGATGGGCGAGACGGTGGAGAACGTCGCCCGCGAGATCGACACCGCCAGCTGGATCCAGCCGCTGGGGGTGTGCGTCGGCATCACCCCGTTCAACTTCCCGGCGATGATTCCCCTGTGGATGTTCCCGCTGGCCATCGCCTGCGGCAACGCATTCATTCTCAAGCCGTCCGAACAGGACCCGATGACGCCCAACCGCCTGGCCGAACTGTTCCTCGAAGCCGGCGCACCGGCTGGCCTGCTGCAGGTGCTGCATGGTGCTCGCGAGCAGGTCGATGCCCTGCTGGTGCACCCGCTGGTGCGCGCGGTGTCCTTCGTCGGCTCGGTGACGGTAGGCCAGCATGTGTACCGCACCGGCACCCAGCACCTGAAGCGCGTGCAGGCCTTCGCCGGGGCGAAGAACCACATGGTGGTGATGCCCGATGCACCCAGGGACCAGGTCATCAGCAACCTGCTCGGCGCCAGTTGCGGGGCCGCCGGCCAGCGTTGCATGGCGATCAGCGTGGCGGTGTTCGTCGGCGAGGCGAAACACTGGATCGACGACCTGGCCGAACAGATGGCCGCGCTGCGCCCCGGCCACTGGCAGGACAGCGGCGCCGCCTATGGTCCGCTGATCAGCCCGCAGGCCCGCCAGCGCGTGCTGCGCCTGATCGAGGAAGGCAAGGCCGAAGGCGCCGAGTGTCTGCTCGATGGTTCGCACTGCGTGGTCGACGGTTATCCGCATGGCAACTGGGTCGGCCCGACCCTGTTCCGCGGCGTGACCAGCAGAATGAGCCTGTACCGCGAGGAAATCTTCGGCCCGGTGCTGGTGTGCATGGAGGTGGACACTCTGGAAGAGGCCATCGCGCTGATCAACGCCAGCCCCTACGGTAACGGCACCAGCCTGTTCACCCGCTCCGGCGGCGCCGCTCGGCATTTCCAGCATGCGATCGAGGTCGGTCAGGTGGGCATCAACGTGCCGATCCCGGTGCCGCTGCCGTTCTTCTCCTTCACCGGCTGGAAGGGTTCGTTCTATGGCGACCTGCATGCCTATGGCAAACAGGCGGTGCGTTTCTACACGGAGACCAAGACGGTGACCAGCCGCTGGTTCGACGACACAGCGCTGGGCGACGGGCCGAACATGACCATTTCTCTGAAATGAGAACCGGGTAACGTGTCTTTAGACCAATAGACGATCACCTGAACTGGACAAGCGGCGTAAAAGGGTTCTCAGCAGAACAAGAACAAGGAGAACTGCAATGCGCCAACTGTCTGCCATTCTGGCCCTGTGGGCCGCTGTCACCGCCTGTGCGCAGGCTGCCGAGCCGATCACCCTGGGGCTCAACTACCCGCGCACGGGACCGTACAAGGAGGAGGGATTGGCGCAGATGCGTGGAGCCCTGCTGGCCATCGACGAGCTGAACGCCCAGGGCGGTGTGCTGGGCAGGCCCTTGCGCCTGTCCAGCAAGGACACCGCCTCGCGTCCGGCCAAGGCGGTGAAGAACGTCGACAAGCTGGCCGCCGAAGGCGCCGCGATGCTCTTCGGCGGCTCCTCCAGCGCGGTGGCCATCGCCGCCGGCAAGCGCGCCAAGGAGCACGGCCTGCTGTATTTCGGCACCCTCACCTACTCCAACGACACCACCGGCAAGGATGGCCAGCGCTACATGTTCCGCGAGTGCAACAACGCCTGGATGAGTGCCAAGGTGCTCGGCCAGTACCTGAGCAAGACCTTGCCCAACAAGCGCTATTTCTACGTGACCTCCGACTACACCTGGGGCCACACCACCGAGGCCTCGCTGCGGCAGGCCACGGGCACCGACAACGCCGGCCAGCATGCGGGGGTGCGCGTGCCCTTCCCCGGCGCCCGCCTGGCCGACTACCAGGATGCCCTGACCCAGGCCGCCTCCAGCAATGCCGAGGTACTGGCGCTGGTGCTGTTCGGCGAAGACCTGGTGCGCGCCATGCGCATCGCCAAGGACCTGGGGCTGACCGAGCGCATGCAGATCATCGCGCCCAACCTGACCCAGAGCATGGTCGAGCAGGCCGGACCGGACCTGATGCAGGGCGTGATCGGTACCGAACCCTGGACCTGGCGCGTCCCGGCGCTGGAGAAGTCCACGCGCGGCGAAGCCTTCGTGCAGTCGTTCAAGACCCGCTACGAGATGTACCCGTCCAGCTCTGCCGCCTCGGCCTACAGTATCGTCCAGCAATGGGCCGATGCCGCCAAGCGCGCCAACAGCCTGGACAGCGAAGCGCTGATCAAGGCGCTCGAAGGCCACCGCTACAGCCTGCTGAAAGACGAGCAGCAATGGCGCGCCTTCGACCACCAGAACCTGCAGACCGTCTACGCGGTACGGGTCAAACCACGCGAGGACGTGCTCAAGGACCCGCTGAAACAGGACTACTTCGAAATCGTCGACCGCCTCGACGCCAGCACGGCGCTGCCCAGCCTCGCCGAGTGGCAGGCCGAGCGGCGCGCCGGCGGCCAACCCCTGACCTTGCAATGAGATGCCATGGACTTCGAACTCAGTGATGAACAACGCCTGCTGACCGACAGTGCCCGCGCCTTCGCCGCGCGGGAACTGGCGCCCTGCGCCGCCGACTGGGATCGCGACCAGCACTTCCCGGTCGAGGTGATCCGCCGTGCGGCCGAACAGGGCTACCTGGCCCTGTACATCGCCGAGGAGGACGGCGGCCTGGGACTGTCGCGTCTGTCCAGCGCACTGATCTTCGAACAACTGGCGGCCGGCTGCGTGGCCACCACCGCCTACCTGACCATCCACAACATGGCCACCTGGATGCTCGCCAGCTTCGCCGACCAGGCGCTCAAGGACGCCTGGCTGCCCGGGCTGGTCAGCGGCCGGTCGCTCGCCTCCTATTGCCTGACCGAGCCGGACGCCGGCTCCGACGCTGCCAACCTGCGCACACGGGCGCGGCGTGACGGCGACGACTACCTGCTCGACGGCAGCAAGTGCTTCATCTCCGGCGCGGGGGCCAGCGACGTGCTGATCGTCATGGCACGCACCGGCGAGGAAGGCGCCCGAGGCATCTCCTGCTTCCTGGTGCCGGCCGACGCCCCTGGCGTGCGCTACGGTCGCAACGAGGGCAAGATGGGCTGGAAGGCGCAGCCGACCCGCAGCATCACCTTCGACGGCGTACGCATCCCCGCCGGCAACCGCATCGGCCCGGAAGGCGAGGGCTTCGTCTACGCCATGAAAGGCCTCGACGGGGGCCGCCTGAACATCGCCAGCTGCTCGCTTGGCGCCGCCCAGGCCGCACTGGAGCAGAGCCTGCGCTACGTCGAGGAGCGCAAGCAGTTCGGCAAGGCACTGAGCGAGTTCCAGGCGCTGCAGTTCAAGCTGGCCGACATGCTCACCGACCTGACCGCCAGCCGGCAGATGGTACGCCTGGCCGCGCACAAGCTCGATCATGGCCACGGCGAAGCCAGCCTGTACTGCGCCATGGCCAAACGCTTCGCCACCGACCACTGCTTCGGCGTATGCAACGAAGCCCTGCAACTCCATGGTGGCTATGGCTATCTGAATGACTATCCACTGGAGCGCTGGGTGCGCGATGCACGCGTGCACCAGATTCTCGAAGGCACCAACGAAATCATGCGGGTGATCGTCGCCCGCCGCCTGCTGCAGCAGAGCGGCATGCTCGATCGCCTGCTCTGAAACCTGCAGGAGCCCCTCATGACTACCGCAATCGAAACCTACAAATCCGGCATCTTCGACCTGACCCACAAGCTCACCGTGGAGAAGCACGGGCACACCGCGCTGATCACCATCAACCACCCTCCGGCCAACACCTGGGACCGCGATTCGCTGATCGGCCTCAAGCAGGTGGTCGAACACCTCAACCGCGACGACGAGGTCTACGCCCTGGTGGTGACCGGACAGGGGCCGAAGTTCTTCTCCGCCGGCGCCGACCTGAACATGTTCGCCGACGGCGACAAGGCCCGCGCCCGCGAGATGGCCAGGCGCTTCGGCGAGGCCTTCGAGACCCTGCGCGACTTCCGTGGGGTATCCATCGCCGCGATCAACGGCTATGCCATGGGAGGCGGCCTGGAATGCGCCCTGGCCTGTGATATCCGCATCGCCGAGCGCCAGGCGCAGATGGCCCTGCCGGAAGCTGCCGTGGGCCTGCTGCCCTGCGCGGGCGGCACCCAGGCACTTCCCTGGCTGGTGGGCGAGGGCTGGGCCAAGCGCATGATCCTCTGCGGCGAACGCATCGACGCCGACACCGCCCTGCGCATCGGCCTGATCGAGCAGGTGGTCGACAGCGGCGAAGCACGCGGCACGGCCCTGCTGCTGGCCGCCAAGGTGGCACGGCAAAGCCCGGTGGCGGTGCGCACCATCAAGCCGCTGATCCAGGGGGCCCGCGAACGCGGCTCGAACACCTGGCTGCCCGAGGAGCGCGAGCGTTTCGTCGACCTGTTCGACGCCGACGACACCCGCGAAGGCGTCAACGCCTTCCTGGAAAAACGCGACCCGCAGTGGCGCAACAAATGACCGCACCAGTAACTCGTAGGGTGGATGTCGCCTTTCACATCCACCATTACCCCATCCGGTGGATGGATAGAGCGCCATCCACCCTACGCGGGAAAACCTCATGAACCTGCAATTCGAAGAACGCCCCAGCCTGCACGGCTATCGCATCGGCATCGCCAGCCTGGACGCCGAGAAAAGCCTCAACGCGCTGTCGCTGCCGATGATCGAGGCACTCGACGAGCGCCTGAAAGCCTGGGCCGAAGATCCGACCATCGCCTGCGTGATGCTGCGCGGCAACGGCCCCAAGGCCTTCTGTGCCGGCGGCGACGTGGTCCAGCTGGTGCACCAGTGTCGCGAGCACCCCGGCGAAGTCCCGCCCCTGGCGCGCCGTTTCTTCGCCGACGAGTACCGCCTCGACTACCGCATCCACACCTTCCCCAAACCCTTCATCTGCTGGGCCCACGGCCATGTGCTGGGGGGCGGCATGGGCCTGATGCAGGGCGCCGGCATCCGCATCGTCACGCCGAGCAGTCGGCTCGGCATGCCGGAGATCAACATCGGCCTGTACCCGGACGTCGGCGGCAGCTGGTTCCTCGCCCGCCTGCCCGGCAGGCTCGGCCTGTTCCTCGGCCTCACCGCCGCCAGCATCAACGCCCGCGATGCGCTGGACCTCAACCTGGCCGACCGCTTCCTGCGCGATGACCAGCAGCAGGCGCTGCTCGAAGGGCTGGTGCAACTGAACTGGCGCGAGCAGGCCCAACTGCAGCTGCACAGCCTGCTGCAGGCCCTGGAGAACGAAGCCCGTGGCGACCTGCCGGCGGCGCAGTGGCTGCCTCGCCGTGAACGCCTCGACGCACTGCTCGATGTCGCCGAGCCAGGCGCTGCGGTCCAGGCCCTCAGCGCTCTGCAGGGCGACGACGATGCCCTGCTGGCACGGGCGGCGAAAACCCTGGCCGGCGGCTGCCCGCTGACCGCGCACCTGGTCTGGGAACAGATCCGCCGTGCCCGTCACCAGTCGCTGGCCGACGTGTTCCGCATGGAGTACGCCATGAGCCTCAACTGCTGCCGCCACCCGGAATTTCCGGAAGGCGTGCGCGCGCGCCTGATCGACAAGGACCACAGCCCGAACTGGCACTGGCCGGATGTCGCCGCGATCCCCGCTGCCGTGATCGAGGCGCACTTCGCTCCGGCCTGGGAGGGCGAGCACCCGCTGGCCGACCTGTAGCCAGAAGAAACACGTAGCCCGGATGAAATCCGGGGAGGCCGGATCGTCAGCCCCACCCGCACGCCTCGAACGCCGCACGGACAACAACAAGGAGATGCCAGAATGACCCAGATCGCCTTTATCGGCCTTGGCCATATGGGCCTGCCCATGGCTCGCAACCTGCTCAAGGCAGGCTACCCGCTGAAAGTCTTCGACCTGGTGCGCAGCGCCGTCGACACCCTTGCCGGCGAGGGGGCGATAGCCGCCGTCAGCGCCAGCGCCGCCGTCGATCAGGCCCAGGTGGTGATCAGCATGCTGCCTGCCAGTCGCCATGTGGAAAGCCTCTACCTGGGGCGCGACGGCCTGCTCGAGCAACTGCCGGCCGGCAGCCTGGTGGTCGAGTGCTCCACCATCGCCCCGGAGTCCGCGCGCAAGGTGCATGCGGCGGCGCGCGAACGCGGTATCGAGCTGCTCGATGCGCCGGTGTCCGGCGGTACCGCAGGCGCCGCCGCTGGCACCCTGACGTTCATGGTCGGCGGTGCCGCCGAGGCCCTGGAAAAGGCCCGGCCGCTGCTCGCGGTCATGGGCCAGAACATCTTCCACGCAGGCCCGGAGGGGGCCGGCCAGGTTGCCAAGGTGTGCAACAACCAGGTGCTGGCGGTGCAGATGATCGCCACCGCCGAAGCCATGGCCATGGGCGTGGCCAACGGCCTGGACCCCGCCGTGCTGGCCGAGATCATGCGGCAGAGTTCGGGTGGCAACTGGACGCTGGAGAAGTACAACCCCTGGCCTGGGGTGATGGAAAACGCGCCGGCGTCGAAAGGCTACAGCGGCGGGTTCATGGCCGAGCTGATGGCCAAGGATCTCGGCCTGGCCCAGGAAACGGCCAGCCACCATGGCAACAGTGCGCCGATGGGCGCGCTGGCCCTGCAGCTCTACCGCCTGCTGCTCAAGCAGGGCAAGGGCAAGCAGGACTTCTCGGTGGTGCAGCAGCTGTTCGTGGAGTGATGCCCTGCGGGAGCCGGCGTGCGAGTGAGGTCGCTCACCGGCACGTCGCCTCCCGCACGCAGCGCGATCACCTCAGGCGCATCCTCGTCGCGATCGCGTTCAACGCAAGCGCTGCAGGTGCAACAGGCCGAACAACAGCACCTGCAGGCGCTGCCACCAAGGCCCCGGCAGCCCGTGCAGGCGCGCGCGGAACAGCAGCATCTCGGCAACGTGCGCCAGCAGTACCGCCAGCGCCAGCCAGTTGACCCAGGCGCCCAGCGGCGCAGCGAAGGGATAGAGCAGGTTGAGCAACGCCACCAGCCAGAACATGGCCAGGGCGCCCTTGGCGAAGGACAGCAGGTTCATCGTCAGTCTCCGAGTGGATGAACCCGGAGTGTGCCGGGCCTGACGCCGTGCGAACGCCCCTCTTTCGACTGGCATGACCCTGCCCCAGCGGCGATTCGCCGGGGCATGGCAGCAGCCAGATCGGCTAGCGCAGGGTCAGCCCGAAGGCTTCGTCGGTGAAGTCGAAGCAGCTGAGGAAGCGTCGGATATCCAGCAGGTTGCCATCGACCTTCACATCCCCCAGCAGCGCGCCCTTGACCAGGCCCCCCTCGCCGGTCAGCAAGGTGTCCATGAAGCTCTTGTCCATCGACAGACGCAGTTCGGTGCCCTCGGGAATGCCCTTGTGCAACTGCGCGACGCCACGCCGTACTTCCAGCGCCCACTGCTCTCCGACATCGGGGAAGCTGAAGCCCAGGATCATTTCCACATCGCCGGCCTTCTCCGGGTCGATGCGGGTCACCCAGTTCTGCAGGAAGCTCTGCGGGGTGAAGCTGCGCACCATGTCCGGCGAGAGGAACACCTTGCGCATCTCGATCGAGCGCTGGCTGATCTCGTCACCGTCGAGCTTGCCCTCCAGCTCCATGGCGCTCATCAGGTACCAGTTGCGCCAGTTGATGTTCATGCTGGCGTAGCCCAGCTTGCGGAAGCTGCGCGCCTTGATGTCGCGTGCCAGCTGGTCGTCGTGATCGACACGGATGGCATAGCCGGCCAGCTCGGCGGCCCACTGGTAATCCCCCTTGAGGTAGGCGTTGCCGGCCTCCAGCAGCAGCTTCTCGCGCCCGCCCATCATGGCGATCAGGCGCTCGGCCTTCTGCCGTGGCGGCGTCGGGTCGAGGTCCACCGGGTCACCCTGGAACCAGCCCAGGTAGCCGTTGTAGATCTGCCGCACGCTGTGCTTCACCGTGCCGTAGTACTCACGCAGGTAGGGCGTGTAGCCCGCCAGGTGCGGCGGCAGCTTGACCTTCTCCACCAGTTCGTCCGGCGTCAGCCCCTTGTTCATCCAGCGCACGGTCTGGTCATGGATGTAGGCGATGCCGTCGCGGGTCATGCGCAGTACTTCCTCCACGGCGTCCTGACCGCTGACCGGGCGACCGTGCAGCGGCACCATGTAGTCGGCCCGGTAGGCGCGCAGCTTGTCCAGGCTGTCGACCCACTGCACCGGGTCGCGGAACTTGGTGCCGCGCAAGGTGTGGATGTTCGGCAGCGTCGGCCCCTGGTCCACCTCGGCGCTGATCAGCACGCGATTGGCCGGCAGGTAGAGCACGATCTCGTCCGGCGCCTCGCTGGGGACATGCAGGAACTGCACGTCGAGCCCGGCGATGGTGGTGTCGAGCTTATCCGCGAAGGTCACCGTCGGGGCGATGAAGGTGGAAGGCTCCGGAGTGACCAGCGGGCCGATGCCGCCGTTCATGTCCTGCTCGTCCTGCGCCTCGAGGAAGGAGCCGAAGCTGTAGGCCGAGCGCACACCGAGAATCGGCCCGACCAGTGCGCCCTGGGCCACGACGTTGGCCAGCAGGGTGTCGTGGGCGTAGATCTGCACGTCGCCGGACTCGACCTGCTCGCGCGTGACGAACGCCTGCACGCCGTTGATATGGTCCGGATGGAAGTGGGTGTAGACCACCGCCTTCACCGGCTTGTCGGTGATCTTGCGGAACTCGGCCATGATCTTGCGCGACTCGCTGACCGACTCGCCGGTGTCGACGATGATCAGCCCCTCCGGCGCCTCGATCATCACCACGTTGCCGAGCTGCCAGCCCACGGCGGAATAGACGTTGTCGGCGACGCGGTAGAGCTGCTGGGCGAAGACCTTGGTGTGGGCCGCCAGCTCGGCATTGATGCTGGGCTCGATGCGCTCGGCCGGCAGCTCGGCATAGGCGCTCAGGGGCAGGGAGGCGGCCAGCAGCAGGCCGCTCAAGCGAAGGAATGTGCTCATGGCGATGGACGTCTTGTTGTTGGAGTGCTGGCAGGTTGGCAAAGCCTGTTCGATAATTCCAATGCATTCGAATAAGCAAGTTGATGCACAGTACACATGAACGATCTACGCCAGCTTCGCCACTTCGTCGCACTCGCCGAGCACCAGCACTTCGCCCGTGCCGCCGCCGCCGTGCACCTCAGCCAGCCCGCCCTGAGCCGCAGCATCCAGGCCCTGGAGAGCCAGCTCGGCTGCACCCTGGTGGATCGCCACAACCGTGGCGTCACCCTCACCGCCCATGGCCGGCTGGTGCTGGAGCATGCCCGGCGCCTGCTGGCCGGCAGCCTGGCGTTGAGCAACGCGGTCAACCAGCTGGGCAACCTGCAGGCCGGCGAGCTGCGCCTGGGCGCGGGCCCCTACCCCGCCGCCAGGCTGGTACCGCAGGCGCTCGGCCAGTTGCTGCAGCGCTATCCGCGCGTGCAGGTGAAACTGAACATCGCCAACTGGCTGGAGCTGCGCGACGCGCTGCTGGAGTCGACCATCGAGCTGTTCGTCGCCGACATCCGCGAACTGCAAGGCGATGCGCAACTGCACATCGAGCCGCTACAGGTGCACCACGGCGTACTGTTCTGCCGCCCGGCGCACCCCCTGCTGCAACGGCGCGAGCTGAGCCTCGGCGACCTGCTCGACTTCCCCCTCGCCGGCACGCAGTTGCCGCATGTGGTCGAGCGCAGCCTGAGCGCTGCCAGCGGCCGTCTGCAGCCGCTGAGCGTGGAGTGCGACAACTTTCTGGTGCTCAAGCGCCTGGTCGCGGGCAGCGACGTGCTGAGCATGGCGCCCTGGGACGTGATTGCCGAAGAAGTTCGCAGCGGCCAGCTCTGCCTGCTGCCCATGCAGGCGGAAGGGCTGCACCAGCACTCGGCCTATGGCCTGGTCAGCCGCGCCGGCCACAGCCTGTCGCCAGCGGCGCAGGCCATGGTCGAGGCGATTCGTCGGGTCGATGAGCAAACCCCGCACAGCGAAACCGTGCGGGGTTGAACGGGACTACCAGCGGCGCTCGTTGCTGCGCCGCTGCTCGCTGTAGCTGCGCCCATTGGAGTAGCGCTGCGGGGTGCTCCGTCCGGTGTCCCAGCCGCGCAGGACCTTGACGCCACGCTGTTCCTGGCGCCGCGCGTCGCGCTGCCTGTCATGGCGTGGCTGCTCGTGACGCTTGTAGTCGTCGCGGTAGTGCGGCGCGTAGCCATAGCGTTGACGCGGTTGCGGCGCCGGCACATAGCGGGGTGGCGCCTGGTACTGGCGACGGCGGTCATCGTAGTAATAGCGCGACGTCACGTACACCGGTGGCGAATAATCGTGACGGTAGCCCTTGTAGTAGGCGTGATTGCGGTAGCCGCGATCGTGGTCGTAGCCATACACCGCACAGCCGCCGAGCGGCAGGATCAGTAACGTGGCAAGCAGGATTCTGTAGAACATGGGAGCCTCCACAGGGGAAGCGGGCCAGTGGCCCGGAAGCGGATCAGCAACGCCCCTTCTTGGCCTGCCCCGGAGGGCAATGCGAAGGACCACCACCGTCTCCGATATCGACGCCGATACCTGGCAACCGCAGGCTGCAGCCCGACAGACCAGTAGCCAGGCTGGCGGCCAGCAACAAGGTGCAGAGGGTTTTCATCAGCAACTCCCCTTCATGCGATGCCCCGGCGGGCAGAAGTAGCCGCCGTTGGAGTCGCCACGGCCATCCAGATCGACACGAATCACGTCAGGGTCACCTACCCGCGCATGCACGCCCGGCGCGCTGAAGCTGCAGCCGCCCAGCAGCAACGCCAATGTCATCACAGTCAAACCACGCATATTGGAATACTCCTCGATTTCCAGAAGGCTGCTGGACAGGCGGCGGCCCGGTGGTCACGGCGCTATTCAGCATGACTGTTCGACAATATGGACTGAGTCACGTTCCGTGCAGCCGAGTGACCAGGATCACAGGCCCGTCACGTTCGCTGGCACACTCCTCGCTTAGCATGGCCCGCAGCGGGAAAGCGTGGCGCTGCCTCAACACAATGGCCGACTAGGGTTCCGGCTCGTCCGATGACGAGTGGCTGGTCCGAGAGTGGGCGACCTCATCAGCGGCGGGGAGCCGCGAGGTTACACGGCGGGACAAAAGCCCGGGAGAACGCGCAGCACGGCTGTCTGCTTTCCCGCGTCCGCCAACCAACCGAGGTCCCTATGCCCATTCGCCCGCTACTCACCGCCCTGCTCTGCGCCTGCCTGCTCAGCGCTCCGACGGCCCAGGCCGCGCCGAAAACCTTCAAGCTCTGCTGGTCGGTCTTCGCCGGCTGGATGCCGTGGGACTACGCCGCCAAGCAGGGCATCGTGAAGAAGTGGGCCGACAAGTACGGCATCGACATTCAGGTGCAGGAAGTGCCGGATTACGTCGCTTCCATCGAGCGCTACAGCGCCGGACAGTTCGATGCCTGCACCATGACCAACATGGATGCCCTGACCATCCCCGCCGCCGCCGGCACGGACAGCACCGCGCTGATCATCGGCGACTTCTCCAACGGTGCCGACGGCCTGCTGCTGCGCGGCAGCGGCAAGAGCATCCGCGACCTCAAGGGCAAGACCGTGCTGCTGGTGGAAAACTCGGTCTCCCACTACCTGCTCAGCCGGGCACTGGAATGGGGCCTGCTGGACGAGCAGGACGTGACCATCAAACATGTCTCCGACACCGAGATCGCCGACGCCTTTCTCTCTGGACAGGGCGATGCGGTGATCACCTGGAACCCGATCCTCTCGGAAATCCAGCGCAAGGCGCAGGTCAGCATGGTGTTCACCTCCAACCGGATCCCGGGCGAGATCCTCGATCTCACCGTGGTCAACAGCCAGACCCTGGCCCAGCATCCCGAGTTTGGCCGCGCGCTGACCGGCGCCTGGTTCGAGACCCAGCGCCTGCTCGGCCTGCCGACGGCCGCCGGACGCGCAGCCCGAGCACAGATGGCCGCCGCGGCGGGTACCAGCGCCGAGGACTTCGAGGACCAACTGGGCACCCTGCGCTCGTTCTATTCGCCACGCAGCGCCCTCAACTTCGCCCGCACCGGCAAGATGCCGGACCTGATGCGACGCGTCGCCCACTTTGCCGATGCCCATGCCCTGCTGGGCAAGCGTGGCCAGGGCCTGACCAACCTGGGTATCGAGTTCAGCGGTGAAAAGACCATCGGCAACCCGCAACGCGTCCTGCTGCGCTTCAACCACGCCTACATGCAGTTGGCCGCCGACGGCACCCTGTAGCGCCCCAGCAGGCGGCACGCCAGCCGCACCACGCACCAGCACGGCGCAGCCTGCCCTCGACGAGCCGCAGCGCAGCGCCAAGCGCCGCACCTTGCGGCGCATGGCACGATGTTCGCTAAGGACATCGGGTGCAGGAACAACCCCGGCCAGCCGGGACCGCGGCACCACAATTTGCAATAGCCGGCTAGGGTTCCGGCTCGCCACAGGCGAGTGACTGGTCCGAGAGCTGGCGACCTCCAGCGAGGTTACACGGCGGGACAAAAGCCCGGGAGAACGCGCCCCATCCGTGGGGAACCGCCGCGAGCTCCTGTCCGCCACCGTCAAACTGGAGGTTCATCATGGCTACGCCCCACTCGCACCAGCGGCACCCTGCCGCCTACCGGACAGCCGTCAGCGGCGTCGTCGCGCTCTAGCCGTGCCCGCCCTTCGCTACAGGCCCGACGAGGACTCTCCATGCGCCTGATCAACCGCCACCCGGACCGCAGCGGCCGCCTTATGCTGATCCTGCTGCCCTTCGCCCTGCTGCTGTTCGTCTACTTCAGCACCTCGACCGCACGCCTGGCCGAGAATCCCAACGACAAGCTGCTGCCCAGCGCCAGCCAGATGATCGATGCCGTCGACCGCCTGGCCTTCAGCGAAGACAAGCGCACGGGCAACTACCTGTTCTGGCAGGACACCGCCTCCAGCCTCACCCGCCTCGCCATCGGCCTCGGCGTGGCGGCGCTGGCCGGACTGGTGCTGGGCATCGCCGCCGGCAGCGTGCCGCTGTTCGGCGCGCCGCTGTCGCCGATGCTCACGGTGCTGTCGATGATTCCCCCCCTGGCCATCCTGCCGATCCTGTTCATCGTCTTCGGCCTGGGCGAGCTGTCCAAAGTGATGCTGATCGCCATCGGCATCACCCCGTGCATCGCCCGCGACATCGAACAGCGTGCGCGGGAAATTCCAGCCGAACTGCTGATCAAGGCTCAGACCCTCGGCGCCAACTCCTGGACGCTGATCCTGCGCCTGGTGCTGCCGCAACTGATGCCGCGCCTGTTGATCTCGCTGCGTCTGATGCTCGGCTCCGCCTGGCTGTTCCTGATCGCCGCCGAGGCCATCGCCAGCACCGACGGCCTCGGCTACCGCATCTTTCTGGTCCGCCGCTACATGGCCATGGACGTGATCCTGCCGTACGTCGTCTGGATCACCCTGCTGGCCTGGCTGATGGACCTGGGCCTGCGTCAGGTGCTGCGCCTGTGCTTCCCCTGGCACGCAGGAGGCAAGGCATGACCCTGTTCAGCCAACACATCGTCCCGCTGAGTGAACCCGCCATGAGCGAACCCCGTACCGACGCCAGCCCGTCGCCAGGCGCCTTCATCGAAGCGCGCCACCTGTGGCAGGAGTACGGCGACCAGGTGGTGCTGGAACGCCTCAACCTCAGGGTCGAAGAAGGCGAGTTCTGCACCCTGGTCGGCGCCTCCGGCTGCGGCAAATCCACCTTCCTGCGCATGCTGCTCGGCCAGGAACGCCCCAGTCGCGGCGAGCTCCTGCTCGGCGGTGCCCCGCTCCCCAACGAGCCGGACCCGAGCCGTGGCGTGGTCTTTCAGCGCTATTCGGTGTTCCCCCACCTGAGCGTGCTGGACAACGTCGCCCTGGGCCTGGAACTGCCGCGCGCGCCCGTACTGGGGCGCCTGTTCGGCACAGCCAAGCGCGAGGCCCGCGAGCGTGCCGCCAGCATCCTCGGCCGGGTCGGCCTCGGCCATGCTCTGGACAAATACCCCAGCGCGCTCTCGGGCGGCATGCAGCAGCGCCTGGCCATCGCCCAGGCGCTGGTGATGCAACCGCGCATGCTGCTGCTCGACGAACCGTTCGGTGCCCTCGACCCCGGTATTCGCAAGGACATGCACGCCCTGCTGCTGGAGCTGTGGCAGGAAACCCGCCTGACGGTGTTCATGGTCACCCACGACCTGTCGGAGGGCTTCAGCCTCGGCACCCGCCTGCTGGTATTCGACAAGGTGCGCCACGACCCGCAGGCCCCCAACGCCTATGGCGCGCGAATCACCTACGACATTCCGCTGAACGCCGCACGCCGCGCGCAGGCGCAGCTGCCCAGCGAAGTGGCCGAGCGTATTGCCGCACGCTGATCGTCCCTGAACATGTTGCCGATCAGCTCAACACCGTAGCCCGGATGAAATCCGGGGATTCACCGGGACATCGCCCCGGATTGCATCCGGGCTACAGCCGAGCGCCATACGCTGATCATCCGTAGGAGCCCGCTTGCGGGCGATCCAACGCTGGTGCCGCAACTCGCCCGCAAGCGGGCTCCTACCCCAGGCACGTTGCCGATCAGCTCAACACCGCAGCCCGGATGAAATCCGGGGATTCACCGGGACATCGCCCCGGATTGCATCCGGGCTACGCAGCCGAGCGCCAAACGCTGATCGTCCGTAGGAGCCCGCTTGCGGGCGATCCAGCGCTGGTGCCGCCAATCGCCCGCAAGCGGGCTCCTACCCCAGGCACGTTGTCGATCAATCCAACACCGTAGCCCGTATGAAATCCGGGGGATTCACCGGGACATCGCCCCGGATTGCATCCAGGCTACGCAGCCGAACGCCAAACGCTGATCATCCGTAGGAGCCCGCTTGCGGGCGATCCAGCGCGGCTAAAGCCCCTCCCACAAATCGAGCGGCCCCCGCCCCGTGGGAGGCGCTTCAGCGGCGAGCTTTTCAGCGCTGCATCGCACAGGCACCGATGGCTAGCTCAACACCTCGAGATAACGCGCCAGCGTCTCCTGCTCCGTGGCGAACCACTGTTGCGCTTCGTCGCTGCTCGGCGTCGCGAGGTCGGCTCGCCAATCCGGCTCGAGGGTATCGACGATGAAGGTACGCACCCGCGCACGGCCATCCTGCGGATGGTGCAGGTACTGGCGGACGCGCCCCTGCACCGGTGGCTCGAAACCCTCCAGGGGCAGCACCTGGCCGACGCGCGCCGGCACGGTGGACAGCCGCACGCGGTACTCGCCCTGCGCATCGATGCTGGCCAGCGAGGTTTCGCAGTCGAGCAGCGTCGCCAGGGCCATAGCATCGCCACAGGCCTGCGCCACCCGCTCACGCAATGACATGCTCGACGGACGCGGCTCGAGCGCTCGCCCCTGCACCCAGCCAAGCTGCTCGCCGCAGACGATCAGGCCGCCCCCACGGCGCAACACCTGGCCGGTTTCGCCGTCGCATTCTTCCAGCAGGCGCAGGCCGATCAACGGCCCCCTGCCGGCCTGCAGGCGCCAATCTTCGACATAGGCGCCCGTGGTGCCGAACTCGATCATGCAGTTGCCGATGCGCTGCAGCCGCGCCGGCTCCGGCCAGCGGTTGTGCAACTGCAGCGAGACCCCGCCGCGCCAGCTGAGCATGCCACCCTCCCAGAGGCTGTCGGCCACCCAGCCTTCGTGATTGGCCAGCACGCGCAGCTCGGCGGCGTCATAGTCCTGCCAGGCGCGCCCCGGCAATGGCGGCCCCTCCGGCAGACGCAGGTCGATGGTGAAGGTGCGGCTCTGCAACCAGTGCACCTGGGTACGTTCGTCGCTGCGGCCATCGGCGAAACTGATGGTGCGTCGGCGAAAGTGCCCGAGCATCCAGTCCGGCACGCCGCCCTCGACGCGCATCGGGTGGCGTGCCGCCAGTTCGAACAGGTTCATGCCGTCACCTCCCGGCGCCCCTGGCCGAAGCTGGACAGGCCCAGCGTGCCATCGGGGAGCTGCAGCGTGCCGTCTTCCAGACGCTCGCGCAGGTAACGAAAGGTCTGCGCGGTCTGCGCGAACAGGTGATCGCCGCAGCTCACCGGCTGGTACACCCGCTCACCCCGGGGCGCCAGGCCGGCAATCGGCGCGATGCGCGTCGGGTAGTCGCAGGCGCAGAACAGCGGGAAGGCGAAACGCTCCTCGCTGACCTTGCGCACGCGGTGCGAGGTGGCGACGAACTGGCCGTTGCTGAGCACCTCGAGCATGTCGCCGATGTTGATCACGAAGGCGTCCTCGATCAGCGGCACGTCGATCCACTGCCCGTCGCCGTTGAGCACCTGCAGCCCCTCGGCAGTCGGCAGCAGAATGGTGAAGCACTCGTAGTCGGTGTGCGCACCAATGCCGGGGCGGTCCGCCACCGGGTCAGGGTCGAGCGGATAGTGGATCATGCGCAGCTGGCTGGTGGGGTGGCGGGTGATACCGGCGAAGGTGTCCTCGGCCAGTCCCAACGCCAGGGCGAAACCGCGAAACAGTGTGTCGCCCAGCGCCAGCGCGGCGCGGTAGTAGGCGCTCACCTCGCGCTTGAAGTCGGCCGAGTCCGGCCACTGGGTCGGCCCCAGCAGCGGGTAGACCTGCACCGCTTCGGTGTAGTCGTAATTGACGTCGTAGGCTTCCTTGAGGTCCTGGCTGCCACCGGCGAACTGCTCCTCGCCTTCCGGCACGTAGCCACTGTGGTTGCTCGACTGACCGATGTAGAAGCGCATCTTTTCCGCCAGCGGCCGGGCGAAGAAGCTGCGCGCCTGGCGGATCAACCCCTGGCGCAGCTCGCGGGCAATACCGTGCCCGCTGATCTGCAGAAAGCCGACGTCGCGCGCGGCGCGGCCGAGTTCGTCGGCCACGCGCTGGCGCGCGGCCAGATCGGCACAATTGAGCCCGGAGATATCGACAAGCGGAATGGACGTGAAATGGGTATGCGCCATGGCAAGCTCCCTTGAACAAGTGAGTTACCTGGTCGTCCAGACAAGCAGCGGAGTCGGGTCGTCCCGAAGGCGCCGGCGAGGCCGCCTCTGCAGCCAGGCTGGTAGCGATTTCCATGCCACCGCGCTGTGGCGCCGGGAAGCGCATTTCACGCGTCGCCCGCCCTCGAACGGTGCAACGGGCACCGAAGCGGCCCCATCAGGCAGCACCGATGCCGCCTTGCCCGGCCGCCACCCCATGGTTCACCGCGTTTACCGACCTGGCACGCAATTCGCTACGACCTCAGCGTGCAGGTTCCAACCGGGATTTCCCGGAATCGCGGCACCACAATTTGCGAAATGGATGACTAGGGTTCCGATCCGCCCAGGCGGGTGACTGGTCCGAGAGTCATCGACCTCCGATGAGGTTACACGGCGGGATAAAAGCCCGGGAGAACGCGCCTTTCGAACGCTTCGAAACGTGCCGCGACTCCTGCCCGTACTCATCAAGACTGGAGGTTCCAATGCGCAAGTACCGTCTGCTCTCCTTCGCTGCCGCCGGCCTGGCCGCAGTACTCAGCTTCAGCGCCCACGCCGAGAAGAAAGACAGTTTCAGCGTCTGCTGGACGCTCTACGCCGGCTGGATGCCCTGGGGCTATGCCAGCACCTCCGGCATCATCGACAAATGGGCGAAGAAATACGGCATCGACATCGACGTCGTGCAGCTCAACGACTACGTCGAGTCCATCAACCAGTACAGCGTCGGCCAGTTCGACGGCTGCACCATGACCAACATGGACGCCCTGACCATTCCGGCCGCTGGCGGCGTCGACTCCACCGCCCTGCTGGTCGGTGACTACTCCAACGGCAACGACGGCCTGCTGATCAAGGGCGAAGGCAAGACCCTGGCCGACCTCAAGGGCATGCCGGTCAACCTGGTCGAGCTGTCGGTCTCCCACTACTTCCTCGCTCGCGCACTGGAAAGCGCCGGCATGAGCGAGCGCGACGTGACGGTGGTGAACACCTCCGACGCCGACATCATCGCCGCCTACACCACGCCCGGCGTGGAGGCCGCCGCCACCTGGAACCCGATGCTGGCGGAAATTCTCGCCCAACCGGGCAGCACCCAGGTCTTCGACTCGTCGAAGATTCCCGGCGAAATCCTCGACATGATGGTGGTCAACACCCAGACCCTGAAAGACAACCCGGACTTCGGCAAGGCCCTGACCGGCGCCTGGTTCGAGATTCTCGAACTGATGCAGGCCGGCACCGCCGAGAGCAGCGAAGCGCTGAGCGAAATGGCCAAGGCCTCCGGGACCGACCTCGCCGGCTACCAGTCGCAGCTGGCCACCACCAAGCTGTTCTACACGCCGCAGGACACCCTGGACTTCATCACCAGTCCGGCGCTGCCGGAGACCATGACCAAGGTCGCCAGCTTCAGCTTCGACCACGGCATCCTCGGTGAAGGCGCACGCAGCGCCGATGCCATCGGCATGACCTTCGCCGGCGGCGTCAGCACGGGCGACAGCGCCAACATCAAGCTGCGCTTCGACCCCAGCTACGTGCAGATGGCCGTCGACGGCAAGCTCTGACGCCATCCCATCGCAACGATGATCAGGCGCCCTCTGGCGCCTGACGCTCCGGCTTTGATCCCGAGGTTCCCATGCACACTGCCCTTACCCTGCGCCCGAGCCTGTACGAAGAGACCGTACCCGGCGGCGGGCATACCTCCTTCATCCTCAAGCGCGGGCAACTGCTGCGCATCACCGACATCGAGGGCGGCGCCAACGTCAGCCTGCTGCTGTTCAACGCCGGCGAAAAGAGCGAGCGCCTGAACCTGCCGGACACCCTCAAAGGCCAGCACACCGCCAAGCTCACCGCCGGCCATTGCCTGTACTCGGACATGGGCAGGGTGCTGGCCGCGATCACGGCCGATACCTGCGGCTGGCACGACAGTTTCGCCGGCGTGCTCAACGCCGCCGAGACGCTGGAGAAGTACGGCCAGGGTCGCTACCAGGAACTGCGCAACGGTTTCTTCCGCAACGGCATGGACAACCTGCTGGTGGAGATGGGCAAGTGGGACCTGAACCTGCAGGACCTGCTGATGAACCTCAACCTCTTCAGCCGCGTGGATGTCGACGCCGCCGGGGCCTTCCACTTCCGGCCCGGCAACAGCCAGGCCGGCGACTACATCGAACTGTACGCGCCGATGGACACCCTGGTGGTGCTCACCGCCCTGCAACACCCTATGGACCCAAACCCGCAGTACGCGCCCAAGCCCGTGCAGCTGAGCTGGAGCAAGGTCGCCAGCGACGGCATCAGCGTACTCTGCCGCACCTCGCGCCCGGAGAACGGTCGTGCCTTCCACAACACCGAACGCCAGTACATCTGAGGGTGCCGACATGAGCCTGACCGCAAGCAACCTGCATCCCGAAACCGCCGTCTACCGCCACACCATCCCGGCGGGCGAGCCCTGCCTGTTCGAGGTCAGGGCCGGACAGACCCTGCGCCTGCACGATCTGGAAGGCAACCAGGCGATCGACACCCTGTTCTTCGCCGCCGCCAACCCGCGTGAGCGCTTCGACCCGCAGCGCACCCTGCGCAAGCAGAACCGCGTCTACCTGAGCACCGGCACCGTGCTCTACTCCAACCTCGGCAACCCGCTGCTGACCATCACCGCCGATACCTGTGGGCGCCACGACACCCTCGGCGGTGCCTGCGCGCAGGAGAGCAACACCGTGCGCTACGCCCTGGACAAGCGCTATATGCACAGCTGCCGCGACAACTTCCTGCGCGCCAGCCTGCACGACGGCCGCCTGAGCAAGCGCGACATCGGCGCCAACATCAACTTCTTCATGAACGTGCCGGTCACGCCCGAAGGCGGCCTGACCTTCGAGGACGGCATCTCCGCGCCCGGCAAGTACGTCGAAATGAAGGCCGAGACCGATGTCATCGTGCTGATCTCCAACTGCCCGCAGCTGAACAACCCCTGCAACGGCTGGAACCCGACGCCCGCCGAAGTGCTGGTGTGGGATTGATGCACTCCC
>MDSZ01165430.1_pt1 | contig 34511 bp, 20 predicted proteins | sample 811201 | NCBI WGS metagenome assembly MDSZ01 (sample SAMN05326647, study PRJNA326480) | marine metagenome | isolation source: seawater | place: Indian Ocean: North | collected 2010
ACAAAGGTTATTAAATAAAGGTTATTAGAATGACGTCAGGTTATTCAATAAAGGCTTAAAAGAAGAGAGCATTTTCATTATTAAGCAAATTAGATAGGAGAGAATTTTATGAGAAACATTATTTTAACAGTAGTTTTAGCGTGTGCGACTATTATTGGAACACAAGCGCAAACTAAAGGCGATTGGTACATTGGTACTGGTGACGTTGCAAACGTAGCTTGGACAGATTGGGCAGTTTCGCCAACTGTAGGATATGGTGTAACAGACAACCTAATGGTTGGAGCATCAGTATCTCAAGCAGACTCGACAGTAGATATGGAATTAGATTTCCATGCAAGATATTTTGTAAAAGGATATTTTGTATACGCTGCAACAAGCGGGTTGGACACTGAAACATTAAGTGTTGGATTCGGTAAATTGTTCACAATTAGAAACAATATTTACGTAGACCCTAAGGTGGTTTACAATACAGGTGAAAAGACTACAAACCTTACTCTAGGGTTTGGTCTTAAATTTTAATTAACGTCCATATTGGACAGATGCTCTCGATAATTATTAACAATAGAGAAAACAGGAGAAATCAAAATGGATAGCGTAATTAAATATATTACAGGATTCTTTGGTGGATTATCTACAATCCTTATGGCTGTTTTACCAGTAACGATCTTATGGTTCGTTTTATCTGGTGGATCAGTATTTGGAATGGATGTAATCGCAAATCTTACTGCATTAGTAGATGGATTTGGCCAAGGTGGATTTACAGGATTGGTAGTATTACTAATCGTGGCCTCATTTTTTGTCAAGAAATAATAATTGATAAAATAAGCTAAGCAAATAAGCTCGGAGTTAATTCTCCGGGCTTTTTGTTTTTTATAGGAACTTTATATTTATAGTAAAGACAACGTATAACGGAGATAACACATGTCACAGTTTGATGAAGAAATATTTGAAGGCAAAAGCTTTTCTGATTTATTAAAGGAAATACATACAAATTCAAAGAAAAAAGAAAAACAAATAAATTCACTGATAGCACAGCTTCAACCATTGGTTAAGAATATAACTGATGCAACAATACTAGTACCACTAATAAAGGACTATCTAGACGTAGGTATAAAAAATGATGATGCCCTAATAAAGATGGCTGGTATTATACAAAGAGCTATGAATAGGTCTGAATCAGAAGGAGGAGACTTTAACCTATCTGATGAAGAGAAAAAACAATTATTGGATACTGTAAAGACAACCACTAAAGTTGAGTGGGAAGAAGAGCCTAAAGTAAAAGATGGCAAAAGCTAAAAGCGGACAAAATAAAACACAATTTAAGAAGCCAACAGCTAATAAATCATTAAATAAAAAAATATCTGATGGATTAGGTGTAAGCGCAGAGGTTATAGATATTATTCTAGACCCAAGTCACCCTGACTACGATCCAGAAAAATTCCCTTCCAGGCAAATAGGTGATGCAAAAGTAAGAAAGCTGGAAAACTTTAATTTACCGACAGATCAATTAGAATACGTTAAACCAATGCTTCCAAATTGTTTTTTTGGTTTTCCACTAATTGGAGAGATAGTACTATTAGTTGATGCTCCATCAGCCTCAACTCAAAAATCTTACTTAGGTAAAAACCTATACTATCTTCCAGCTGTAAACGTATGGGACGACCCTAACCACAACCAACTTCCTGCTTCTAGCTTTGATATTAACCTATTAAGCGTTACCCCTTCAGAAGCTGAGGATTGTAATCCTTCAGGACAAATTACAGCACAAACAACCGAACAAGAAGAAGTAAATTTAGAACCGCCACTAGGAAGAACATTTCAAGACATGCCAATAAAAAAATTACAACCATATGAAGGAGATGTAATGTTTGAAGGTAGGCATGGCCAAAGTCTTAGGTTTGGTAGTACATATAAAACTGGATTGTCTCCTAATTTTTATTCTGGAGGCGGAGAAAATGGAGACCCAATAATAGTCATTAGTAATGGCCACAGGCCTGGTACAAAAGATAAAAATGAATCAGATGAACCTATTCCTAATCATATAGAAGACCCAAACCAGGATGCTTCAATAATGTTTATGTGTAATGGACAATCTGTGGATATAACAACTGCTTCAAACCTTTTTGATTCGTATGAGGTAACGTTTGATAATCAAATAGAGGCACAAAGAGAAGAGGAAGGATATACACCAACCCCTGCCCCAGACCCGTTTAAACCAAAGCCTGCTGAAGAAGCACCAAACGAAGAACAACCACCAGTTAAAGAGGATGAACCTTGTCCTGAATGCCCTGATGGAACTGTCCCTAAAAAAGATACTAATGGCGATTGTTCTCCATGCGCTAAAGAGGTTGAAGAAGCCGCTGCAAGAAAAGACGCTTCAAACTCGGAAGAAAATAAAACAAAAGAACATACTTGTGGTTTAGATAGAAGGTTAACTAAATCTTTATGTATGCAGATAGTCCAAGATACAATTGCAGGAGGAGGCTCTAAAAAATACAGTGACCTTGGTTGGATGAAAGAATCTTGGAAACTAAAAAAGGGTGGATATAATTCAGGAGGAGGAGAGTGTTGGGTAGGAATATTACACTGGACAGGAGCAGCAACTGAAACATTGTATGATGGAATGAAAAAAGAAGGCATGATAGAAAAGTATTGGCCAGATAAAGTGACAATACCAAAAAAGGATGCTTCAAAGGGCTGGTATTACGATGGTAAGTATGAAGGTCAAACTGTACAAATCACTTATGAAGTATTAAAGGATTTTTGCAAACACGCAGACTATAAAGAATTAAATTATCCATGGTGGGCAGACTCGATGAGAGACTTCTTAAATAATAGTAGTGATTCTAGAAAAGCGCAGAGAAGAGGCGTATGGGAAAAGTTTGGAGCTAAAGTTGAAGATATTAGTGCACAAGCAGAGGCTGCAGGTTATCCGCCATATCAAACAGCTAGAGAGTATGCAATGGTGATGTTCCATCTAAATTCATACGGTGCACCACTATATAAAGACTCATTCTTTAACGATCAGGATAGTTGGGGAACCAGAAAAAACTGGGACTCAGAAGAATTACTTAGAGTATACTGTGGAGGAATGGTTAAGGGTAAAGATAAATCGACTGGCGGAGAATCAGATAAGCAACAAGTAGCTTGTTGTAGAAGTAGGTGCAATATGCTACACAAAAAATATCCTCCTTGTAAATGCCTGTTAGACTCAAATAACGTGCACTATAAACCATTTGTATATGGTGGATGTAGTGGACCTAGAAGGTCAAGCCTTGACGGTTCTGGAGGAACAGGAAAATCAGGTTGGCAAGGAGCACAATGTAAGGTTAGTCAATATACTGGAGAAGGTGTGGGTAAGGAACCAACAAATGAGGACGGCACACCAAAAGACTGTTCAGATCCTAATTACAATAAAGGGGTAGATGGTTGGAAGTGTATGAACAAAGAAGACTTTTGTGCATGGGCAGATGACTTTTTTAGAAATAGTAATAGGTCTTTCGGCTTTCAACAGTCTTTGACGTCAGACGAAAAAGATTTATTAGAAGATAAAGTGAGAAAGTGCGAGTAATAAATGGCAAGAGCAAAAACTTCACAAAATAAAACTCAATTTACAAGGCCAAACTTTAAGTCTGGATTAGCAAATAAGGCTATGAACGTCATTAAGGAAAAAGCCGAGGTAGTTGACGTTATATTACATCCAAACCATCCAGAATTTAATCCACAAAGAGGAAGAATTGTTGGATGCATACAAGCTAGAACAACTACCAGAATAAATCAACCACTAGAAAATGTTGAGTGGTATCACCCAATGCTACAAAACCTATATAGTCAGTACCCATTAATAGGGGAGAATGTATTACTTGTAAAGGGAGCGGGTAAAGGGAGTCAAAAAAACCCAATAAAGTTTGAAAAATATTATCTTCCAGCCGTAAACGTATTTCATAATGTTAACAATAATCAAAATGCGGGAATATCTACAAACGCTCTTGGAGATACAACTGAAGATGACATATGCAACCCATCAGGCCAGTATAGTTCAAATCCAGGAATAGAAAAACAAGATCAGGTAGAAGAGGTACCGTTAGGTAAAACTTTTGTTGAAAAAGAAATTGCTCCACTGTTTCCATATGAAGGAGATACAATAATACAGGGAAGATTTGGAGCTAGCATTAGGATGGGAAGTACTTCTACTTTTGCTGATACTCCAAATTACTGGTCCAGTGAAGGACTAAATGGCGATGCTATAACCATAATAAGTAACGGCCACTCAGTAGCTCAAGATTCAGACTACCATATAGAAGATATAAATAGGGATTGTTCAGTGATAATGTATTGTGAAGGACAGTTGATACCAATATATGTAGCCTCAGATATATGGGACTCTTATGGCACTACCTTTGATAGAAAACAAGCCGAACAAAAGGCTTTAGATATTATACAAGACAAAGAGGTACAAAAACACGACGACCCAGAAGACGAAACCGATGAAAAAGATGATGCATGCCCAGACGGCTACGTAATGAATGAAGAAGGAGATTGTGAAGAACAGCCTTCAGAACAAGAAGAAGATGATGACTTTGAATCAAACCAAGAGGTAACTGGGGTTGTAAAAAAATGTTGGGACGCAGATGAGGCCAATGGAAACGATGAAAGAAAATTGTTATTAAAGGAAATGGTAGATGACCTTGTTGCAAATGGTGCTACACCTGAAGGTGCCTCAGCTTTAATTGGAAACTTTTTATCAGAAGGTGCAGGGCCAATATGTACATCTGCTCCAAGTAAAGATCCTGGAAAAGCTGTTGCCAGTGCTCTATACAATTTAGAAAAATGGCGTACTGATAAGAGTTCTGGACCACAAACTAAATCTAATCAGAATGGATATTGGAATGGAGTAAATACAACAGAAAGAGGTGGAACAAAGTGTGATGGAGGTTGTTGGTGTGGTGTTGGAGCATTTGAAACACGAACAGTGTATAAAAATAAAACATACGGACCAAACGAAAGCGACCCTCAGTTTACAAGATATGCGAATTGGCAAGGTGGTGTCGGACTAATACAGTGGACAGGAGTAAGAAGAACAAAATTTGAAATAGCCCTAGGGGTTCCACCATATTACGACGGAACAGGAGGGTATTTATGGCCTAAAACTCCATTTGGAAAAGGAGGTGGAGGTAAATGGAAAAACGGAAAACTAGTTACCCCTCCAACAGAGATAGGAATAACTCCAAAACCCCATAATAGAACAGAATACAATAGAGCAATATTAAATGCTACTTATAGAGGTAGTAAGCCTGGACTTAATGCACAATTAGTTTATTCTCTAATAGAAATGAAATCAGGATACAGAAGCGTCTATGATTTAGTTACCAAGAGTAGGGATATAGGAAAAATAACCTTTGAGATATACGCAAAATTTGCAACCCCAACATCATACATATATGGAAGACCTGGCGGAAAAAATCCAAGTGGAATATCAAATAAACCCAGTAAGGGTTCAACATACAGTGATTATTACAACCACTCTGTAAAAAAGCGTACTGAGAATGCTGAAAATACATACATAACTTGGAAAGGATTTTTATTTCCAGACCCTCCAACAGCTGCACCAGTATCTACAAATGTTATACAACCTCCTGCAGAAGATATAGTTATATCTAGAGAAGATGGATACTTTGAGGTAGAAGTATATGGAGGATTCAAAATACTACAGGAAACAGGTGCTGAAGAAGAGTTTGCAGAAAACACGCGAAACGACCAGCCAGCTTGGTTTTTCTATAATGTTGAGACTGCCTTTGTTCCTTCTCCTCAACTTGAAAACATACAGGACAAGCAAGGGTTTAAGGACTTCATGGTACCTTCACCGTCATCTGGACCAATGTTTAGCTTTTTAAGACAGCTTAGAAGCGGTTACTCTGAATATCATGATTTGGCAGGTAAAGACTTTCCAAGTGAAGACGCTGAAAAAGCGTTTGGTCCAGAGGGATATATATTTGCCATTAAGGCGTTTATAGACGAACAAATAGAAGACTGGATAGATGAGGAGAATTCATAATGGCTAGAGGAGCAGCAAAATCAACTTTTAGAAAAAGTAAAAAAACTAGACAAAGGCCAAATTCCAACACTAGGCAAATATCGTCTCAAGCTAATTTGAGGTTTGCATCTGCTGAAGTGATAGACATAGTACTTGAAGACACTCACAAAGATTACAATCCTCAAGCCAGAATATTTATTGGAGCAATAAAGGCTAGACAACTAGAACATGAGTTTGGCGTACCAGATGAAAATTTAAGTTTTTACAGGCCTTATTTTGGAGTAGGAATATGGACTCCTCCTTTGATAGGAGAAGTAGTAACTCTTGTAGCCGCTGCTGGAAAGTCTGCTCAAAGAGACCATAAAGTTACTGAACTATATTATCTTCCTCCAATAAACATATGGCAGGACGTTAATAATAACCAACTACCAGGTTCAAGTTACAGAAGAGTATCTAGTGAAACAACTGAAGCTGAAGAATGTAATCCTTCTGGACAATACACATCTAATCCAGGTACCGTTAGGTCAGGTTTGCCAGATGTTCCACTAGGAAAAATATTTGACGCGAAAAATATACAAAAGCTATTTCCTTATGAGGGAGACGTAATGCTTGAAGGTAGGTCTGGTCATAGTATAAGATTTGGAAGCACAGTTAAAGGAGCAGAGTATCCTAATTGGTGGTCGACAACAGGAGAAAATGGAGACCCAATAACTATAATAAGTGATGGACACAGCCCAACACCTGGAGAATTTGAAATTGACGATACTACTTATGATAACATATATAAAATAGAAGACCCTAATAAAGATGGTTCCGTAGTTATTTTAACGTGTACACAAACAATTCCTATAGAAGTACCTTCAGTAATTGGAAATAATATTAGACAAGATTCATATGGAAACGTTTCAAAAATTCCAAAGATAGGCCCAACAGAACTAAACTTTACAGCAGAAATAGATAAAGCAGAGATAGAAAATAAAGAATCTAGTGGTGGTGATGATAGAGACCAAGAACAACAGGTAGAAGATAATAAAAAAGAAGAAGAAATAAAAGAAGAGGAAAAAGAAGAAAAAGAAGAAAGCAACGTCGATGAAGAAAATAGTGATATTATCATAGGAGGTTATCTTGCTTATCAACTTGCTGGAGGAGTAGATAGCTATACTGGTTGGTCTGTAGATATACCACAAGGAACATATGGAAAATATAAGTCCCGAGCTCTTGTCAAAGAGGTATACCAGGCATGTGTAGACTATCCTGGAGATTTAGAAGGAAAGAACGTTATATTGGATACCTCTATTTCTTCACTAGGTTGGGATAGTGTTAAAGATTGTTTGGGCGCTCGTATTATACACATCAATAAATATTTTGATAAGAAGGATAGACTCACATCAGTACTTCCAATATACCTTAAGTATGATGGATCCTTTAGGTTTGGAGGATACTACAATAGAACTATGGATGCACGGCAGTTTGAAGAAATGATGAGAACAAATAGGATAACCATAGATGATACGAAACCTCAATGGCCAAGACAGATGCAAGGCAGACCAGAACTTAATAAGGATAGGGTTCTGGATAAGTCCGAGTGGAATGTTACCCAAACATACAACGACTTAAAGTTTAGTTATTTTAATAGACTGATGAGTGGACCATTGGGAGGAAGACCTTACAAACTTGATGGGTCAGATAATACTATAGTAGCCATGATGAAGGTGTTAAAAGAAAGAGGGGCAGCTTCTATAAAATTATTAGGGGTAGGAGATTATTTTGATAATACTCCTGGATACGCATCAGTAAACCAGTACCTTCAAGAGCAAGCAGATCAAGTGGATATAGCAACGTTTGTAGGTGGATATGAAATGAGTAATCAACAAATATGTGGTGGAATTCCTAAAGACCTTGAGGCGTATAGGGCCCAAATAAACGGACAAGGAGAACCACCTGCACCTCCGCCACCACCATCACAAAAAGGCCAGAGAGTATTAGAAACATATAAGGGATTCAACATAGTGTTATATACCGAAGAAAAGGGTAATTCATACGTATGGTTTGATAGAAATCAAACAGAAAATCCTCCGTTTTCTACAGAAATAAAAACAGCTGCAGAAATAAACATAGATCCTCTGGATGAAATAGACAAAGGATATTGGTTTGAATTAGAAATACAAACGTATGAGGTTACTGGTAGAAATGGATATATGTTTAGAACCATTGACAATGCCGTTGAACTTTTTAAGGAAGACCTAGATATAGCAATTGAGGATTGGGAGGATCCAATATTGTAAAAATATGAATAGTTTTATATTTATATAAGTAATGGAGAATAACTATGGCATACCAACCGGTACCACCAGCAGAATATGCAGGTAAACAAGTACTAATAAGCTCAGATAGAATACTATTTAACGCTAGAACAGATTCTGTTTTTCTTTTTTCAGACAAGTCTGTTGGAATATCTACTAATGGTACATTTAATGTAGACACAGGAGAAGATACCATAATAAATAGTCCTGGTATATATTTAGGGCTAGATGCAGAGGAAAAGATGGTTCTTGGAGATACGCTTGTCGCACTAATAGAAGAGTTGTGTGATGCTCTTGGAAAAGAAACGCATCCAACACCTAATGGCCCTTCAGGACCTCCAATAAACGCAGCATCATATACTGCAATTAAAAACAAAGCTAAGAACATTTTAAGCGCACAAAACTTCACACTATAGATATGGCATTTAATCCAGGAGCATTCATAGCAAATATAAACAGTCTTGAAAGAAGCAAGCCTAATACAAGGTTTGACTTTGCTAACGCATGGGCAAATGCTTATTTTGCTGGTTATGGAAACCCAACCCCTCCATCTTTAACAAATACTGTTGCAAAACAGGCAATGTTTGGCCTTTTCATGTTAGCATACGAAAACAATGACAATGGTAAAAAGTTTATGAACGCAGCAGTAAGTATTTTTGCTGTCTCTATGGCTCCAGGAATGCTGCCTCTATGGGCAGCTAAACCACCACTTAATTATAGGGGTTTTGAGCAGGTAAACATAGATAACGTTACTACAGAAGGATCGCTTGGCCCAGCACTAGCGGCAGTCACTTCACCGTGGTTTGCATCGGGAACAGCAACACAAACAGTAACAGGTGCAACTACTACCTGGTTATAGAATATAATTCCTCCTTCTTTATATTTATATAACGTATAATAGTATACTAATAAAGGAGATATTTTATGAAAAAATCTGATTTAGTTAAAATAATTAGAGAAGCAGTTAGAGCAGAGGTAAAGGCTGTACTTAAAGAAGAATTTGGAAAGAAAACTTCTACAAATGAAGAATTTACAAGCATGATGTCTCATGCAGACACCCTATTTAACGGCAATAAATCAAAACAGAGTTTTACAAAAAACCCTGTATTGAATGACGTATTAAACGAGACAGCAAATGATGCATGGCCAACTATGGGAGGAAAAACATTAAACGCAAATCATGCCCAAGGAGGAAAGGCCGGTCTAGCTGCAATGATGGGAATGCAATCGCCTGATCAGATGTTTGGAGGAAAACCAACAGCACAACAAATGGCCCCAGATGATAGAAAACATGTTGAAGTGCCAGAAGAAGTAGGAAAGGCCTTAACAAGAGATTACAGATCATTAATGAAAGCAATAGATAACAAAAGAAAAAATAAATAATGGCAAACATAAGAAGAGAAATAATATCTAGTCCTGTAGCTGACGACAACGAAGACATTGCTCTTGGTGTAAATTTTCCAATGAATGGTAGAGATGGATCAGCATTTGACTTGACATTTTTTTCTATAGATGCTGCAATTGCAAATATAAAAAATCTATTACTAACAAGAAAAGGTGAAAGAATAAATCATCCTCAGTTTGGAACAAACCTAAGAGACTATCTATTTGAACCAAATTTTGAATCGCTTAGAGAAAAGGTTGGAACAGAGATTAGAGATGCTGTTGAATTGTGGTTACCATATATTGTAATAAATACATTAGAAGTAACTGTGCCTAGGTTTGGCCAAACAGGTTTAGTAGACCCAACCCATGGAATATTAGCCATATTAAAAATTAGTTTAGTAAATAATACAATTGATGAAGAAGAAATTGTAATAGAGATAAAGGATATATAATATGAGTGGACAAAAGCTACAAACAAAGGATGTAAACTATCTAAATATAGATTTTAAGGGATTCAAAGATAAGCTAAACACCTTTTCGCAGGTGTACTTTCCTGATATATCAAACGATTTTAATGAGTCTTCTCCTGGACAAATGTTTGTTGAGATGTCGGCATATGTTGGAGATGTTCTTTCTTTTTATATTGATAACTCTTTAAGAGAAAGCCTTTTGTTGCATGCTCAAGAAAGGTCAAATGTTATGGATATTGCTAGAGGCGTAGGATATAAACCACTACAATCTGCTCCATCAAGAGTAACACTAGATGTTTATGTATTATTACCTGTACAAGGAACAGGAGCAACAGCGGCTCCAGATTGGAGATATGCACCAATTATTGATGAAGGACTGAGGGCCCAAACAAAAACAGCTGCAACTCCCTTTTTCACACTTCAGCCAGTAGATTTTAATTTTTCTAGTTCAGTAGATCCAACAGACGTTTCAATATACAAGATAGACTCTGATGGTAATCCTGAAACATATCTTTTGAAAAAACAAGTAGAAGCAAAATCAGGAGTAGTTAAATATAAAACTTTCTCCTTTCAATCTCCTAAAAAATATGATAAAGTTTTAATTGGAGACAATAATGTTATAGAGGTTCTTGACTGTAGAGACCAAGAAGGTAATAGATGGTATGAGGTAGACTATATAGCCCAAAACATGGTATATGAAGAGGTAAAAAATACTAAAACAATAGACCCTGAATTTTCTAAATTAAGAGATGAAACACCTTACTTGTTAAAGCTAAGAAAAACTGGTAGAAGATTTCAAGTAAACATAACAGCTGACCTAGGGACTGAAATAATGTTTGGTGCCGGTAACTCTAATGTTGCAGATGAATTGATAGTTCCTAATCCAAATAATATGGGATTAAATTTGCCTTATGGAAATGTTTCAGCAATGGACAATGCTTGGGACCCTTCTAACGCAATGTTTACTAGAGCTTATGGTCAAGCTCCAGCAAATCAAACATTACAATTCAAATACGTAGTTGGAGGAGGTATAAAAGATAACGTGCCAGCTGGAACTATACGAGAAATAACTGGTATTTCATTTACTATGGAAACCGACGGTTTATCTGCGGCAACTGTACAATTTGTAAAAAAATCTGTTGCCGTTAGTAATCCTATACCTGCAACTGGAGGAAAAGGGTTTGAATCAGTAGAAGAAATAAGACAAAATGCAATGGCTTTTGCAGCTACCCAGCATAGAGCAGTTACTAGAGAAGATTTTATTGCTAGGTTGTATTCAATGCCAGCTAGGTTTGGAAACGTTGCCAAAGCATTTATAGTGCAAGACGAACAGCTTAAAGTAGAAACAGGAGAGGAAGTAGCAAATCCTTTAGCATTAAATATATATCTACTATCATATAACGAAAATGGAAACTTGACACAAGCAAATGCTGCAACAAAGGAAAATATAAGAAATTACTTGAGTAAGTTTAGAATGCTTACTGACGCCATAAATATAAAGGATGGGTTCATAATAAATATAGGAATACAATACTCTATAATAACTTTACCTGGATACAATTCACAAGAAGTAATATTAAAGGCAAGTAGAAGACTTGCTGAGATATTTGATATTAGAAAGTGGCAATTTAATGAGCCTATATTCTTAGCAAATTTAGCAACAGAAATAGATAAAATAGAGGGTGTACAAACCGTACAAGACCTAGACGTATATTGCAAACATGAAGCAGAAAGCGGTTATTCTGGCAACTTCTATGATATTGCAGAAGCAACAAAAAATAAAATTATATACCCATCTCAGGACCCGGCAATATTTGAAGTAAAGTTTCCTGCTCTAGATATTAAAGGAAGGGTGGTAACGTACTAGGAGATAAAGATGTATTACTCAATAACAGCACAGAAAGATTCAACAATATATGAGAGGTCAGAAAGCCTTAATAGTGGATTGGATGAAATATTAGAGTTAGAAAAGACAATATCTTCGTCAGGTACCTCAAACATATTTAATTCTAGGATACTAATAAAGTTTGACCTGTCATACATATCTAAGTCATTAGTTAATGGGTCAATAACAAATCCAACATATTCTTTACAATTATATACGTCAAACGCAAAGGCTTTAGCTGTAAAATATGGTATTGAGGCTTTTCCAGTATCTCAATCATGGGAAATGGGTAAGGGCAGAAAACAAACAAAAAAGATAACTGCAGGAGGAGCCCTATCATTTGAAAAAGAAGGAGTAAGCTGGAAATATAGAGACGGAGAAACACAATACGGAAATGTTTGGTCAACTTCATCATATAACCCTGGAACAACAGGTTCGTTTACAACTACTGGTGGTGGATGTACTTGGTTTACTGGGTCAAACTATAATTCTGTATATCAAACATTTGATTATGAAGATACCGACGTTTTAATGAACGTTACAAACGTGGTAAATGACTGGATAACTGGAACCAACCCAAATGAAGGCTTCATAGTATTGAGAAGTGGATCGACACAGACAGGAAACACCAACGAAGAGCAAAATTCTGTAGACTATGGTACATTACAATTCTTTTCTACAGACACTCATACCATTTACCAACCTAGATTAGTTGTCGAATGGGATGATACAACATTTGAAACAGGCAGCCTCTCTGCTTTAGATATAGGAAAACATAACTTATTATATATTAAAAATAACAGAAGAGAATATAAGAGACAAAGTAAAGAAAGATTTAGAATTGTTGGTAGAGAAAAATATCCTACAAAAACATATGATACTGTCTCAGCAGAATTGGCTGTAAAATATTTACCTAGTTCAAGTTATTATTCTATACAAGATGCTCTAACAGGAGAGACAATAGTACCATTTAATACTGCTAGTACAAAAATAAACTGTGATAATCAAGGAAACTATGTAGACTTATGGATGGATCAGTTTTATTCAGGAAGAAGGTATAAGTTTTTATTTAAGGTAATAAGCGGTTCAATGGATTCTCCATTTTTAGAAAGAGTTTATGATAAAGATTATTTGTTTAAGGTAGTGAGATAATATTATGGTAATGCGTAGAAAAAAATCTTTAGCTTCAAGGTTTACACCGGCAAGAAAGCCTAGAATAAAAACCCATAATATGGATCAGGTGTTAGGTAAAACGATGCCTGAGAGCCCTGTAAAAATACAAAAAACACAAGAAGATGGAAATGACGTAACGTTTACAGCAACAACAGATACAGTTACGGCTTATGATGGAGCGGTTGATTTACAAGATTTTGACTTTGTACAACTTCAGGGTTACGAAGTAAATGGAGCTGACCCAAGTACTGGTGGTCTATCTAAAACAGAAGATGGAACACAGGTACCAACCACGAAGGTAAATAGGACCAGGTTTGGTGTAATAATGTCTACACCCGAAAACAGTGCTAGATCTTCTGATAATGATTATGTCGTCCCTTTAGTAAAACACGTTTGGCAAGCAAATAGTTATATTGGTATTGTAGACACAAGTATCACTCAGCTTAAACGTGTTCCAAAAGAAATAACAAAACCAAAACAGGCACCCGTTATACAGCTTGTACAATGCTATCCTGGTTTCGGTACTTTAGACGGACAGTACAGTGATGGATATTCTATACAAGTACTTCCTGAACTTGGAGAGCCATCATTACAAATAGCCGCAAATAATACATTAGTACTTTTTGCAAAGGGATATAGTTATGTAAATGAAGTAGGTACTAGGGTAACTGATGGATTAACTTACACGTGGAAATTTAATGCTGACGGCATAGGTAATGCTAGAGACCAGGTTGTAGGAACTGGCCAAGTCCTTAGGATTACAAATATGCAGCTACAGCAAAGAGGTAGATACCACGTTGAAGTGTCTAATGAAAAAGGAACAACCAACTCTAAGTCATATTTTGTAAATGTTTTAGGAGGTTTACTGAACGAGTTAACTCCTCAAACCATTGGTGAAGAAGTAGTTTATATACCTACTGGAAATTATGTTAGAGACGAAGACCATGACGAAAGAGTTTCTAAATTTGATGACTACTTTGACTATATTGTAGGCGAAGGAAGATGGATACAATTAAGATGGGCTGAAGGAGAAAGAGGTGGTGGAGAATGGGTTGAAATACCTGGCGGAGCTCAGCAGTCGGTTAGATCCAGCGGAGACAATCCAAACCCTGTAACCAAAATTGATGGAGGAATATCAGATGCCGCTAAAATAACTAGAACAGTTGGAGGAGTATATAGAAAGGATGCAGATAGCCCAACAGTGTACTTTGATTCTCCAGGAGGAGTCACATATTCTTTTGCAACTGAACAAGAATACTTTGACCACAGGGCTGCAAGAGGTTTGCCAAGAGATTGGTCTAACTTACAAATAACTTAGGATAAGAACAAGTATGTCAACACAAAGATTACCAGTATATGACCCAAAAGACTTAGAACTATTAAGTTCAAAGACTATCTTTACAAATTTTGGGAAAGGCAAGCATACTGATTATGTAGAATTTCACGTAAAAAGCGGTGAAAATACTTTAGAGAGCGAGTACAATCTAAAAACATATTCTACAGATCAAAGCGAAACCAACCAAGAAGCTCCAGCAATAAAGCTTAATATTCATGGAGACATTAGGTCGTTGGGATACCAGTCTGGTACATTTACAATAAAATATAATTTTTTACGTGCTCTTGTAGGAGACCCAAATAACCTCTTATTTATCGATGAAATATCAAATGATAGAAAGGAAATTAGAATACGACCAGTAGGAGACGATACAGAGGTAGGTGATGATTTAATAGAGCTAGGTGAAAGAATAGAAGGTAGTGAGTTATCTGCTCACACAAACTGGCCAGACCTGGTCTTAAATTTTGGTGAAGATAATTTGGTATTGGCTGTTAATTGGGCAGTTGATTATGAATCATATCCAACCTTTCCACACTCAGTGGTATTTAAGCTTTATGAACCTCTTCCAGATATTTTAGAAGAAGGAGATAAACTGTGGATAGTTCAAAGTGTTGCTGAACCGATAGTAGAAGATATAAAATTAACGGTTAATAAGGTTGGTTTTTCGTCTAACAAACTTGCTCCACCAGATTTCTCTATACCTGCGGAATACAATCCACCAACTCCAACAGGATATATGAGCCAACAAGATATACTAGCAACATCTGATAAAACAAATCAAAATAGGCTTTTTCAAAAATTATATAGTGGAAGTTTTGGTGATGTAAGGATAAATATAGACTTTAATATACCACAACAAATTGGTGATGATACATATGATGGGTTTAAGAATGTTGTACACTTTGGATCTGTTTTTGATAAACTTGAAATCTTTAAGTATAAAATAAGATTACTGGAAACATATGATAGTAATATAGCAGACGTATCAAGTAATTTAATTGGGCTAGCAGGAACAGGCGCGACTAGTTCATATCATTATTTACAAAATAAACTTAAATTTGAAAGTAAAAAGACCGAACTAATAGGTACGTTTGATGATTTTGAGGAGCACCTATACTATTCTTCTCAATCTTATGTTAGTAATTCTTATGGAGAGTTTATTCCTTTTTCTTGGCCAAAAACAACAACAGTAGAACCATATGTATTAGCATCGTCTGATTCGGAACTGTTTAAGTCTTGGTATGGTCAGGTAGATAATCCTACTGGAGACTACTACAATACCGGTGTACTTTATTCTGCATCAAGATATGACGAACACAATGACAATGCTCTGATAAAAACTATACCTGCACATATAAGATTTTCTGAGGATAATGATAAATATGTAAGGTTTGTTAAAATGGTAGCAGACCACTACGACCAACATTACTTATATACAAAGCACTTATTGGATATTCATTCTAGAGAGCACCCATTATATGAAGGGTTGCCGAAAAAGCTATTGGAACCAGTCCTTAAGTCTTTTGGTTGGCTGCCTTTTCAAGGGTTTGATTTTGATGACCTATGGGCATATAATTTTGGTACAGACGGAAGCGGAAGTTTTGGAGCATCTCATAATAATATGACTGCTAATTTTTCAGAGTCAATATCATATGCCGTTGAATCTCAAAAATCTCAATCTTTTTCCAGAGATAACATAAGTAAAGAATTATGGAAAAGAATATTAAATAATCTTCCATACATATTAAAAACAAAGGGAACAGAAGAAAGTATTAGGTCTATAATAAATATTTATGGATTACCTTCTACAATACTTAGAATACACGAGTATGGTGGACCACAAAAACTACCAGGTAGACACTCTAAAAATATATACGACAGATTTTCATATTCACAAAATTTTGATGAGGCATCTGTAATTACTGGTTCATGGTCGCCTGCTTCTACATCATTTGGTAGGGTTAGATACCCAGATACGGTACAATTTAGATTTAATATTCCTGATAAATTAGAAAATAAAAAAGATATGGTTTTATGGAATACATATAGTGGTAGTTTAGCTATATGGGCAGAACATACTAGTTCTTTAAAGCCAAATGAATCTCAAAGCGTTTACGGAAGGGTAAATTTTGCACTTAGGTCAGGTTCTCTTGGTCCAAATCATCAACATAGATATGTGACGGCATCAACTGCTTGGGCACCTATTTACGATAACGATTGGTGGAGTGTAATGTTAAATAGGAGAGACCCTTCTAGAGATGGTACTTCTTTGGCATTTACCTCTTCGGTTAGAATAGAGACCCATGAAGACCAAGACATGCTATATGAACTATATTGTAAAAAGATGTCTGATTACTCTAGGTTTGGAAGAATAAATTGGGCAGTAAGTTCTAGTTTAAGTATATCTGGTTCACTAGGAGAACCTTCAAAGAGTTACAATAGAGGTTGGGGAGGTATAGGAAGTTCTATAGTAAACGCAAACGACAATACTACACTAAGACACTACTTAGGAGGAGCAACAGAATCATTTGCTGGAGACGATTTCTTATTCAAAAGTGCAAGTAATACTCCAACTAGAAACATTGTTGGTTTTTCTGGTTCAATGCAAGAGTTTAGGCTATGGCACACTCCACTATCAGAATCAATATTTAATTATCATGTACAGTCTCCTTTATCTATAGCTGCAAATGGAGTCACTGCTTCTTACGGTACTTTATTGTGTAGGTGGTCAATGGGAGCAGATTTAGCAAAGTATAATATATCTCATAGTTATGTTATTAGTTCTAGTCAACCAAACCAAACTCCTAAATTTAGAGGAGCAGGAAACGTACAATTGCCAGCGGCAGGATACCTATATGGCTATCCAAATAGTCCTGGTTCAGAATTTGGATATAGCCAAGAAGAAGAGAGATACTTTACTCTAATGCCTAGAAGCATAGGCCCAGCACCTTACTCTGAAAAAATAAGAATAGAAACAAATGAGTTAAAAGGAAACCTCCATCCTATTATGAAAAGAGAGGTTAGCTCTGATGATAAAAACCCTTTAGATTCTAATAAATTAGGAGTTTACTTTTCACCAACAGATGAAATAGATAATGACATAGCACAAGAATTAGGACCGTTTGAATATGATGATTTTGTAGGAGACCCTAGAGACACGTACTTAAAAAAATATAGTATGCTAAAAAGAATAAGTGATCACTATTGGAAAAAACACAGTGGTAATCCAGATTTCTTTATGTTCTTGAAAATGCTTAGATATTTTGACGACTCATTATTTAGAACAGTTAGACAACTTATACCTGCACGGGCAAAAGGACAAGTAGGATTATTAGTTAAACCTCACCTGTTAGAGAGGCCTAGAATATTAAAATATCCTAGTATGAGTAGAACAGATTATGCTGTTAGAGATTTACCTCAACCACATAGATTTGACCAAGTAGTACTTGAAGGAGAAATAGGCGTGTTTAACTCTATGTCACTTTCTGGATATTCTGCAGGAGAATCTGGTCCGTTTACATATACAGGACTAAAACAAAAACAGAGCTCTGATAATACCAAAGGAATTAGGATGGGAGGATTTACTCTAACTCCATCTCATTCTAATGCTGCCATAGCAAAAGGAAACTTTAGACCACAAAATTCTAAAGAGGCAGAAAGAGGTCTAGACAATAGAACTGTTGGTGAACTAGAAGGAGACTACAAATACGATAAATTTGGATATGACTTAAGAGGAGAGGGAAGCAGGTATATACATACAACAGTAGAGTTTCCAACATCTACAGCAGGTGTTGCAGAAGATGGAGCAAAAGTATGGAATGCATATTACAGAAGAGATGGCTGGGGAATGACAATACATACTCCTCCAAATGGATACATTCACCAACACCCAAAACACGGAAAAGTAGGATATAATTATGATAACTTTACAGCTTCATCCGCAGTAGACGTAACTGATGGACACGTTAGATACGGATTAAACAGAAAGGCAACAACAGAAATATATGTTCCTTTTATCAGTCAATCTAGAAAGTCTTTTGAAAAATATAAAAATTTATATTACTTTGCATCTGCTTTTAGTCAATCTATAAATAAGGCAATACCAGAAAGACACATAAGAAATTGGGGTAACTCCACAATACTAGGAGGAAATGGATTCCCAGTATACGATGGATCGAGCGTACCTTCTGGTTCTATACCTAGTCACAGTTTAAGTGAATCGGCAGAATATCAAGACTTTAGGCAAACACCACTAATGAATCTTTATTTTAATGGATGCAAACTCGTCGGTTCAGATTTTAATATGGAATCAGCACAAACAGTCGATGGAGGACCAGTAATAGAGTTCTATGATGTTAGTCCATACAAATATGTAGCAGCAGATGAAAACGCAGACGGTAGAATATTGACGGCTGGAGAAGGGATTGGAGAGACATTAGCAGAGAGAGAATCTCAAAGACCGGTTGGTAGACAGTTTTCTAGACCTGTTGGACAAAATTTAAGAGGAGCCACACCAACACCAAGAGGTAGAAACTTTAACAGAGGAAGTTAATAAAATTATCTTAAAGATATATTTATATATGAATAAATAGATAGGAGTAAATACATGGGATACTTAGATAAAACAACAATTACAGTAGACGCAATTCTTACTAAAAAGGGTAGAGAGCTTCTTGCAAAAGGATCTGAATTTTTTGAGATTACACAGTTTGCATTGGCTGATGACGAAATAGATTACAATCTTTGGGATGTTAATCATTCTCTTGGAAGTAATTATTATGGCCAAGCGATAGAGGCTTTACCATTAGTAGAGGCTGTACCAGATGAAACTCAGGTTTGTAAATATAAACTTGTAACCTTGCCTAAAAATATTGCAAGAATGCCTACAGTTGCCGTTGTCCCATCATCATTAACACTTACCAGTGCAGGACAAAGTGCACTAATATCTCCTACGACAACAAATTTTGCAAATGGTAATGCTACGTATGGATATACTGCTATACTTTCTGATACAGATGTTTGTTATCTTAATGTTGCTCCTGGAGGAGGAATAGATTCTAGGTATAACCCTACAGTTGCAGATTTTTCAGGAGATTCTACTAAATCTATTTCTGTTTCTGGTAAAAGGTTCCAGGTTGTTGCAAAACCTCAGCCTATAGAAACTAAGACTGCTACTATTACTATAATTGGAAATGAAACTGGTGGTGTGGTAACAGTTACAGTCACAGTTAACAAAGAAAATTTAAGTAGTAATGTTTTAGAAAGAGCATTATACTAATAGGAGATAAAATAAATGGCTAGATATAGTGATAAAATGAACCGTTCACCTAGAAGAAATCAGGTGGAAAGAGTAGGTAGAACAAGAGATTTACCAAGAATAAGACAGGTACGAAGAAGACCTACACAACCAGTACTTCAGCCAATATATTCAAGATTTGGTGGAAACGATATTGTAGATAGTGGTGACACTGATACAGTAACAGCTGCTTTATTTTCAAATCAAGATGGTGTACTAACTGCTGGAGAGTTTCATACCTCATCCATACAAAGTCAATCTTCTGGAGAATATTACTTAGACATTTATAGAGAATCGCAGGCAGAAAATGCCGACAGAGAGGTTCAGTTTTCAATAGGATACGGCCACGCAAAAGGCTCAGGTTCCCAAGTTCCGCAATATGCAACTGAAGGATTCACACCTACTAGAGCGCTACACTCTCAATATACTAATTTACTATTATCTCCTGGAGACGATAGATTTACCCTAACAAACAGGTCTGGTTCATTACCTTCAGACTTAACACAGTTCCACTTTATCAATGTACAAAGAAGTAGACTAAAGGAAAGATTAGACCCAGCGAACTGGGAGCTCCACATTGGTGGATTTGGTGTTGGTAACGTACCTTCTCAAGGAATAGTACCTTCTCATTCTATAATAAAACTAATAGATGATTCAACAGTTTCTGACGGAACTATTTCAGAGGCAGGTACTGTATATAAAATTGTTAGTGGTACAATATCTAACGGTTTAACTACTACTAGTGGAACACCTACTGAATATGGATTATTTTATCCTGATAATGGTGTTCTAATACTTGATACTGAGGGTATAGACGGTGAAATAAACCTTTTCGTTGCTTCTCAATCTGAAGCTTATTGTGCAACACCTGTTACGATGTCAAATCAAAACACTGTTGCCTTCTACAATGCTTTAAGTGGTTCAGCATATTTTGCAGCTAGAAATAAAGAAACAGTGCATGCAACACACTACTTTATTAGAGTAAGAAACCAAGATTACAACTTTAGTAATAATCCATCCTTTACTTCTGGATCCCAAGGAACGTTTACTCATCCATCGTTCTTCAAAGACCCAAAGGTTTATATAACAACGGTTGGAATGTATAATGATAATAATGAACTATTAGCTGTGGCAAAGATGAGTAAGCCACTATTAAAGTCATATAATAGAGAGGCGTTAATACGAGTAAAGCTAGAGTACTAGGATAGGTTAGTGATGGTATGTCAATATTTAAGAAAATTCCTAAAGACAACATTGTAATATCTCCGTATACTGCTCATAAAAAATATACGTTCTTATTGTCAGATTATTCAGCGGTAAACAACCATATCGAGCAAGCAGATGTTTTTGGTTATGACGCAAAACACCAGCATTCTTTTCTAAAGGATTCGACTGTACCTAGACCAGGTCAAATAGTAACCCATATAATAAAGGGAAATGAATTTTTATCTGGTAGCGAAGAAACAACAACAAATAATTTTGTAAAAAGGTCTGTTCACGACTCTCTTCAACACATGTATTATAGGTCTACGCGAGATTTATCTAATACCTTTTGTGTTGAACCAACATTCAACGAATTTAGGGAATTAAATTCAGAAGCCCAGGTAATATCTGTTCCACAAAGACTTTTTGGTGATAAAATAATGGAAACGACAGAGTATCAAACCTCTATCATAATAAAGTCGGGTTCATTAGAATTAAGAGATGACGGTGTTGGAAACATATACGACTTAAATGCAGGAGGTTTTAGTGAACCGCTTGGAGTGTATAGGTCAATGACTGGCAGTCTTGTTTTTCATGTTGGATTTAACGAAAAATATCCTTACCACCAACACCATGTAGGAGGACACTGTCCAGCATTTAGTGATATATTAGTAGATAAATCTAGATATGCAACTGATACTAGAGGGCATACAATGTATTTCAATACTGGAAGCCAATCAAAGCATGGAACAGGCTTAATGCTTACTGGAGTTAAAGGAGGAAATATATATGACCCATCAGTATACAGTTATTTTAGGGCTAAAAAACACCCTAACATAGACTTTAGAAAAGATGAAGATTTTGCTCTTAGTTTTTGGATAAATCTTCCAACATCTCAATCTGACACAACAAACCTGTTTAATTATGTAATGACTACAGGACAAGGAGACCACATAGACCATCAAGTTGGTCACCGTTGGAGAAGCAAGTTTCCATTTGATGTTGTTTCATATAACCAAAGAACAAATCCTGTAGACCAAATGAGTCTACGATTTTACAATAACCTAAGACCGGCTACAGGTAGTATACGAATAAGAAATAAGGCAACTCACTCTTTTTCTACTGCATCCTTAGTTATTCCACAAGCAACTTTAGCTGGTTGGAAAAATTTATGGAGTAGCTGCTCAGTAGCTGGTTCACCACATCCCAATACTGCAAGTTTTATTATTGGACACGATATAAACAATGCTGTTTCATTTTCTTTTTCAGGTTCTGCACACAGTGGAATTCCATATTTGGATCCTGGAATTAACTCAACAGCAGACACTATATTTGTTCACACAGCATCTAGTGTAGATGGATTGGCTCTAAATATTGTTGGGAACCTAAATTCCTGTTCTAACGCTAATGCACAATTTGCTGCTAAGTTGGGATCGATATCCGCATCTTATACCTTTGGTGGCGACCTAATTTTACATTCTTATGACCCTACTGGTTCTACAGGAAACAACTTTATTTTTCAGTCTAGGTCATTTCACCCTTCAGGACCAAATGCGCCAGTAACAACGTCAAATTTCTCAGGAGGGATAGGTGTTGGAAATAACCCATTCAAATTTGGACCTTCACAGTCTGCATTTTTTCAGCTAAAGGATGGAACAGGTACCTCAGTTACATTTACTGTAACAACTGAATCTGGAGACTTTGGTGGACAAGATACTTATCCTACTCTTAGTTTTCATGGCTCAATAACTTCTTCAGCTATAACAATGGCAAGTGCAGCTGCAGCAAGAGTAAATCAAGGAATACTGTTTGGCTATACGGCTTCTGGAAATCATTTTCCGTTACTAATAAGTGCTAGTGCTCAGCCAATAACCAATAACGCCAACATGGGAGCCTACGTTCATTTCTCATCATCTTTAAGAGGTAGTGTAAATCATGAGGTACATCAAGGAAAAACTGTTGGAGATTTTGGTGCGATCAATACAAATAACAATACGTTCAATATATTTGGTTTAGCAAAGCTTTCAGGAGGAAAAAGTACGTATAGTTTAGCCTCAATGTTTACTTCTAGTTATATCATAGCTACAACTTTAGGAGATACTCAAGCAGGCCAAAATGCCATGGAGAATAGTGCAATACCTATAAGCCAAACGGAAAGCTATGAGAGGCATGTGTTTTATTGGTATAGTGCTTCAAATACTCCACCACAACTAGGTGCATACACAACACATAGTACAACCGCAATACCGCTAAATGAGGTTACAGACTATTCTTCAGGAAGCCATGATATATTTTCAATAGCTTCAAAATCATTACAGGTAATAGATTCTCACCCATCATTTAGTTACGCCCCAACATCTGGAGATACTGCGGCTAGAGCAGTAAGAAGATATATTGGATTATATAATGGAGTGGATAATTACGCGCAATCCCTTGATACTATACTTGGTACAAATGCCTTTAGGCTGTTTAATGATGGTAATCCAGGAAACGCTCCTAATGCATCATCGGTAGTAAGTGGTTCAACAACGGGTGTTCACCAAAATCCTGGCGTAGGGCAATTAGTTGTACCAACAACTGGAACAACTACAGGCAGCATGACAGCACTAAAAACATTTCAGTACTCATTATTTTCAGGCGGAGTAGTAGGATTCCCTGGACAACTTGTTGGTCGTAGAAACGATGGAATAAATCTATTTAGAGTTAGTTCTTCAACGGCTGTTACTGAAAGTTGGAACCATGTCGTTTATCAAAAATCTGGTTCTTATTTACAGTTATATGTTAACAATGTAAAAGAATGCGAAATAATATCTAAAGACGAAGGACAGATGAGAAATAGAGATGATATATTCTTTGGCCTTGCAACTAGACAAACACAATCAGGAAGATTTTTACGAAATGACGCTGGAGACATATTCATAAATCGTAGAGGGCATCCACAAAGAGAGCTAATAACAGAGTTTATGAGACCTTTATCTGGAGCATTAGATGAAATAAGGATATTTGATAAAAATCTTAATACTGACCAAATTCAATTCCTATATAATTGCCCTAACGGTACTCCATACGTAGGAAACGCATTTTATGAGCATGGACTAACAACCATAACTCATCCATCAACCTCTTACGCAGGAATAGCTAAACACTGCACAATGTCTTTTAGAAATACTTACAAAATACAGGAACATGAATATACTCTACCTATAAAAAGAGGTGAATATAATTTTACTATGAATCCTAGCATAATAGAAAAAACTGCTACTGGTTCTAGAGATAGTAAAATAGCTAAATTTGTTACAGAAACGGACTGGGATCCTTATATAACTACGGTAGGTTTATATAATGAAGCAGGACAATTATTGGCTGTTGGAAAACTTTCAAGAGCGTTAAGAAAAGAAGATGGTTATGATACAACACTAGTTGTTCGTTACGACACATAGAAAAATATATGGCAAGAAAAATAAGTAAGGCTAGAGCAGCCGCAATAAAACATGGTTATAGAAGTGGGTTTGAACACAGAGTTGCAGACCAACTTTCAGAAAATAAGGTCAAATTTAAGTATGAGGATACACAAATAGATTATATAAAACCGGAAACCCATCACAAATACACGGTTGACTTCACGCTTCCAAATGGAATATTGGTTGAAACAAAGGGTAGGTGGGTATTAGAAGACCGTAAAAAACATTTATTGATAAAGAGCCAGCACCCGGAATTAGATATTAGAATTGTATTTCAAAACCCAAAGGGTAAAATAAGAAAGGGTTCAAAAACAACATATGCAGATTGGTGTGATAAGCATGGAATAATTTGGGCAGACAAAGAAATTCCAAAAGATTGGCTTAAATAATTTTTCCGATTCAAAAAAATTTATTATATTATAGTATGAATAAGTTAAGATTAGTTCAGTTATTAGAGTCTGTGTTATCGAAAGGAAACTTAAACGATAAGAGTAAAGAAATAACCTTTCATTGTCCTTTTTGCAAACACCATAAAAAGAAGTTAAATATAAATTTGATAAGCGAAAAATGGCACTGTTGGGTTTGCGGTATTGGAGGCCATAAGATTTCGGGATTATTTAGAAAATTAAAGGTAGAAAAAAGGTTTTATGACCTATTAAATAAAATAGTTGGTAGTTCAATAAATGTTAACACATCAAAAAATTATGAGCACCTAATGCTGCCTCAAGAGTTTGTTTCACTATCAAAGGCAAACAAAAACAATCCCGAAGTTAAAAATGCACTTACTTATTTGAAAAATAGAAATATAACTTCTCAAGACATATTAAAATATAATATAGGTTATTGTGAAAAGGGAAAGTATGGAGGAATGATAATAATTCCAAGTTATGATAAGGATGGAATTCTAAATTTTTTTACTGGTAGAAGTTATTACGATGTAAACTTCAAACACTTAAATCCAACTGTATCTAAAGATATTATAGGTTTTGAGTTGTTTGTTAATTGGAATGAGCCAATAACTATAGTAGAAGGAGCATTCGATGCCATTGCTGTAAAAAGAAACTGTATTCCATTATTTGGAAAACTAATATTAGACAAATTAAAACTAAAAATATTAGAATCAAGCGTAAAAAGAGTAAACATAGCCTTAGACAAAGATGCCTATAAAAATGCTATAAAGATGGCTGAGTATTTTTATTCTAATGGTATAGATGTACATTTTTTAGAATTACCCGAAAAAGACCCATCAGAATTAGGCTTTAGAAAGGTTAATAAAATAATAAATTTGGTGGAGAAGTTAACGCCTAAAAAATTACTGGAGTATAAGATAAATGCATATTGATGTTGGATTTGAGAGTGTTGAAAAAATATTACATATTGCCGATGTACATATTAGAAACTATAAACGCCATAAAGAATACAGGCAAGTATTTAGAAAACTATATAAAGAAGCAAAACTTTTACCTAAAAATAGTTTAATCTATGTTGCTGGTGATATTGTTCATACAAAAACAGATATTAGTCCTGAGCTTGTACAAATAGTTAGTGAATTCTTAAATAAGCTTGCAAACATAAGACCTACAGTAGTAATTGCTGGAAACCACGACGCAAACCTTAACAATAAATCTAGATTAGATTCTTTAACGCCAATAATAGAAAACCTATCAAATGAAAATCTACACTACCTTAGGAATAGTGGAATATACAGTATAGCAGACGTCGACTTTATAGTATACTCTGTGTTAGACGACTCTGAATCTTGGCCAAACGCAAAGGATTCTAAGTCAAAAAACAGAATAGGTGTATTTCATGGAGCAGTAAATAATTCTAAAACAGATGCTGGATATACTGTTAGAGATGAAAATCTACCACTAAAAACTTTTGATGGCTGCCACATGGTAATGCTTGGAGACATACACAAGTATCAGCACCTAAACAAAGCAGAGACTGTAACATATGCTGGTTCTCTAATACAACAAAATTTTGGTGAATCATTTGAAAATCACGGTTATGTTATTTGGGACGTTGCAACTAGAAAGTCAACCTTTTTTAATATTGTAAATGATTACGGATATTATACCCTAAGGGTTAAGGATGGGATATTACCAAATATTGACGATATACCTAAATACCCTAGATTGAGGTTTATTACTGAAAATACAACTCAAGCACAAATAAAGGAAATGCTTATTGAAATAAGAAAAAAGTGTAGGGTTCACGACTTCGTCGTAATAAAAGGAGATAAACTATCTAATATATCAAATAACTCTAGAGGAAGCATTGCAATAACAAAGGATATTAGAGACGCTGAATACCAAAATAAACTTATTGAAGAACACTTAGAAAGAAATTTTCCAATAATTGACGATTCAATATTAAAAAGGGTAAGAAATATAAATAGAGATTTGAATAAGCTTTTACCTGATATTGAAATAGGTAGGAATATAAGTTGGAAACCTAAACGATTTGAATTTTCTAACATGTTTAGTTATGGAGAAAATAACGTAATAAACTTTGACAGTATAAAGGGAGCAACAGGAATATTTGCACCAAATCATGCAGGAAAATCAGCTATATTAGATGCCCTGGCATATTGTATATTTGATAAGTGCTCTAGAACAAAAATGGCTGCAGCAGTAATAAACAATAAAAAGAATAATTTTACATGCAAGCTTAATTTTGAAATAGATGGAGTTGATTATTTTATAGAAAGAAGAGGAAAAAGAAAAAAAGACGGTGGAGCAAGGGTAGATGTAGACTTTTGGATGGTTGGTGAAGATGGAAATCCTATATCATTAAATGGAGACCAAAGGGTATATACAAATAAAAATATTAGGGGTTATTTAGGAAACTATGATGATTTTGCTTTAACGGCCCTATCTGTACAAAATAATAATACAGGATTTATAGATAAGACTCAAACTGAAAAGAAAGACTTATTAGCGCAATTTTTAGACATTAGTGTATTTGAAGAGCTGTATCACTATGCAAATGAAGAGATTAAAGACGTCCAAGTACTTCTAAAAGACTTTAAGAATACAGACTTTTCACAAAAACTACATGAAGAAAATATATTACTAGAGCAGCTAAAGGATAAGTATAAAGAAATAGAGAAAGAAAAAACAGCATTATTAAAAGTTGAAAAATCTGCAAATAAAAAGATTATTGAATATACGTCAAAACTAATTAGGTTAGATTCAGACGTACCTGAAAGTGTAGAGTCACTAAAAGAATCACTGAAAGGATTAAAATCTCAGCTCAAAGAAGAAAATGAAAAACTAAAAAAATATGAAAAATATACCGAAGAAAACAAAAAATTGTTTGTTGAACTATCTGAAAAGATAAAAAAATATGACAAGGTTGTATTGACTGATGATTCAAAAAGATACAGTACGATAGACAAAACTCTACAAAAAGTGGTTGGTAATATTGAGTTGATGAAGGTAAAGGTTAAGAACAAACTAGAAACAGTTAATAGACTGCACGACCATGAATACGATCCAGACTGCGAATACTGTAAAAATAATACTTTTGTAAAAAATGCAGAATCAGCAAAACAAGAACTACCAAAACTAAAGTTAGAAACAGATAGGTTATTGGCTGAAAAAGCTAGCCTAGAATTAGAAAAAGGTAATTTAGAATCTTCAGTAAATAAATTAAATGACCTATTAGATTTAGAATCTAAGCTTGCCTTACACGTGAAATACCAGTCTGAAATAAAGGTCAAAAAGGTTACTAGAGAATCCAATGTCAATTCAACAGAACTAGCCATAAAGAATACTGAGTCATCAATAGATAAATTTTTTGAAAATAAGCGTTCAATTGTTTCAAATAATAAAATGAATGAAAACATATCTAAAAAAGAATTAGAGTTAGACAATATAAAGGAAGATTTATCGGAAACAAACGAAAGACTTCAATCTTCATTCAGCGATATTAGTGTTTGTAAAAAGACTATTGAGAACATATTAGAGTCTATAGATAGAGCACACGATTTAGAAGAAAGACTGAAAGCGTATGAATATTACCTAAGCGCAATACAGAGAGATGGGGTACCTTATGAGTTAATATCTGAAATATTACCATATGTTGAAGAGGAAGTTAACCTTATATTATCTCAAATAGTAGATTTTTCAATCAAATTCGAGACTGATGGTAGAAATATAAATACGTTTATAGTGTATAGCGATGAAGAAAAATGGGCATTAGAGATGACTTCTGGAATGGAAAAGTTTGTTAGTTCGCTAGCAATAAGGGTGGCCTTGATAACAGTTTCAAACTTACCTAGGCCAAACTTTTTAGCAATAGATGAAGGGTTTGGTAATCTAGATTCTGCAAACTTAAATTCTATATTTTCTCTATTTGATTACTTAAAATTGAATTTTGACTTCATGATAGTAATATCTCACATAGACCTAATGAAAGATGCAACAGATAATATATTAGAAATAAGCCAGCACAAAGGATACAGCCACGTAACGTACTAAATAACCAACTTAAATGATATTTATATATTGATAAGTTAGGAGTTTTTTTTACATGGCAAGAATTTTAAGATTTGAAGAACCTACAAGTTTTTCACCAATCAATTATAGAAATCTAGACACTATACCTGTTTTCATATCAGAGCAGGGAGGAAACTCATATGATTATTTTGGGTTCACAAAGGTACCAGAAGAGTTAACAGCCGGTAGAAATCTTTTATCATTTACTGGAACAAAAAACCTAGTTCCAGGTGCAGAGATAGCAATAGAGGTTTTAGACGCAAATGGCGATTTAATACCTGTAAGAACATATGACCATATAGGATTTGGTAATGAAAGGGTATTTTCTATAGAAATAGACGAAAAGATACCTGAAGGCGATGCCGTGATATCTGTTGTCAGTGTTGCAAAAGGAAGGGTAGCATACAATAATGAATCTCAAAGAGACATATCTAGCCAGCCACCACCAAGATTTAGGAATAGATTTAATATTAGGTGGCAAAAAAGATTAAATTGTTATCCAAGAAAAACCAATACCTCTGATATAGTCTTTTTTCCAAACCCAGATATAGTAATTGAAGAAATAAAAAGGCCTTATTTTCAATTACACTACAACCCAGATTTAACTAGTTCTTACGCTAACAATATACCTAACACTGGTTCTGAATTTACGCTTGTTTCTACAGGGTCTATAATTGAATCAGGTATTCAAAATACGTCAGCCAGCTTGAGATATGAGGTACAAGGCGACAAGTACTTTATATATTGTGACGATAATCCAGACTTTGGAGGATTTACCGATGACATGGTTGGTGGTACTATTTATTTTCCAAACCCGTTAGGGGTATACCCACGTTCATTCGCTGGTCCATACGCTGCTCCACAATACAATGATTTAGAAGATGGAGACGGACAAGGAGAGCTAGAATCTGGTTCTGCTAATGTACAATATAAAAATCAAGGCGCATATAACACATATATAATAGAAAGAATATCTCCTTTACAGGTAAGAGTAAACAGCCCTCATACAACATTTCAAGGAATAACTAGAGCACAACAAAGAGAAGTATTCCATCAAAAATTTTCGTATAGTGATTTTAGATTAGATTGGGCTCAATCACCTGTATCTAGAAGTAATCCTTTAGCCACTCAAGAACTTGAAGCAAATACTTCTTATGCAAAAATATCATTTAACCAGTTAACTCCACTAGTCGGAGATGTTAGCAGAGTAAAGACTTATATAAGAAGCGACCAAACTGTTGGAGATTATTTTTTAGTTGGAGATAATCCTGTATATTGCGTTGAACTGTTAACTCAAACAGCATCCCAATATTATGGAGAACCAGCCGGAGATTTTTCTGCGTTTGGCGTAAGTGAATCATTTGCATCTTATTGGACAGCGTCTGGCCAAGACTCAGGACTGCCTGGTCCAGTAATATTACCATTCAAGACAAATCTTACAACTCTAGTTAATCCAATGCCTGAGGCCCTACAAGTTGGAGACTCTATAACAACTAATCCAGGCGTGTTAAATGGTACAAATTATTGGGTTGTAGAATCAAAAACTCCAATGCTATTACAAAAGGACCAATACTATCAGGTATCTTTTAAGTCGTTTGCCTTTAAGCATACAGGTTCTGTAAACTCTCCTGAGTTAGATATATACATAGATGGATCAGCAGTAACAGATACTGGAGACGTTTTAGGTAAACATATTGGTACAATAGATAGAGTAGCTATAGGAGAACTAATAACTGAAGAGGATTACTATAATCAAAACATATCTGAAGGGGTAAAGTTCTCCTTTAAAGCAGATGCAACAGAATTTGGCTTTCTTAAATTTAAGATTAAACATGGTTTATGGTACTTATCAAACATATCTGTAAAACCTTTTGAAAAATTTGGACATACGCCACACTTTTTTGAAACAATAATTCCAACGCCAAAGGCTAATGTTAATACTAAAGATTCTTTAGATTTTAGATTTGAGTTCTATAATGCAGACCATAGAAAGTCAACGTATGTTGCAGAAATACCTAATGTAGAATTTGATAATGACTATGTATTTACTGCGACCACTGTTCATATAACAAATGCAGATATAACTAATTTTATAGGTAATACCCCTATCGGAGATAATGATTGGGTAAAAACACAGTTTACTGCTGCTCTTCACGCAGAATTTTCACCTGCCCTTTCTGAAAGCATATACCATAGTGGTTCAGTTGGTATAGGAGATTTTAGTTCTACATTTGTTCAACACCCATTACATATAAAGACTGAACAAGGAAAAGGAAACACCTCTATTAAATTAGAATCTTTTTCTTCTTCGTACATACACCTAGCATCAGACGTAGGAGGCGCTGGTCCAGGAAGTAGAAGCGCATATGTATTATTTGACCAAAATAATGAAGCAACTTCGTCCATAATAGGATATACGGACAAACAAGACTTAGATCCTGGCGGAGCAACAATGCTTGGGGTTACTCAAGGAAGTTTTACAATACATGAAAGACATGCTAGAGTTTTGGCTCTTGGTGTCGGAGGAACTACGCCTCTACAGATTACTACAGGTAAATCATCAGTATTTGAAAATTCAGGCTATGGAGGAGTATTTGTTGGATGGAAGCATGTAACTCCTGGAACATTTGCTTACGAACTAGATGTATCTGGTAGTGAGATTATTAGGAGTGGTACGTTATATCTACCAAATGCCCACATAACAACAAGCGCAGGAGTAAATTATTTATTAGGTTCTTTGGGAGCAGGAGGTGAAACAAAAAGGGTTGAGCTTGGAGAACTGACTAAAGACTTGGATTGGCACATACAAGATAACTATATATCTCAATCCAGGATTCCAGGAACAAGTGGAAGAACGGTATTTATAGGAGATAATGAAGATGTAAATAGTACAATTGCACCAAATTCATATATTTTCCAAGTATCACAAAGTGGAACTAGTCCAAGATTAAAGTTTGAAGGTATACCTGCCTCAACAGTAACACACTTATTAGGGGTAGATGCAACTGGAAACGTATTTGTTACAGAGTCTGCTGCAGTTGGTGGAACAAACACTAGTGGAGGTGGTGGAGATGATGACGATTGGCACGTACACAGTGATGGTATCTTAACTGGATCAAGAGATATTCAATTAACTGGTTCTGTAACCATGTCTGGTGAATTGCTTGCTGCAGGCGGACTTCACGTAGGATATTTTCCTGACGGAGACGGAAATTTTTCGGTAAACAGTAATGTAGGAAGCGACGTAAGTACTATTGAAGGTTCATTATTTGTTGGAGAGACGTCCACTGGACTAGCCACGTCAATTAAAGCAGGAGCAGAGTCTCTTGTTGTAGGAAATAACAACCATCTAGGCGCTTCAAATGCAAGGTCCATGGTGGTTGGATTTCAAAATTCAATGTCAGGTGCAACCGTCTCATCGGTAATAATGGGTACAGCTAATGAAAGTGTTGATGGTAGCCAAGCAATGATTTTTGGTTCAACAAATTTCAATAATGGTTCAGGACCTAGCGCGTTGATTGGCCAAGGTATCAAAGCCACTAATGTTAACTTACAGTTTGGTATGGGATTAGGCCTAGAACTGTCTGGTTCTCAAGGAGGCCAAGTATTTCTTGGAATGTATAATGAGAAAAAACATCACGATGCGCTTTTAACTATTGGTGGTGGGTCTAGTGATGGAAGCAGGTTAGACGTAGCTAAATTCTATAGACCAAACATCCATCACCATGTACCAACTATAATTTCAGGTTCAGCACGAGCGCTTGGCCTTAATATAAGTCCGTCATATATCTTAGATGTATATGACCCTGCTCAAGAAGTAGAAGCTACTCCAGTAAGAATACGATTTCTAACAAAGAAAAATGCACAAATAATGACCTATAATCCTGATGATGGTCTAGTTTATTACCAAGATAGAAATAGCGATGTCCCTATTAAATTTGGCGGAGCAGTTTTTGAGCACTTTGCTTTGATTCCTAACTCTCCAACAATGCAATTTATATCTGGATCACTACAACTAATACATAGTACGGCTGTAACTAGTTCAAATCAAGGATACTTTACTGGTTCTGCCATAATTGGTGAACTGAAACAAGACCCTAACGACGACAATAGTTTCTATATATCTAGTTCTCTAAACCAATCAGCAAGTATATACTTTTCAGGTTCTGGTAGGGTAGGTTTAGGTACAACAGACCCTCAGGCAGATTTTGAAGTATTTGCTGACGATGTTAGATTCAGAAAAAGAGCAAGCGATGTAGGTATACAAATGAATCGAGAAGGAAACTTTGAAACGTTTGCTAATGATACGAATGCTGCAGCTACTGGTAGTGAGCTAATATTAAAGTTCAGTAGAGGTAGTCGTGATGCAAAGATCCTTGCCCAGGCCGGAGATACACTAGGAACAATTAGATGGGTTGCTGAGTCAGGTTCAGCAGACGTCAGTGAAGTAGATGAAAGGGTAGGAGGAGACGCTGGTAATATAAAGATGGAAGCCTCTACTATCAATACTCAAGGAGTAGCAGGTAAACTTACGTTCAATTTACCAGCAGATCCTAGCGCAGTGTCTCAGAAGCTATATTCAATAGACGGACCAGCCCAAAAGCACGAATTTACGGGTAGTGTACATATGAGAGAAGCCCTTACTCTAGGATCAGGAGCGACTCATTTATCTCTAGCTAGAGATGGAGCTGTACTTCGATTTGGTGTAGATAACGATACAACATTTACTCATCAACATAATACTGGTTTACTACTAAATGCTGATAGGTCAATATTCTTCAGAGACGGAGCTATCGGTATTAGTTCTCAGACAGATGGATTTTTAGAATTAAAGGCAGATTCAGGAATAGATTTAACGTCAAAGCTTACTGTTGCTGGAGATATAAGTGCTAGTGGTAATTTATTTGTAGAAGGAGCCATATCTGCCTCGTCTATAAACACAACCATAGTATCTTCTTCAATAATATATTCTAGCGGTTCAAATATATTTGGTGATGAATCAACAGATACACACACCTTCTTAGGTAATATAACAGCCTCAGGTAATATAAGTGCAAGTGGAGATATATTTGCAAATAGTATTAAATTAGCAGAAGGAACTGGAATAACATTTGCAGATGAAATAGAAGGTCCTTCAATAGATATAGATTCTGCAGGACAAATAAGAATAGATTCAGCAGGTTCAACAATTAATTTTTCTAGGAATGCCACAGATGCTTATATAATTAACCCTGGTATCAGTTCACACAAATTTACAGGCCATATAACGGCCTCAGGAAATATAAGTTCAAGTGGAACTGGTACTAATATATTTGGTGGTAATTTAGATTTTGTTGGTGATAGAACAATAAGTACAGTTGGTAATAGTGATAGTTTAACTATTAACCCTGAAGAAAAACTAATATTAGGTAGTTCTGGTACTGATGTAGTTGAAATAGGAAGACAATCAGGAACTAGTG
>MDSZ01053278.1_pt1 | contig 34485 bp, 35 predicted proteins | sample 811201 | NCBI WGS metagenome assembly MDSZ01 (sample SAMN05326647, study PRJNA326480) | marine metagenome | isolation source: seawater | place: Indian Ocean: North | collected 2010
ACGTTGATAGGCTGGATGTGGAAGCGCAGTAATGCGTGCAGCTGACCAGTACTAATAGCTCAATTGGCTTGATTTATGCACTGAAAAAAATTTTAATATGGATTATGAATAAACTAGATATAGAAAAAATCTCAAATCAAATTCGTCAAATTGGAGTATTTTCTCAAAAAAATATTTTCGAAGATAAAGATTTTCAATTTATTTTTAATCAATTAAGCAATTTAACCAAAAAAGAAAAAAAAATATATTTTCCGACAAGTTTTAATGATTACTTTATAAAATTTTTAAAAATAGATTTTAAAAAAATTTTTCTTTCGAAAAAATTAATCAAAATAGCTGATAACTTAGATTTTTCTAAAATAGCATCAAATATACTTGAGGATGAAGTATATTTAGAGGTCTTAGACTGTTATTTGAATAAAAAATCAAAAAACACAATTTTAGAATGGCATAATGATATTGGTTACAATTCGAATTCAATAACTACAGAAAAAGATTTTTTAGAAAAAGCACATTCGACAATATATAAGAAAAAATCAAAAAAATCGTCAATGGGAGTTAAGTTTTTTATTTATATGACCGATGTCAAAAGTAATGATGGGGCGCTAGGTGTAATTCCACATAGCCATAAAATTGTATTCGCATTAACAAAATTAATTTTAGATAAGAAAATTAACTTACAATCTTTTTGGAAATTAAAAGATTTAAGAGATATTTTACTGGATGAAGATCATAAAAAATATTTATTAGATTATATTGAAAGAAAAGAACTAGAAAACTTTATAGAAAATACTAAATTTGTTGAAAATTCAATTAATGAGTCCTTAGATTTTGATTTTGCAATGAGTAAAAATAGTGTTGTGATTTTTGATGAAATGGTTGTGCATAGAGGATCGGCTCCTATTTATAATGATAGATTAGTTCTAAGATATTTATATAGAAGAAAATTGTAAAGTTTGTACTTGTAAATATGTTTAAAAATCTAAACTATAAAAATCCAAATCGTTACATTATAAAGAATAAGTCCTATATAAGAGATTTTGAGAAATTATATAAAAATATAAAAGATCCTTGGAACCAAAATATAAATTTTCTTAATGAAGAAACTGTAATATTCACAAAAGAAACAATAAAAAGAATTGCAAAAAAAAGAAAAAAAATAACTCTTTTAGATGTTGGAGCTGGACAAGGTTCTTTAAAAAAAATTTTAGGATCAAATATTAATTACACTGGCACAGATATTCATAAAAAAAAACTTAAGAACGTTAAATTCGACAACATCAACATTTTTAACCCAAATTTCAAAAACAGGTTTGATATTATTGTATGTTTAAAGACAATATACTATCTAGCTGATAATATAGATATTGTTATTAGTAATTTTAAAGATTATTTAAAAAAAAATGGATTTATTTTTATTTCCTATAATTTAAAAAAAAATAGCTACTCAAACAAATTTTTAACAGATTTAAAGTTAAGATTAAAATTAAAAAAAAAATTCAAAGAGATTTACACAATTGAAATAAATAGAAATCTTTATATGACTAAAAATAAAGAGAAAAATACCCTTCTTGTATTTAAAAAAAAATGAATGATTAATTTGTTCTATATTACATGATAGATAAAATTGAAAATAAACCGTTAATTGTAATTTCAACATATGGTCACTGTGCTTCTGATTGGTTGGGCAATCTTCTAGATTCTCATGATGAAATTTTAATTACCCCAGGATTAAGTTTTTTTAGAAAACTAGAACACATAAAAACACAATATCAAATTACTTTGGAAAATTTAAGTATTAATGAAATTGTAAATATAACTGTAAACAAAATATTAAAAAAAAGTTCTTTTAAAAGTTATAATTTTTTTGATAATTCAAAAAAAAAAAAAATTTTTAAGAAATATTTAAAAAGTTATTTAATTAATTCAATAGAAACTAATAAAAAAAAAAAACTTTTTTATGGAATTTATTATTCTTATGCAAAATTAAATAATTTGAATCTAAATAAAATTAAAGTTTTGATAACCCATGAACATGCAGCATGGCATTGTCATAATTATTTAAAACTTTTTAATTCAAAATTTTTATTTATAATAAGAGATCCAAGAGCAACCTTTGCTGGATCTTTTAGAACATTTGATAGATATCATGATTTTGCAAAAAGCCATAAATTAACAGTAGTTTTATCATTTTGGCTTGCTGCTACAAATTTTATCAAATTTAATAAAAAAAAAAATAACGTTTATGTTATAAAAAATGAAAAGATTAATAATAATACTAAATTGGAAATAAAAAAAATTTGTAAATGGATGAATATTAATTTTAAAGCAATTTTACTTAAACCAACTATTCTAGGCAAAAAATGGCATGGAGACTCTGCATATATTCAAAAATTCGAGCTAAAAAAAAAACTTCCAAAAAATTACTATTCCAAAAGAAATGCAAGGAAAAGATGGAAAAGTTATTTAAATGATTGGGAAATTTTAGCAATCGAAACATTATTGGAGAAAACTATGAATAGATATAATTATAAGTTAGAAAATAAGCTTAATATTATTAATAAAATAAAAGGATATTATAATTTATTATTTATGCATACAAATAATGAGAATTTTTTTACGAAAATAATTTCAATAATAAAAAATCCCATAAGAAGATTATTGATTATAAAATTTAAATTTTACATAAAATGAATTACTTAGTAAAACAAATTTAAAAATAGTTTATGATTGACTCAAAAATTAGCAAAAATTTTGAAAATGAGATTTCAAATTTAAAAAAGATGTATGATAAAAATGGTTTTGTTGTAGTAAAAAATTTTTTAAACAAAAAATTTACACAGATTATCAAGAAAGATTTAAAACTTTTTTTGAAAAATTCTAAAAATCAAAAAGGAATGAATTTTATAAATAAGAAAAAAAAAATTATTAATACAGCTCATAATATCAAAGAGTGGAACTATTTAAAAAAAATACAGAATGATAAATACATCACAAAAGTTGTCTCAAACATTTTAGGATGTAAATTAAAAAATTTTGGAGCCGAAGTTTTTGCTAAACCAGCTAAACAGGGTCTATTATCTCCCATTCATCAAGATAATTTTTATTGGAATATCAAATCAAATATTGGCTTAACAATTTGGATAGCATTAGACAATGTCAATAAGAAAAATGGATCTATTTATTATTATAAACAATCTCATAAATTAGGTTTGTTACCTCATGAACCATCATATGTGCCTGGCAGTTCTCAAACAGTAAACAAATCTTATTTAAAAAAATTAAAAAATTACAAAAAAATATTTACTAAATTAAATGTAGGAGATGCAATTTTGCACAGTAGTTTAGTTGTTCATGGTAGTAACAACAATTTGAGTAAGAATAATAGAATGGGTTTTACATTAAGATATATACCTAAGAATAGTAAATTTAACATTAGAAATAAAATTAGATATGAGAAGAATTTAATTAATCAACAAAAAAAATTAATTAATGCCGGGATATGAATTAATCAATAACGAAGAGTACTTAGAGTGCAAAGATGTTCTTAAAAAAAGCAAAACTTTCTTTAGAATGGGTTTTGGTCATTTAAGAAAAGGAATATATAAAGTTGAGTTATTTGAAAAAAAATTTTCAAAACACATTAATTCAAAATATGCACTAGGTGTTACATCAGGCACAGCTGCTTTAAGGGTTGCGATTGCATCTTTAAATTTAAAACCAGGTGATGAAATTATTACTCAAGCATTTACTTTTGTCGCAACCGTAGAGGCAATAATTGAGGCAAGATGTAAACCAATCTGCATTAACATTGATGACTCTTTAAACTTAGATCCGAATGAATTGAAAAAAAATATAACAAAGAATACAAAAGCAGTAATTGTAGTTCATATGTTAGGAGTACCTGCAAAAATGGATGAAATTGTAAAAATTTGTAAAAATAAAAAAATTAAGATAATTGAAGACACTGCATGGGGATGTGGAGGGAAATATGACAATAAATTTTTAGGAACTATCGGAGACATAGGTACTTTTAGTTTTGATCATGCTAAAGCAATAACGACTGGTGAAGGTGGAATGGTAGTCTTTAAATCAAAAAAAATGTTTTTAAAAGCTAAAGCTTGGCATGACCATGGTCATGAAAATAATCCAAAATTCCCTAGGTGGGAAGACACAAGAAAATCCAGTGGTTTTAATTTTAGAATGAATGAATTGCAAGGAGCTATCGGGCTAGCTCAACTTCGTAAGTTAGACTATATTATAAAATCTCAGAGAAAAATTTATACTTTAATATGGAATAGTATAAAAAAAATAAAAGGTATTAAAAAAAGAGAATATTCAAATAAATGTTATATATCAGCGGATGCTTTAATAATTATTGTTAAAAGCAAAAAGTTAAGTTTAAAATGTAGAAAATTTCTTCTAAAATATAATATTTCTACCAAAATATTACCAGAAGCTTATTCATGGCATTTTGCAGGGAAATGGTCGCATATAAACGAGTTAAAAAAATTAAATTTATCAAGAAAATTAAAAAAATCTGAAAAAAAATTGAGTAGAGCAGTTTCAATACCTATTTCTATTCAATTCACTAAAAAACAGATATTTGATATTAGAACAGCAATTCAGAAAGCTTTAAATTAAGTATGAATAATTCAACAGTATCTGTATCGGTTATCATACCTGTTCACAATCAGGAAATTTATATCAGCAGATGTTTAAGATCTATTTTAGATCAATCTTTAGAAAGAAAAGAATATGAAATTATAGTTATTAATGATGGCTCAAAAGATAAGACTGAAAGGATTTTAAAAACCTTCAAAAATCACATTAAAATCATTACAAACAAAAGAAATAAAGGACTAGCTTTTTCCTTAAATCAAGGCATAGAAAGTTCCAAAGGAAGATTTATTGTTAGATTGGACTCTGACGATTATGTAAATAGAGAATATTTAAAAATTCTTCAAATGTACTTACTTTATAATAATGAATCTAATGCAGTTAGCTGTGATTATTTCTTAGTTGATGAAATAGAAAATATTTTAAAAAAAGAAAATTCAAAAAAAAAACCAATAGGCTGCGGAATAATGTTTAGAGCAGAAAGTTTAATAAATGTTGGAATGTATGATAAAAATTTTTTAGTTCACGAGGATAGAGATTTAAGAATAAGATTTACAAAAAAATACAACATAGATAGAATCGCCCTACCACTATATCGCTACAGAAAACATCAAAAAAATATTACTAAAGATAGAACTAAAATGAAGTTACATTATAAAAAGTTAATTAAAAAACATAAAAATAAAAAATGATTTTTGATTTCGAAAAAATTAAAAAAAATAATATGCCTTATATTATTGCTGAAATAGGTGTAAACCACGAATGTTCAATAAAAATGGCAAAAAAATTGATTATGTTAGCGAAAAAAGGTGGGGCGCAAGCAGTAAAATTTCAAACATATAAAGCTGAGAAAATTGTTAAAAAAAAATCTAAAGCTTATTGGGATTTAAAGAAAGAGAAAACTAAGACTCAATATGAATTATTTTCTAAATTAGACAAATTTAATTCAGATGATTATAAGAAACTCTCTAAATATAGTAAAAAAAATAAAATTGATTTTTTGTCTACACCATTTGATTTAGATTCTGTTAATTTCTTAAGCTCACTAGTTCCAGCGTTTAAAATTTCATCATCAGATATAAACAATTATCCATTGATTAGAAAAATTGCAGCTACAAAAAAACCAGTGATACTTTCAACTGGTGCATCAAATATTAATGAAATAAAAAAAGCAGTAGAAATTTTAGAAAAAAAAACAAAAAAAATCGTTATTATGCACTGCGTTCTAAATTATCCAACTAAAGATATTGATGCAAATTTAGGTATGATTTTGGACATAAAAAAGAAATTTCCAAAATATTTACACGGTTATTCAGATCATACTTTGCCGAGTCATAATATGATAAACTTAACAACAGCTTTTATGTTAGGTGCAAAAGTAATCGAAAAACACTTTACGAATAATAAAAAACTTAAAGGTAATGATCATTATCATTCAATGGATATAAATGATCTTAGAACATTAACAAAAAATATTAAGAAAATTAATGTATTAATGGGAAGAACAAATTTTAAAAAAGTTCTTAGATGTGAACAAAAATCAAGAAAATTTGCAAGAAGAAGTATTGTTGTTGATAAAAATATTAGCAAAAATCAAATCATTAAAAATAGTGACATAATCGCTTTAAGACCTAATAATGGTATTTCAGTGGATATGTGGGACAAGGTTGTAGGAAAAAAAGCAAAAAAAAATTTAAAAAAAAATCATTCTCTATCAATGAGGGATTTTTACTAATTAGTCATTTGCTTGATGAAAATAGTTGCTATTATTCAGGCTAGGACGGGATCAAAAAGATTTCCTAGGAAAGTATTAAAAAATATATCAAATAAACCTCTTATAGGTTGGGTTTTATCTAGAACTAAAAGAACAAAAAAATTAACTAAAATAATATTAGCAACAACACGACATAAAAAAGACGACATTTTAGTTAAGATTGCTAAAAAAAATAAAGTTTTAACTTATAGAGGTGATGAAAAAAATGTTCTTAAAAGATATTTTGATGCAGCAAAATTATATAAGGCAGATTTGATAGTAAGGATTTGTTCGGATAATCCATTTGTGGACCCTAATCAAATAAATTATCTAATAAAAAAATTTGAGAATAAAAATTTTGAGTATGCTTTTAATCATCAAAGTAGAATGAATACAAATTATGCAGATGGTTTTGGGGCTGAAATATTTACTTTTAATGCATTAAAGAAAGTTTACTTAATGGCTAAATCGAAAAGTCAGAAAGAACATGTTACTAAATATATTTGGGATAATCTTAAAAAGTTTAAGATATTACCAATAAAATCACCAAAGAAATTAGCTTACCCTCACTTCAAATTTGATATAAATACTCCAAAAGATTATAGGTTAATAAAAAATTTCACAGAGAGATTTAAAATAAAAATAAATGCTAAAGCAGAAGATATTGTTAAGTTTAAACTTATAGAAATAGGAGAATGATAAATGAGTAAAAAGATAATATTTGAAGATAGAAATAATGATTGGGAAATTTGGGAAAAAAATAGTTCAATCGAAAGAAGTATAAAAAGAATACAAAATAAGTTACCAGAAATGGAAGCTTCAAAACAACTTTCAAAAATAGTTAAAAGAATTTACAGAAACAATTATAGCATTTTAGATTTTGGATGTGCAGCAGGTCATTATTACAATAGTTTAAAAAAAATTGATAAAGATATTAATTATTGTGGTTTCGACTCAACTAAAGCTTATATATCTTATGCAAAAAAGCATTTTAAAAAAAATAAGAATATTAAATTTGATGTGCAAAGCTTATTTTCGATGGCAAAAAAATATAAAAATAATTTTGATATTGTTTTTTGTTCTAATGTCTTACATCATTTACCATCAATAGATATTCCTCTCAAAAATTTAATAAATGCTTCTAAAAAATACTGCATTATCAGGACATTGGTGAGTGACAACACACACTTAGCAAGATTTTATTATGACGACTCAACAAATCGCAAAGGTGAATTAAATAATTTTCAGCTACAAAACACCTATAGTTATAATTTGATCAGAAAAAAAATAAAAAAGATTGGGAATTATAAAGTAACTTTTGAAAATGATATTTTTAATGGAAAAAATATAAATAAGGAATTTACCAATAAAGAGAGAAAAAAATATCCTGGATTAACCAGATTTGTGGATGGTATTCAGATTGCTGGAAGTAAAGTATTTGAATTTAAATGGATAATTATTAAAAAATAATTATGAAAGTTATTTATTGTTATATATTTTTTAATTTTAAATAATAATAAGCTTAAATAGATCTAAAATATTCAAATGAATTAAAATGAAAGGATATCTTATATTTGATTTAAAATTAGCTAATTATATTTTAAAAAAAAAATATTTTTTTTTTAAATAAAAAAAATGTTGTTTTTATAACTGATAAAATATCAATTTATGAACTCTTTAAAGCATGGAATATCCAAATAATCTGCTTAGATGGTAAGATTAATGATAAAAAAAGAAAAGAAATTTTTTTACAAAACTATTTATTTATAGATAAAAAAATAAAAAATTTAGGAAAAAATAACTATTTAATTTTTAATAAAATAAAATTGAATACTATTCATAATACTAACAAATTTGAGGTTTTTAGGTGTTATGTTGGAATAAAATACTTATATCATTCGCTCAAAATTGTTATTAAAAAAAAAAAAGATAAAAGAAATTATTTTTTTTGAAGATCTGGGTTCTAATTTATTGTGTAAAAACTTTTATACAAAAATTATCGAATTTTTTTGCAACAAGAATAAACTTATTTTTAATACTAAAAAAATTAACAGACTAACAATTTTTGAATCAATTGCTTCATATTTTAAGTATGTATTAATAACTATATTGAAATTTCGTGAGGCTACTTTTAAGAAATTGATTAATTTTCTATATCAAAAATTTTTTATTTTTTTTTCTAATAAATTATTCAATAAAAAACAGATAGCTTCTATAGGACCACTTTTTGATCTAGCATATCTAAAAAATAATTTTTTAGACACTGGTTTAAACAAACTTTTAAAAGTTCCTTTAAAAAAACAAAAAGAAGAAAATTTAATACATATCTCAAAAAGAAATTTTAATAATCTAGATGATATATTTATTTGGTATCTAAAAGAAAAAAACGATAAAAATATTGAATTCTATAGAGAAATAATATCTAAAGCCCAAAATTACTTTGAACAAAAAAGAATAAAAAAAATTTTTTGGGGAGTTTCTCCAGAACCATTACTGCGCAACTTAATTGAATATCTTAAAAAAAAGAAATATTCAATTAACGGTCTTCAGCACGGAGGAAAATATTTCATTATGAATGATGATTTGTATCACAAAGATTCTGATTATTATTTATGTAATAATTATTTTTCATATGGATTTCCAAAAACTTTTAATAAAAAAAAGTATGCTAGAGATATAAAAATATTAAACTCAGGTTGTTTTAAAAGTTTTAGATATGAAAATACATTTAAAAAAATTGAAAAATTAAATAATGATACAATACTTTATATACCTATAGGTTTAAGTAAATTTCTTATGCCTGTAATTGAGACAAGCCCAACCACTAGATTTTTTTTACAAAAAAAAATTTGTAAAACATTGGATGAAATTAGAAATTTTAAAAAGTTTGTGAAAATTCTACCTTTATCTTATTTTAAAAATATAACTTTAAATTATAATCAATTAGAGGCAAATCCAATTTATTTCGAATTGCATAAATACAAATCACTAAAAATCAATTCACATAATTTAATCTCCTCATATAAAAATTTAAAGCCAAAAATAATTATTATGGACTCATTGAGCACACCACTTTATGAGTTATCTAGCTCAAATTCTGAAATAATTCTTTTTTTAGATAAATTTAATCAACCTAAAAAAGATGTGCTTTCAATTTTAAAAAAAAGATTTTTTATTGTTAAAAATATTAAAGAAATGATGTCTTGTATTAATTTAATATCAAATGGAAAAAAAAATAAATTTAACGATAATTCCTTTTATGAAAAATTTTACAAACAAAAAAAATTTAATTTGGATATATGATAAAATATTATCTTATTTTGAAGTATACATTGAGAGATATAATAAAAAAGATAATATTTTTTAGATTATCTTTCTTGAAACCTCCAAAAAAAAAAAATTTAATTTATGATAAAAAAAGTGCTGATCAGGCTGAAATTTTATTTCAGAAAAAAAATTTTACTTTTTTTTATACAAGATCACAAGGTCTTAACATATATGTAGTTATTTTAAATATTTTTAAAAATGGTTTTAAAAATTTTGCACAAAATTATAAAAAACTATTTTTTAATATAGTTAATCCAAGAGTGGTTTATACATCAATTGATAATAGTTTAGCTTTTTACAAATTAAAGAAAGAATGCTATCATGATGCCATTTATGTTTCCGATCAAAACGGAATGAGAGATAATTTATTTTCTTTTGAAGCAAAAAAATACTTGAATTATAGTAGAAAATCGAAATTGAATTGCGATATTTTTTTTGTATTAGGAAATAATGAAAAAAAAAAGTTACAAAATGTTATAAAAGCTAATTTTTATCCATATGGTTCTACAAAAAATAATTTTTACATAAATAACAAAAAGAAAAGTAAGATTAAAAATTTAGTTTTTTTTTCGAATAAACCAATAATAAATTTTTCAAGAGATTTAATTTTGTTTCAAAATGCAATAAAGTTTTGTAAAAAATATGATTATAAGCTTTTTTTTGTAGATAGACTCAAAAAAAGATATTTTCTTTATTTAAAAAAATATTTCAATATTAACGATTTTACTTATGTTTCACCAAAAAATTCATCAGACACATATAGATTTTTTACAGAGGATAACTTGGCAATCTTTAATCATTCATCTTTAGGCTATGAATTTATTTCGAGAGGTTTAAAGGGTCTCAGTTTTGGCCATAACTCAAGTTTTATTTTTCATTATAGAAATAAAGCAAAATATCCCAAAGAGGGCATTTTTTGGACAAACAAAATAGATTTCAAATATTTTGAAAAGAAAATTTTGACAATAATAAATTATGACCTTATTAAATGGAAGGCTGATACATTAAAATATTCTAAAGAGTTAATGTGTTATGATAGATCGAATTTTAAAAAAAAAAAAATAATAAATTATTTTAAGAACTTAAAGAAATGATTATTGGTTTAATACCATCTAGATTGAATTCAAAAAGATTAAAAGAGAAACCATTGCTAAATATTGATGGACTGCCGATAATTGTACATTCATTTAAAAGGGCTAAATTAGCAAAAAAATTAGATAAGGTTATTGTTTGTACTGACCATAAAAAGATAATTGATGTTGTTAAAAAAAATAATGGAGAAGCTATCTTAACTTCTAAAAAACATAGAAATGGGACAGAAAGAATTTATGAAGTTGCAAAAAAGATTAAGAAAGCCAGTTTAGTTGTTGATATTCAGGGAGATCAGCCTTTGATCAGTCCTGAAGCAATTGATTTAACAATTGAATTTCATAAAAAACACAAACATTTTGATATTGTTTTGCCAAGCATGCCAATAAAGAATGAGGAGGACAATAAAAGTTTGGTTAAAACAATTTTTTCAAAAGAAGGAAAAATAATTTATTTTAGTCGAGAAAAAGTTCCATATAACTATACGTCAAATAAAGTAATTTATTATAAAAATTTATCTATAATTTCTTTTAAACCAAAAGCATTAGAAAAATTTTTCAAATCTAAAATGGGTAAATTAGAAAAAATTGAGGGTATAGAATTGATGAGAGCTTTAGAAATTGGATTAAATATTGGAACTTTTGTTATAAATGGTTCTGATTTCGCAGTAGATGTGAATGCAGATTTACTTAAAGCAATTAATGTCATGCCTTACGATAAATTTAGAAAATTTTATTAATGAATAAGTATGATTTAGTCATATTTGATCTAGATGGAGTTTTGATAGATTCAAAAAAAAATATGGAATTTTCTTGGAATATTGTAAGAAAAAAGTTTAAAATTAAAAAAAATTTTAATAAATATTTTAAATTTTTAGGTTACCCTTTTTTTGATATTTTAAAAAAACTATCTATTAAAAAAAATTTGAAACAAATTCAAACTGAGTACAATAAAAATTCAATTAGATATTTTAATAAGATAAACCTATATAAAGATATTCAAGAGGTATTAAAATTTTTAATTAAAAAAAAAATAAAATTAGCAATAGTCACCTCTAAAAATAAAAACCGAACCTCTAAATTAGTAAAAAAATTTAAACTACCTATTAAAAATATAGTGTGCCCAAGTAAATCTACACGTGGAAAACCTTATCCTGATCAAATTAAAATAGCCTTAAAAAGAGCAAACATTAAAAAAAACAGAGCACTCTATGTTGGCGATATGTATGTTGATTATTTATTAGCCAAAAGGTCTAAAATTCATTTTGTTTTTGCAAAATATGGATATGGAAAAATTGCAAATCTTAAAAAATTTAATACAATTAACTCATTTAAAGATTTAAAATTACTAATATAATTTATATGATAACTGACAATACTTTTAAAAAATATCAAAAAGAATACGAAAAGAATGGCTTTGTATTAATTAAAAATTTCATTAATAAGTCAAAGTGTGCAAAAGCTCTAAAATGGCTAAATTCAAAAGATAAAAAAAAATTAGCAAAAAGCTGGACTGAATTAGAACCTGGAGTTGATTTAGCTGTTTATTTTATAATTCACCAAGGAGATTCACCTATTTCAGAATTAGTTAATAATAAAAAAGTTTTAAATTTTGCATCTCAGCTTGTAAAAGACAAAGTTTATATTTACTCAAGTAAAGTAAATTTAAAAGCACCTTGGTGTGGGGCGGTTGAATATTTTCATCAAGATCTAGTTTATTGGAGAGATAGAGGGTACCCGCGAGAAGACATGTTAAGTGCAATGATATTTCTTGAGCCACACAATGACAGTAATGCTCCATTAAATATTTTTCCCAAAACCCATAAATTAGGATTCATTAAACATGATCCATTTATTAATGTGAATGGACTTGCAAAATTTATGGTACCACCAAAAACTTTAGATAAATTAAAAAAGAAATATGGTGTAACCAAGATTAAGGCTAATCCTGGAGATGTTCTTTTTTTTCACATGGGTTGTGTGCATGGTTCAGGACACAATATTTCCTCAAAAGGAAGAACAGTAGTTTTGTCTCAATTAAATACCTTGGGGAATATACCAAAAAATGTAGAAAAGAATTCAAAAAAATTTAATTTAAAAAGAGCAAAAAGAGAATTTGAAGAATCTAAGCGAAGATATTTGTGGTTTAAAAAAAAATATACAAAACAGTTGAGATCAAAAAAACTTACTTTTTCAGCTCCAATTGTTAAACAAGAGAGATAATTTTTTCAAAACTCAATTTTCATGTGTGGAATTTTTGTTGTAATACCAAAGTTAAATAAAAAACTAAATATAGATAAATGCAAAATTGCATTAAAGGATTTAGATAAAAGAGGACCAGATTGGTCACTTTATCAAGTAATAGATAATATTTTTTTTGGTCAGACAGTTTTATCTATGACTGGAAAAAATAAAAAAGATATTAACAATCATTACTCAAAAAAAAAAAAATTTTTTTATTTTATTTAATGGAGAAATTTATAATCACAAAAAATTAGTTGCTAATAACTATTCTAAAACTCAAAATATACCTGATACAAAAATTTTAGTTGATTTGTTTGATAAAAAAAAACCTAATAAAATAAATAATATTTTAGATGGAATGTACTCATATGTGGTGGTTGATAAAATAAAAAAAAAAATTTTTATATCTAGAGACTCTCAAGGTGAGAAATCTCTTTATAAATTTGAAAGTTCTGAATTTATAATATTTTCCTCCGAAATTAACCCTATTCTTAAATTTGCTAATAAACTATCTATAGATAAAGAAGTCTTTAAATCTTATTTTTTGTCAAGACACTTTATTCAATTTGAAAAATCAATATTTAAAGAAATTAAAAATATTCAACCAGGAGAATTTTGGGAGTACTCAATAGCTAAAAAAAAACTTAAAAGAAAAAAGACTTTTTCTGTAAAATCATTAATTAATAAAAATGATTATTATTTAAATCAAACAAAAAAAGAGGAAGAACTTGTTGAAGAGTTAGAAAATTTATTAAAGGATAATTTAAAACAAATGATTCCTCCTAATAGGGATTTTTGTTCAATTCTCAGTGGTGGTATTGACTCAAGTTTGGTTTCAATTCTTTTAAGAGAAATATCAAAATGTAATAAGTTTATTGCTATTAATCATATTGGCAAGGATAGAATTTCAAATAAGACTAAACTTTTTGAGAAAAGTTTAAAAAAATCAGTAATAAGTTTGAATGTAAATAAAAAAAAATACAAAAAATATTTAGAGGAAGCAGTTGATATTTGTAATTCACCAATTAGTTCACATGATTTTGTTGGAAAACTAATAATTGCAGAAAAATTGAAAAATATTAACTGTAAAGCTGTATTTGGTGGAGATGGAGCTGATGAGTTATTCGGCGGTTATAACACCTATCTAAAATATGCAAAAAATACTAATCACAATACTTCCGACTATACAAAAATAATAAAAACAAAAATATTTGGTAAAAATTATAGAAATAAATATCTTGAATCAAGAATTGCTCGAGAGTGGAAAAAATGCTTAAAAGCTTATGATTTTATAAAAGATAAAAAAGAACAGAATAAACAAGCAATGATGTTAATGGACAGCACTCTTCAATTGTCGTCAGTTGGAATGAGAGGCTGTGATTTAATGTCAATGAGTTATTCAATTGAACCTAGATCAATTTTTTTAAGAAAATCTATAATGAAATTTGCACTTAATTTGCCTTTAAAATTTAAAATTAATATTTCCAAAAAAGACGGAATTAAAACTAAGATTTTATTAAAAAAATTATTTATTAAATATTTTTCAAAAAAACTTATTTTTAAAAAGCAAGGTTTCTCCGGTTTTCCTAATGAGATGGCAACATATTTGGGTAATAAAAATAGTTATAAAATATTGAAGGAACTAAAATTAAGTCAATTTAAAAAAGGATTTAAAAAATTGGATAAAAAAGAAATTTGGAAAATTATTAATTCAGAATTTTTTATTAGAAATTTTAATTCAAAAATAAGTAAATATTGTTTATCAAAGTAATTTGTGAAAAATATTTATTTTTATAGTTTGTTAGATTTAGGAAAAACACTAATAGATAATTTGAGTAAAAAAAGTTATAAATTAAAATGATTAATGGAATAAAAATATCAAAATTGAAAATTATTTCTGATGATAGAGGAAAAGTAATGCATATGCTTAGAAATGATAGTCCAGTTTTTAAAAGTTTTGGAGAGGTATATTTTTCTACAATTTATGAAAACAAAATAAAAGCTTGGCATCTTCATAAAGAGTCATACTTAAACTACGCTTGTGTTGTTGGTGAGGTAAAACTTGTTCTTTTTGATGATAGAAAAGAGAGTGATACTGTGAATCAATATCAAGAAATATTCTTATCACCAAATGATTATTTTCTAGTAACCATTCCTCCAAATGTGTGGAATGGTTTTAAGGGTATTGGAAAGAAAGAATCTATAATTGCCAATTGTTTGACTTTGCCACATAACGAAAAAGAAATGGTCAGAAAAGATCCTAAGGATAATTATTTTAGTTACAATTGGTAAAATAATAAATGAAATTAATATTATTAACTGCGGGAATAAGAGCCGGCTCAGATTTTTTTCATAGTTTAATTGATGGACATTCACAAGTTCTCCAATTTCCTGGACAATTTAGAGTAGATAAAAATCTTAAATTAATTTTGGAAACAAAAGATTTTAAAAAAAAAGCAAAATTATTCGTTAAATTTTATCCAGAATTTTTTGATTCAAGAAAAAATAAATTTGATAGATGGGATAGATTAGGAAAGAAAAAAAAAAGATATTTCAAAGTTAATAGTAAAAATTTTGTTAAAAATTTTAATAATTTATCGATTAGAAATAAAAAAGAGAATAATAAATACAGATGCTTAATAAATTTACATTTGGCATATTTTATTACAAGAAAAAAAAATATTAATAGTATTAAAGTATTATTTGTACACACTCATACATTAAGTATGACTATAGATTTTATCAATTTATTAAATATAAAAAATGTAGATATTTTGCACACAATAAGACATCCATTGTCATCTATAAGCTCTGCTGTTAAATCATGGCTTAGTTTTCAAGGTGGAAAATATTTTTTTTCAAAAGATTTATTTTATCAAATGAATACTGTTGTAAATTGTATTTATGATTTAAACAAACTTGGAAAGTTACATATAATTAGATTAGAAAGATTACATAAAAAAAATAATCTAATTATGAAAAAATTTTGTGAAAAATTTAAAATTAAACATGAAAAATCTATTAAAGAATCAACTAAAAATGATTTACAGTGGTGGGGTGATAAGCTAACTAAAAAATATTTGAATGGAATTAATAAAAAATTTACAGTAAAAATTTATAAAGATCATTTTCATGTTAGAGACTTAATTTTTTTTCAAAACTTAACAAAAAAAATAATAAAAAAATATAATTACAATTTTTATTATACCCAAAAAAATATTTTATTTAATTTATTGCCTATGAAATGTGAAATAGATGTTTGGAAAAATACTCTTAAAAACCTATTTAATGATGGTTTTCGTTGGAAACATTTATTATCAATACCAATATTTTATATATTAAGAATTTGCATGATAAATAAATTTCAAAACAATATACAAGAAAAGATTTTACCTAATGAATTTTAAAGTTTTTTATGAATAAAAAAAAAGGAATTCTATTTTGGATTACTGGTTTATCAGGATCTGGAAAGACATCTTTAGCATTAAAGGTTTTTAATTTTATAAAAAAAAATTATGGTCCATCTGTTGTAATCAGTGGTGATGATCTAAGAAATATTTTTAACTATAAAAAATTTGATAAAAATTCTAGATTGAAATATGCTTTAAGTTATTCAAAATTTTGTAAGGAAATCACAAATCAAAATATAAATGTCATATTTTCCACTGTAAGCTTATATAATAAAGTAAGATCTTGGAATAAAAAAAATATCCCTAATTATTTAGAAATTTATATTGAGACTAATATTGAAAAATTAATTAATGAAAAAAAAAAACATTTTTACCGAACTAAATTAGTGAACATTGTTGGAAAAAATATTAAAGCTGAATTTCCAAAAAAACCTGATATTAGAATAATAAATAATTTTACCAGATCTATTAATCAATTAAAAATTGAATTAATAAAAAAAATTAGTTTAAAAATTTAAATGGCAAAAAAAAATAAAAAACTAGAAACATTTGGTTCTTTTATTAGAAATCAGAGAGTTAAAAAAAATATTGGACAAAGAGAGTTGGCTCAAATTATAAACGTCGCCCCATCATATTTGAATGATATTGAAAAAAATAAAAGATCTGCACCTAAAAAGGAATTAATCAAAAAATTATCCAATATTTTAGAAATTGATTTAAAATTATTATACGATTTGGCTGGAAGTTCAAAAAATAAAATTGCACCTGATATTGAAGAATATATTATTGAAAATCCTAATATAGTTTCTTTACTTAGAACAATTAAAGAAAACAAGATTAATAATGATGAAATTGAAAAAATAGAAAATAAATTTGATAAATCAAAAACTAAAGTTTTAATCTTAGCTGCGGGACTAGGGAGCAGACTTAAAGAACATACTCAAAATTTACCAAAATGCATGCTAGATTTTGGAGGCAAAACATTACTTCAACGCCAATTAGATGCATATAAACAATCTGGTATAGAAAACATATCCTTGATCAAAGGATATAAAAAAGAGAAAATAAAGTACAAAGGCATAAATTATTTTGAAAATACTGATTATAAAAATAATAATATTTTAAATTCAATTTTTTATGCTGAAAAAATTATAAATGGCAATATCATAATCTCTTATTCTGATATTCTTTTTGATCCAACAGTTGTTCAAAGAACGATCGACTCAGATCACGATATATCAGTTGTTGTTGATATTGATTGGAGAGGTTATTATGTTGGTAGAAAAGACCATCCTATCTCTGAAGCTGAAAATGTTATATTTAATTCAAATAATGAGGTTGAAAAAATTGGTAAAATAAATACAGGAAAAGAGGAAGTTCATGGTGAATTTATTGGTATGATAAAACTATCAAATCGAGGGTCTGAAATTTTTAAGGAACATTTTCATCGTTTAAAAAAAATTTATTGGAATAAACCTTTTCAAAGAGCTAAAGTTTTTCAGAAAGCATATTTAACAGACTTTATTCAAGAACTAGTCGATATTGGCATTAAAGTACATTGTGTTATTATAGAGAGTGGTTGGAAAGAAATAGATACAGTTGAGGATTACAAAAAAGCTTTAGTTGGGTTTAACAAAAAATTCAAAAAAAGTTAATATTTTCATAATAAATTGGCCCTAAAATTCAAAAAATTAACTTGTATGCGAACAAAGTTAATGATAACAAGATAAAAAAAAGACAATTATGATTAAAAAACATATACTTTTAATCTTTATAATTTTATTAGCTGGAAACTTGAACGCTCAAGCTAAAAACTATAAAATGGTTTTTGTTCCTGCGAGTGAAAAGGGTGATGAAAACGACTACACAAGTTTAATTGCTATCACTGAAAAACTAACAGGGCTAAATATCGATACAGTTAAAGTAACTGATTATAATGCAGCTGTAGAGGCGATGAGAGCTGGTAGAGCACATATGGCTTGGTATGGAGGAAAAACATATGTTAAGGCTGCAGAGATAGCTAATGCCGAAGCTTTTGCAGCAGGAGTAAGACCTGGTGAAAAAGATGCAGGTTACTACACTTACTTTGTTGTTAAACAAAATAGTAAATTAAAAGAATTTAAGGATATTAAGGGTAAAATTTTATCTTTAAATACAATTGGATCAACTAGTGGTGATTTGATTCCACAAGTTGAACTTAACAAAATTAAACTTTCAATTCAAAATAAAGATCATTTTGAAAAAGTTTTTTATGCTGGAAGTCACGACGCATGTTTATTAGCAGTATTAAATGATCAATCTGATGTTTGTGGTATGAGTTCTAGAAATTTTGAGGCAAGATTAGAAGATGGAACTTTTAAAAAGGAGGATGTTAGAATTATACATAAGTCAGATAGAGTTCCACCACCACCTTTGGCATATTCAAAAATGATTCCAAAGGAAGATAGAGAAAAAATAAAACAAGCTGTATTAGAGGCACACAAACATGGTGAAATTGGTGGATATGGTGGAAAAATGTCTCATTACATGGAAGTCAAAGATTCAGACTACAATGTTTTAAGAGAAGTAATTGAACTTTTAAATAAGAATAAAAGTTAAATTGAAATAGGGCTACTATGCTAGAAATAAATGATTTAAAAAAAACTTTTGAGAATGGTAGTCCTGCACTAAAAGGTGTTAATTTAAAAATTAATAAGGGAGAATTTGTAAGTATTCTTGGGCCTAGTGGTTCAGGTAAAACAACTTTATTAAGAACTATTAATGGTCTTGAAACTTCAAGTGGAGGAGAAATTTATTTTGATAATAAAAAAGTAAATAATGATAATATTTTGGAAGTTCAAAAGAAGACCGGAATGATTTTTCAAGAATTTAATCTTGTAAACAATCTATCAGCAATAAATAATGTTCTTACAGGTCTGTTAAATTCTAGTAATAAATTTCTATCTTTATTTTATTTATTTAAAAAAAATCAAAGAATTGAAGCTTTAAAATCTTTAGAAACTGTAGGTTTACTTGAAAAATCTTATAACAGATCTGATGAATTATCTGGCGGTCAAAGACAAAGAGTTGGAATTGCAAGAGCTATAATAAAAAAACCATTATTATTATTAGCTGACGAGCCTGTTGCCAGTCTAGATCCTAAAGCTGCAAATGTGATTTTATCTCTTCTAAAAAAAATTAACAAAGAGTTTGGCACAACTATTCTTTGTAACCTTCATCAAGTCGATTTAGCAAAAAAATACTCAGATAGATTGGTTGGACTTCTTGATGGCAAGATCATATTTGATGAAAAATCTGAAAATATTAACAAATCTAATTTAGAAAAAATATACGTATAGTATGGAACGAAACGTTATAAAGCTTAAAGTAGACAATAAAAAGAATCTTGCAACTTATCTAAAACCCCAATGGTCTTGGAAAACCATTACTAGTATAGGGTTATTTACTTTTGTTTTAGTATTTATTGTTAATGATTTAGAGATTGATTTTATCAAATTATTAAAAGATTCCTCAAAATATTTTGGAGATATTTTATCTAGAATGCTACCTCCTGATTTTAGTAATCTAAATCAATTGATTTATGCAATGTTTGAAACTATTGAAATTGCTTTCCTTGGTACTTTTATTGCAATAGTTTTATCAATTCCATTAGGATTATTTTCAGCAAGAAATTTAGCTCCAAACTATTTTATTTATATTTTCTGTAAAATTATCGTTATATTTTTTAGAGCTATTCCTGAATTTATCATAGCCATGATTTTAGTTATAGCGATAGGATTTGGTGCGATGCCAGGAGTTCTCGCGTTAGGTTTGCACACCATGGGTTTTTTGGCTAAATTTTATGCTGAAGATATTGAGCATATCAACAAAGGACCAATAGATGCTCTTAAATCATCTGGAGCAACCAAAAGTCAAATTATCTCGTTTGGTGTTATTCCTCAAATTTTACCATCTTTTGTTGCAAATAATTTATATATTTTAGATAGAAATGTCAGAATGGCAACAATGTTAGGTATCGTTGGTGCTGGAGGAATTGGATACGAATTACAATCATCCTTCAGAATGTTTGAATATGAGCGAGTATCATCAATTATCATACTAATTTTCGTTACAATTTTTTTAATTGATCATTTTTCAGCTTTTATTAGATCAAAGATTAAATAATTTTTAGTTTATTTAAAATTTCTCTGCCACAATTCGAAAAAAAATTGTATGTATAAGATTAAATTATGAAAGTAGTTATACTTGCAGGCGGATATGGTACGAGATTATCAGAATATACAAAAACGATTCCAAAACCGATGGTCAAAGTGCTTGGTAAGCCGATAATACAAAGAATAATTGACCATTATATACATTATGGATTTCATGAATTTTATTTAGCACTAGGCTACAAAGGAAATGAGCTAAAAAAATATTTTTTAAAAAAAAAATTTTCAAAAAAAATTAAGATAAACCTTATTGATACTGGAAAAAATACAATGACTGGTGGAAGATTAAAAAGGCTGAAACCATTTTTAAAAAGTACTTTTTTAATGACTTATGGTGATGGTTTATCAAATGTGAACTTAAATAAATTGATTAATTTCCATAAAAAAAATAAAAAAACCTTTACACTTACCGCTGTAAGACCACCTGCTAGATTTGGAGCAATTAAAATAAAAGGTAATTATGTAAATTATTTTAAAGAAAAAAATGCTTTAGATGAAGGTTGGATTAATGGTGGTTTTTTCGTAATAGAGCCAAATTTTTTCAGTTATTTAGAGAATGACAAAACATTTTTGGAAAGAGAACCTTTTGAAAAATTAACTAAAAAAAAACAGTTAGTAGCCTTTAAACATGAAGGATTTTGGCAATGTATGGATACGCTCAGAGACAAAGAAATTTTAGAAAAAAAACTGAAAAAAAAAATTTTTAAAAAAACTAAAAATTGATTTTTATATGAATGGTATAATAAATTTATTTGATAATAAACTAAAGTTTAAATTTTTAGTTTTAGTTTTTTTTATGGTAATTGCATCGTTCTTAGAACTTTTAGGTCTAGGTTTGGTTGTATTAATATTAAATTCTTTTTTAGGTTTGGATACAAGTTTTTTAGAAATTATAAATAATTATACAAAATATTTTTTTAAATCAGATATTGATTTCATTCACGTTATTTTTCTAATATTTCTTTTGTTTACTATTAAATTGGTTATTTTAATTTTTGTAGCATGGATAGAATCTGATTTTTTGGCCAGTTTTAGAGAAAAAATTTCTAATAAGCTTTATCTGAATTTCTTAAATAGAGACGTTAGAGTTCTTTTAAGAAAAAATAGTGCAGAATATATAAGAAATTTTACAGAGGAAATTCCCCAAAGCATTGTTTTCATTAATAGTTGTCTTAAAATAATTTTAGACTCAATATTAATATTAACCTTTCTGGTTTTTTTAATGTATTTTAACCCAACTATAACTGCAAGTGTATATGTCTTTTTTTCATTAATAGGTTTAATTTATTATAGTTTAGTTAAAAATAAATTGTCAAGCTGGGCAACAATAAGTTTAGATAATAGAAAAAAAAAAATACAATTTATCTCTGAAAGTTTTTCCTCAATTAAATCAATAAAAATTCTATCCAGAGAAAATTTTTTTTTAAATAGATTTAAAAAACAAATAAGATCTATAAGTCGTATTTTATTTAAAGTAGCTTTTTTGGCAGAATTACCAAGGAATTTTTTCGAGTATATATTGCTTATTAGTATATTGTTTTTATTTTATTATTTAATCCAAAATCAATATTCAAGTGAAAATATTATTCAATTATTATCGATTTATTCTATTGCTGCATTTAGACTTGTGCCAATAATGAATAGATTTCTTGGTCACATGCAAAAATTTAAACATTCTTATCCAAGTATTGAAAAATTAGTGATCGAAAATGAGCAAAAATTAGTATCTAAAAAAAATAAAAAAAGAAAAATTAATTTTAAAAAAAATATAATTTTGCATGTAAAAAAATTTTCATACAATATTAATCAAGAAACATTGATTAAAAATATAAATATTGAGATTAAAAAAAATTCACAAATAGGCTTAATAGGGAATAGTGGGAGTGGAAAAAGCACTATAATTGATATATTGTGCGGATTTCAACAGAATAAAAGTTTAAAATTAAAAGTAGATGGTTTGGATGTCTTTAAAAAAGGCAATCTTGATAAATGGCAAAACACATTAGGCTATGTTCCTCAGAATATAATCATTTTGAACCAATCTTTAAGAGAAAATATTTTATTTGGTGCAGATAGAAAAGTTTTTAATGATAAAATTTTATTAAATCTTCTTAAAAAAGTAGAATTACAAAAATTTGTTAAAAAATCAAAAAATGGATTATCTCAAATACTTCGACAAGATGGAGAAAATATATCTGGAGGAGAAAAACAGAGAATAGGTATAGCACGTGCTTTAATTAATGATCCAGAATTAATAATATTAGATGAAGCTACTAGTGGACTTGATTTTGAAACAGAGAATAATATTCTTAATACTATAAAAAAATTAAGAAAAACTTCTATTATAGTTTCACATAGATTAAATGCTTTGAAAAATTGTGACAAAATTTATTTGTTAAAGAATAAACAGACGAGTCTATTAAAAAGAAATCAACTAAAAGACAATTTGAAAGTTAATGATTAACTTAAACACAACTAATTTAATAAATTTTAAATTGTTTTAGACAAATAATGACGAATAATATATATCTTCTCTAACTAAACTAAAAAATTGAAACTACCTAACCAAAAATTCTGGAAAAAAAAAAAAGTGCTTGTCACAGGCCATACAGGTTTTAAAGGTGGATGGTTATGTGTGTTATTAAAAATTTTGGGATGTAAAGTTTCAGGTTTAGCTTTAGATCCAGTTGGGAAAAATAACTTTTTTAATAGTGTACAATTAGGTAAAATTTTAGAAAATGATTTAAGACAAGATATTAGTAACTTAAAAAAATTAAAAAAATCTATTAATAAATGTAAACCAGAAATAATATTTCATTTAGCTGCTCAATCCAGTGTGATTGAAAGTTTTAAGAATTCACATAATACTGTTATTTCAAACGTTCTAGGAACAACCAATATATTAGAAACAATAAAACAAAATCAATCAATTAGATCAGCTGTTTTAATAACAACTGATAAAGTCTATCAAAATTATAAGTATAGAAAATTTTTTGATGAACATTCACAGCTAGGAGGTGATGATATATATAGTGGTAGTAAAGCTTGTTGTGAATTAATAGTTCATAGTTATAGAAAATCGTTTATTGAAAAATCAAAATGCAATGTTGCAACAGTTAGAGCTGGAAATTGTTTTGGTGGTGGAGACTGGACACCAGAAAGAATTGTAAAAGATATCTTAGAAACCTTTACAAATGATAAGCCATTAACTCTAAGAAATCCTGAGGCTACAAGGCCATGGCAACATGTAATTGAACCACTAATAGGTTATTTGTTGTTAGCAGAAAAATTGTTTACAAAAAATGGAAAAAATTTTTCAGAACCATGGAACTTTGGCCCTAGTTTAAAACAAAATATGAAAGTAAAAGATTTAGCAAATTTATTCAAAAATAAACTTGTTTCTAAATCTAAAATTAAAATCGATAAAAAAAATAAAAAATTTCATAATAAGAAAATTGATATTTTTGAGTCTGAACATTTAAATATTAACAGTAAAAAAACGTATAATAAACTATTTTGGAAACCAAGGTTGTCAATTGATGAGTCTGTACAAATGACTATTGATTGGTATCAGTCCTTTAGAGCTAAAAAAGATTTATTAGAATTAACTAAAAGTCAAATTCAAAATTATTTAAATTTTATTCCTAAATGAAAATTGGCATTATAGGATCTAAGGGATTTATTGGAAGCAACTTAAATTTAGAATTAAAAAAATCCAAAAAATTTAAAGTTTATTGTTTTTCCTGTTATAAAAAAAATAAGTTTAATTGGATAAAAAAAATCTCTAGAGAAATTAAAATTTATAAACCAGAAATTTTAATAAATTGTGCAGCAGATCAAAATTTAAATGATAATGATAAAGATATAATTGGTTTAATAGACTCTAATTTAAAAGCGAGTGTCTTATTTTTGAATCAAGCAGTAAAAAATAAAAATTTTAAAGGTTTTATTACATTTGGGACTAAATGGGAGTTCAATGAATTAAGAAAATTTAAACCATTAAACTTTTATGCGGCAACAAAAAATGCAAACGATATTTTTTTAGAATATTTTTCTCTAAAAAAAAATATTGCTACAGTCTCCTTGAAAATATTCGATACATATGGCAAAGATGATAAAAGACCAAGAATTTTAAATTTACTTCTAAATAATTATAAGAAACAAAACACTCTTAAAATAAGCCCAGGAAATCAATTTCTCGACTATGTCCATATCTCAGAATTATGTGATCTTATCAAAATAGTGTGTAAAGATATCTATAAAAAAAAGTTAAAAGGCTTTAATACTTTTACAGTTAGTTCAAAAAAACCTTTAAAATTAAAATTATTGATAAAAAAACTTAATCAAACTTTAAAAAAAAATATTAAAGTAAAGATTGGTGCTAGAAATTATAGAAAAAATGAAGCGATGAAACCTGTTAAAAAATTAAATAACTATCCAGGTTGGAAACCCAGATTTGATCTTATAAAAGAATTAAAAAAAATTTTTGATGGAAAATAAAGAAAATAAACTCTTAGAAAATACTACTGCAGTAATTTTGTGTGGAGGAAGAGGTACTAGACTTGGTGTCTTGGGAACCAAAATACCTAAGACACTTGTAAAAGTGAATAATAAAGAAATACTTTGGTATATCTTATACAATTTAAAAATTCATGGATTTAAAAATATTATTTTACCACTAGGGTACAAAGGTAATTTAATAAAAAACTTTTTAAAAAAAAATAAAAATTTTGGTCTTAATATTAAATTAATAAATACTGGTGTAAAAACAAATATTGGAAAAAGAATCTTCCTTATTAGAAATGAAATTAAATCTAAAAATTTTTTAATACTTAACGGAGATGCAATCTTTGGATTTAATTTAAAGAATATTTATCAAACTCATTGTAAAAAAAATCTTGGTGCTACTTTTATTTGTGGGGAATTTACTTATGCATATGGCTCAATTGGAGTTAGAAAAAATAAGATAATTGATTTTAAAAGAAATTTAGTTTTTCAAAGTTTAAAAATTAAAAATGATGATGAATATCAAGCATATAATTATACAGGAATGTCTATAGTTAAAACTGAGTTAGTTAAAAAATTAAATAAATATTTTAAAAATTCTGAAAATTTTGAACAAGAATTTTATCCAAGAATAATTAAATCATTCAAAACTGAGTTCGTGAAAGTAGAGGGTTTTTGGCATTCAATAGATAGTGTAAAAGATTTGAATATGGTTAACAATAGTAGTGTAAAAAATCAAAAATTTAAGAGATTAAAAAATCTTCAACATTTTTTAAAAAAAAATTTTTTTTAAATTAGAGTAACAAAATGATTTGTAAAAATTGTAATAGTAAAAAATTAACAAAAATTGTTAAAATTGGAAAGCAACCACTTAGTGGTTTTTTTTATTCTAAAAAAAAATTTAATTTAAAGAAATATTCTCTTGATCTATACAAATGTTCTATTTGTGCATTGGTGCAGCTTAATAATAAGGTTAAAAAAGAAAAAATGTACGGTCGACATTATGGATATCAAACTTCAATGAGCAACCTAATGATTAGTCATTTAAAAGAAAAAATTTTAAGATTAAAAAAAAAAAAATTTTATAAAGCGTAAAGATAATATATTAGACATAGGAAGTAATGATGCGTCATTCCTTAAATTATTAGGTAAAAATTATAACTTATGGGGAGTAGATCCATCAGCAACTAAATTTAAAAAAAATTATAAAGGGATGACATTAATCCCTAAATTTTTTTCAAAAAAGAATATTGTTAAAATAAGTAAAAATAAAAATATTAAATTCAAATTAATTACAAGTTTTGCAATTTTTTATGATGTAGAAAATCCCTCTCTATTTTGTAAAGACATAAACGATTTATTAGATGACAAAGGTTTATGGATCTGCGAATTTTCTTACTTACCTCTCATGTTAAAAAATCTGACTTTTGATCAAATATGTCATGAGCATTTAACATATTATTCATTTACAGTTTTCGAAAAAATAATTAAGAAAAATGGTCTTAAAATAATTAATTATAAGCTTAACGAAATAAATGGTGGAAGTATTGAAATTGTACTATCAAAAATTGATTCAAAAATTAAATCTGATTTAAAAGCAATACATAAAATAAAAAAAGATGAAAAAAAAATTAATATTAATTCATATAAAAATTTTGAACAAAGAATTCATCAATCAAAAAATAATCTTAAAAAATTTTTAGATAAAAATTCTCCCATTGTAGGATATGGTGCCTCAACTAAAGGAAATATAGTTTTAAATTATAATAAAATAAATTCTGATAAAATTAATTATATATGTGATGCAAATAAGAAAAAACATGGAAAATTTACACCAGGATCAAATATTAAAATCATCTCAAAAGAAAAAATGAGAAAAAAAAATCCAAAATTTTTATTAGTATTAATTTGGTCTTTTAGAGAAGAAATAATTAAACAGGAAAGAAAATATATTGATAACGGAGGAAATTTAGTTTTTCATTTGCCCAAATTTCACATTATAAATAAATATAATTATAAAAAATTTTTAAATAAAAGTTTTAAAAATTTATCATATAAATATTAGTTAATGATTTTATCAATTTGTATTCCATCTTATAATAGATTAGAATGTCTTGAAAATTGTCTAAACTCTATTTTAATTTCGTCAAAAAATGTTGATAATTTTGATTTTGAAATTTGTATTTCCGATAATTGCTCAGAAAAAAATCCAAAATATATAGTTGATAAATACAAAAAAGAATTAAACATAATATTTCATAGAAATAATAAAAATCTTGGTTTTGCATTAAATGCAATTCAAACTTTAAAATTATCAAAAGGCAAATATGCTTGGTTAATTGGTAATGATGACTTAATATTACCTAATACTTTAAATGATCTAAAAAAAATTTTTAAAAGTAATGAAGATGTAGATTATTATTTTGTTAATTCTTATTATTTAAAATCAGATTACTTAAAAAATTTTTCTCATCCATTTAATACTCATGAGTTAAAAGATAAAAAATTGGAGGCACTTTCAAAATTTGAAGAAAATAAAAAAGTTAATTTTTGGGAGGTCATGGATCCAAATGTAACTTGGGAATTTTTGGTAAGTATATTTTTATGTATATTTGACCGTCAAATGTGGTTAAGTGGATTGGATTGCATTAATCAAAAAGATATCGAAGATACAAGAGTTTGGTCTACTTTTGATAATACTTGCTTAAATGGAAAAGTTATTTCAACAGTTTTCAAGGATAAAAAAAGTTTTATATGTGCCCAACCATTAAGTGTAAATTTAATTGGAGAAAGAGAATGGGGCTCTCTATATGATTTTGTTGAAATTGTAAGAATTCCAGAACTTCTAGATTATTATAGATCACAAGGAATGAGTTTTTGGAGATATGTTTATTGTAAAAATTTTGCTTTGAGAAATTTTTTTAATTTTTTTACGAAAATTGTAATTGGTGGAAAAAAATCTGGCAGAGATTATGTAAATTTTTATAACCACTTTTTTAAAAATCTTGTTTATCCTTATGCCTGGTTATCAATTATTTTTTTTATGATTAGATCAATAAATAAAATATTTAATGGTAAATTATATAAATAAGCGATACAAAAATTATAAACATAAATTAAAAACTTGAAAACCAAAATAAAAATTCTTATTCCTGGCGGCACAGGCTTTATAGGTTACCACCTGGCCTTATTTGCAAAAAAAAAAGGCTGGATAGTTCATTCTTTATCAAAGTCTAAACCAAGAAAAAAAAGAAGAATAAAAGGTGTTAAATATATAATTTGTGATGTTAGAAAACTTAATGCAATTAAGTTCAAGTTAGATAACTATTATGATTATATAGTTAATCTATCAGGATATGTTGATCATTCAAAAAATAAATCTATTATCGCAACTCATTTTCAAGGTTGTAAAAATTTAGTTTTTAATTTTAAAAATAATAAACCAAGAAAATTTGTTCAAATTGGTTCAAGCATAGAGTATGGAAAACAAAAATCCCCCCAAAAAGAAACATCTTTAAAAAAAATTGATACACTGTCAGTATATGGTAACGCTAAATTAAAGAGCACACTATTTTTATTATCCCTTTATAACAAAGAGTATTTTCCAACTACAGTTTTAAGGCTTTATTTGGCTTATGGACCAAATCAAGATAATAACAGAATTATACCTTATGTCATAAGCAATTCCTTAAAAGGAAAAAAATTTAATTGTTCTCCAGGTAATCAATTAAGAGATTTTACGTATATAGATGATGTTATTAATGCAATATATAAAACTTTAAAATCTAAAAAATCAAATGGTGAATTAATTAATATTGGTTTTGGAAAACCGAACAAAATAAAAGATGTAATACAAAAAATTGTAAAATATATTGGGAAAGGCGAACCAATATTTAGTAAATTAAAAATTAGAAATGATGAACCAAAAAACCTTTATCCAAACATAAAAAAAGCAAAAAGAATTTTAAATTGGTCACCAAAAATAAATTTAAGAAATGGAATAAAAAAAACAATCAAATTTTATTAAAGAGATATAAATGAAAAAATTATATTTAATAAGTAATGATAAAATATATTGTACAAAAAGATATTACACTTCAAATAATGATTTGAATAATATTATCACTTGTCTAAATGGTGATTATAAGATTCATTTGATAAGTAGAAAAAGTCTAAAGAAATATGATTATTTAATTACTAAAAAATTTAAGCTCGCTGATATTAAAGATGTTGATGAAGATATAATTAATGTTTTAATGATTTCGATCACCCCATTTAATTTTCTAACTTTAATGAAATTGATTTATTTAGGAAAAAAATTAAGAGGCTTTGTTTATTTAAGAAGTGATGGATTTTTAGAATATCAAATAAGATATGGAATACTAGGTTATTATGCTTATTTTTTTATGTTCTTTGTAATAAAAAAATATTTAAAAATTCTGTCTTGTTCAAAAAATTTTACACACGTTAAATTAAAAAAAATTCTTCATCCTTCAGAGTTAACTGCAAATTGGTTTAAAAAAAAGATAGATAAAAACAGTTTTAAAACAGATTTTTTGTATGTAGGCAGATTTAAAAAGGAAAAAGGCATAATTTATTTTATAGATATCTTTAAGAAATATTTGAAAAATTACAATTTAACGATTGTTGGAACTAAAAAAGAATTTATTCATAAAAAATATTATAATAAAAATATAAATTTTATTAACCCAATTACAAATACAAAAAAAATGATTAATTTATACGACTCAACTAAAATATTTATATTACCTTCTTACACAGAAGGATTTCCAAAAGTTATCTCTGAATCATTAGCCAGATTAAAACCAATAATTATTTTTGAAGAAATTAAGCACGTATTAAATAATAGATATGGAATTTTTGTTTGTAAAAGAGATAACAAAAATTTAACAAAAATGATTGATTATATTTTAAGAAATTATAAAAATATTCAAAAAAAGATAATTAAAAACAATTTTTACACCAAAGATGATTTTAAAAAAGAATTATTAAGATCAATTAAAAATGAATTCAAAAATTAGCTTATCCAAATTATTTTTTGGATATGGAGTAGCATCATTTCCTCTTTTACTATTTATTGGACCACTTATCGCTGAATTATTTTTATTTTCTTTAATTTTTTATTCATTTTTTTTTATTATTAAAGAAAACAAGTTTTATTTTTACAAAAATAAATATTTTATTTTTTTTGGAATTTTTTATTTATCTATATTATTTTCAACAATTTTTAATTTTTATAATTTCGATAATGCAATAGGAGGTATACTTTATTTTAGAATATTGTTATTTGCCTTTTCAATCTGGTTTATTTTAGAGAAATTTTTATTTTTCGATAAAAAAATAATTTTTTTTTATTTTGTATTTCTTTCATTAATAATTATTGATTCATTGATACAATATTATTATGGAAAAAATCTACTAGGTTACGAAATTAAAAATCATAGAATATCAAGTTTCTTCGGGGATGAATTAATTTTGGGTGGATTTATTTTAAGAACATTGCCAATCTTTTTAATATATTTAGTAATGAGTGAAATCTTGATTTTAAAAAATAATAGTTTTTTGTTTATAATTTTAATTTCATTATCATGTTTTGTTGTTTATTTGTCCGGTGAAAGGACCTCTTTTGGTTTATTAATTTTATTTTTCTTTTCATTATTTTTTATTTCAAAACATTTGAGAAAATTTATTATTTATATAATGATAACTTTTATATCTTTATCTATTATTTTGCCTAATTTAAGAAATTCTGAGCAGCCTAATCCAGCTACAAGAATGTTTCAAAAATCATATAATCAGGTTCTTGGATTAGGTGAGGAGCGATACGAAAAACATAAGAAAAAATTATTAAGCAAAGTATATATATTTTCTCATGATCATCATGGTCATTATGTTCTCTCATACAGAATTTTCAAAGATCACATAATATTTGGAACGGGTGTAAAAGGTTTCAGGTATTTATGTCGAAATAAAATTTATATTCTTGAGAATAATGATGGATGTTCCACACATCCTCATAACACATATATCCAGATTTTAGTATCAAACGGTATAATAGGATTTTCATTATTAATTTTTGCATTCTTTTTTATTGTTAGAGAAATATTCATTTGTAGAAAAACATTAAATTCTAAAGATGAATATGATAAGTTCGAAATTTCAAAAGCAATTGCTATTTCTGCTATATTCATCAATATATGGCCAATCATTCCTAGTGGTAATTTTTTTAATAATTGGTTATCAATGTTTTATTTTTATCCAATTGGCTTTTATTTGTATTTTAAACACCAAAATAAAAAAAAATTTAGTTAACATATTTGTAAAATTATTATGAGGGTGAGTCAGTTAACCTATAATTATTAAATAACTAATAAAACGAAATAATTTATCCTTTTATTTATAATTAAATTTCTGTTAAATAAAAAAAATGGAATTACTATTATTATCAATATCAATAATCATATTTAATCTTTTTATTTTTTTGAAATTTGAAAATATTTCAAAAAATTTTATTTTTTTTGATAGGCCAGATGGTAAATTAAAAAAGCACAAAAATCCCACATCTTTGATTGGTGGTTTAATAATTCTTTTAAATCTATATTTAATAATTTTTTTTTTAAAGATACTAGCTTTTGATAATATCATATTTGAAGATAATTTTTCCTATGTAATTTTGATTCTTGGAACAATTTTCTTCATTATTGGTTTTATTGATGATTTAAAAAATCTTTCACCTAATATAAAATTAATTTCAATTATCACATCAGTTTTCTTAATTTCTATTTTTTTTCAAGAAATAAAATTGGAACATATAAAGATATCTTTTTTAAAAAGTAATTATTCTTTTGAGGGTTTTTCCTTAATTTTTATAATCTTATCATTTGCATTATTAGCAAATGCTATAAATATGTTTGATGGCATTAATTTACAGCTTATTTTTTTTACATTATTTATTTTTTTTATTTTTATTTTGAAGGGCTTTTTACCAATATTTTTTATTTTGATTTCAATAAGTTTTATTTTTTTGGGATTATTAAATTATAAAAACAAAGTTTTTATTGGAGATGGTGGTTGTTATTTAATTAGTGTCATTATCGGCTGTTCTTTTATTTATCAATATAAAAATTTTGATAATTTTTTGTATGGTGATCAAATTTTTCTTATATTATTAATCCCTTCATTAGATATGTTGAGATTATTTTTAGTAAGAATAATTAAGGGTAAACACCCATTTAAAGGGGATCTAAAACATTTACATCATATGGTAGATAATTTTGTTAAAAATAAAAATATTACAATTTTGATCACTATTAGTCTATGTATATTTCCATCTCTACTAATGCTGACTGGATTAGAAACTTACTTTATTCTATTTTTAAATCTTGCCATTTATTTAGGTTTAATTTTATTCTTGGAGTATAAAAGATTATTATGAAAGCTTTAGTAACTGGTGGAGCTGGTTATATTGGAAGTACAGTCTCTAATCTTTTATTAGATAATGGTCATCAAGTGTATATTATTGATAATTTATCAACTGGACTGAAAAAAAAATATTCCAGCAAAAGCAACCTTTTATAAGATAGATATAAGTGATAAAAAAAAAATAAAAGAGATTTTAATTAATGAAAACATAGATATTGTTTTTCATTTTGCTGCTTTTATCGATAACGCAGAGTCTTTAAGATATCCAAAAAAATATTTTGATAATAATTTTAAGAAAGGCAAAATTTTTTTTGAAACATGCATAGAAAATAAATTAAATAAATTTATTTATTCCTCAACAGCTGCTGTTTATGCTAATAGTGCAAAAAAAATTAGTGAAAAAAGTTTATTGAAACCTGCTTCTCCTTACTCAATATCAAAGTTAAAATTAGAAAAATTTTTAAATAAAAAAAAAGATAAACTAGATTGTGTAATATTAAGATATTTTAATGTTGCTGGCGTAGAAAAAAAACTAAGATGTGGATTTAATATAAAAAAAGGAAAAAACTTAATTTTAAATTTATGTTTATCATCAGAAAAAAAAAGACTTTTATAATAAATGGAAAAAATTACAAAACATTTGATGGAACAACAATCAGAGATTATATCCATGTAGAAGATTTAGCTAAAATTCACATATTAACTGCAAATTTATTAATAAAAAATAAGATATTTCAAACTTTTAATTGTGGTTATGGACACGGTTATTCGGTAAAACAAATTTTAGAAAAATTTATTTTTTACTCAAAAAATAAAATAAAATTTAAAGTAGGTAAAAGAAGGCCTAAAGATATAATTATATCCATAGCAAATCCAAATAAATTGATGAAGTTTATTAAGTGGCAACCTAAACATAACAGCTTATCACATGTGATAAAATCTTCCTTGAATTGGTATAAAAAAATGTCAAATAATTAAATTTAAATGAATAAATTAAGTAAAAAAAAAAAAATTATTTTATCTATAATTGTTATTTTAATAATTGCATTCAGTTATACTTTTTCTGTAGTAAGTGAGATTGTTAGACATGGTTATGACAAACAAAATAAAATTATTTTATTGGTAAAATCAGTAATTTCTCCACATTATATTAAAAAAATAAGAGATAATTTATTTATTGTTTCTAATTTAAAATCAAGAAATGAATTTCTGGAGTTGCAAGTAAGAAAATATGAACAAGGAAATGATGGTGAAAAATTTGATACTAAAATAATCAAGTTTAATGATCAAGAATATGATTTAAATTTCTTTTTTTTGCCTTTCAAAAGATTAGATACAAACATGGGTTGGAATGCAGAGGAAAATTCCTTAAGAGCTCATTATTTAGAAATTTATGATGGAAATATTTTTTCAATATCTGGTGAAGGTAAAACAATTTATTTTAATAAAAAAAATCTTTTAACTGATAATTTACAATTTCAAGATTTGCCAAATAATATTGAGGAAATTTTAAAAAAAAATAATTATAAACTTGTAGGCATAAGAGATTTATACTTTTATCAAAATCAAGTTTTTATTTCCATGATGGTAAAAAATAATAATGGAATTACTATAAATATTTATAAAGCTAATTTAAATTTTAAAAAAATAAATTTTGAACTTTTTTTTGAAACAAAAGAATTTTGGAAAAAATATAATGTTTTTTCAGGAGGAAGAATAGAAAAATTCAAAGATAATAAAATTTTATTTTCTATAGGATTTTCGAAAGATTATAAAGCACCACAAGATAAACAATCTCTACTTGGCAAAATCATTACAATAGACTTAAATAATAGTAAATATGAAATCATGTCATATGGCCACAGAAATCCCCAAGGACTGTA